>Ga0172363_10000283_pt1 | contig 36395 bp, 32 predicted proteins | sample LakKivs2_kivu2a2_FD_114541 | JGI IMG/M metagenome (GOLD analysis project Ga0172363, IMG submission 114541) | Sediment microbial communities from Lake Kivu, Rwanda - Sediment s2_kivu2a2 | ecosystem: Environmental > Aquatic > Freshwater > Lake > Sediment | place: Rwanda: Western Province, Lake... | reverse complement strand
AGTTGGCGGTGAACAGCTTGGTGGATTGAATGTTGGTATCGATGCGTGGGTTAGAAGAGTTACCGTCGGACCAGTTGATGAAGTAGTTGCATGAGTCAGGGATGGCAGAGACCCAGGTGCCGTCGCCGCCGCATGATATAAATTGAGACTGATTGCCTGAGATAGAGCCGTTGCCGATGGTGGAGTAGTTGAGGTAGTAGGAGCCGTTGTAGGCGAAGTTGGCGGTGTAGGTGATATTCGCGGCATATGCTATATCGGTTCTTGGATTCTCAGTACTGTCATCGGACCAGTTGACGAAGTAGTTACAGGAATCAGGGATGGCAGTGACCTGTGTGCCGCTATCCCCGCAGGGTATATATTGAGACTGATTGCCTGAGATAGAGCCGTTGCCGATGGTGGAGTAGTTGAGGTAGTAGGAGCCGTCGAAGGCGAAGTTGGCCTTGAGGGAGCAGTTGTCGAACATTGTTATATAGGTGTCGGGGGAATTGGTATCGGCGATACTGCATGAGCTGTTGTCGCTCCAGTTAACGAAGTGGTAACAGGCGGAAGGGATAGCGCTGATTGGAACTAATGTATCGTGAGGGTAGATGCCGCTACCTTCCGTTTCTCCCCCTTCCGTTGGATTTTTATCTATAGTGACACTGTAATTCAATAGGGGCGTTTTACAGCCTGGACTATTGGATAGATTTGAGAAATAAGGAACGGTATCGGCTACTTTTATAGCGAAATAGTAGGGTGTGTTGTCGTCTAGCCCGGTCACATCGAAAGACTCTGGGGATGGGGATGCATTGGGCACCGGTACCCCTGTACAGGGTTTCGTTGATTCATAGCCCCAGTTACTATCCGTAATCTCCTCATCCGGTCTGAACCTTATTTCGTATTCACCCCCGCCGGTTCCTGTGGCAGTCCAGTTGAGATGAACAGAGGAGTAATTGATAGCGGAGCAGGTAAGGTCTGTTATTGCAGGAGGAATGGTCTCGTGTACAAGTATCGAGGTGTTGTACCAGCCTATTAGTATCTCGGTAAGAGAGTAATCATATATGTTTGATACGGGAACAAAAGACAGGTTGGTTGTGGCGCTGTCAATCGCGTTGAAATATATCTCAGCAAGGCTGCCCTCGGAGGTACCTATCGGGTTGTCGCAATTTAGAAGGCTGAAATTTACCGTAATCTTCCCCTGGCTTCCCGGTCCTCCAGGCCCGTTCAGACTCCAATTTCCCTCTGTGAGTACTTGATACGTTGTGTTTCCATATAAGAGGCCGTTGCTTACAGTGGGGGAAATAACGTTCAAGATGCTAGGATCGTATTCTATAGTGAGATTTCCGGTAAACAGGTTGTTTATTCTGCTGATACCGACTATAACGCTGAAGTTAGAAGCGACTTCAACTAATTCAGGACCATCAAGATATACACTGTAATCCGGGTATGCGCTGTAGTGCAGGATGGTTCCTTTAGTCCCTACGGCATAAATATCATAGGTATCACCCGTAAAAGCCTGCATGTCATTTAGAATTCCGGTATTTGATGGAACCCAGCTGGTTCCTGAGTAATGCAGGATGGTACCGTCTTCACCTCCTACAAAGACGTTAGACGAGGATGTTCCCCAGACTGTGTTGAGAACTGGAGATTTCATGATGGTCATCCAGCTCCATTCGCTGCCATTATAGTGGAGAATCATGCCATCGAGTGTTCCAGCACTTTCATTCCAATATGTACCTACAGCGTATACATCCGAAGAATTAGAGCCCCAAACGGAGTAAAGAGCATAGCGACTAGTAAAAGGAATGGTATTCATCACGCTCCATGAGCCTCCATTGTAGTGAAGAATTGTACCTGTATAATCGAAGGGATCTGACCCGACGGCGAAAATGTCTGAAGATGAATTGCCCCATATATCAGATAGAACATCTGTAGTACTACTATCCATTGCATTCCACTCACTGCCGTTGTAGCGGAGTATACAGCCAGGCGTCCCAACGGCAAATACGTTGGAGCTATTACTGCCCCATATTCCGTTTAGCCTGTCGGTAGTTCCACCATCCATTGTATTCCATAGGCTACCATTGTAATGCAAGATTGTACCTGCCGTTCCAACCGTAAAAATGTCCGAGTCACTACTGCCCCAAATATCATTTAGTTTAAAACCAGGTCCCAGGTTGGATGTGTTCCAGGTACTTCCGTTGAAGTTTTCAATGATATATGTTAAATAAGCTTCCTCTCCTCCTACTGCCAATATATTACTTCTATTATTCAACCATATACCATATAGATCGTCTCCCGTATTACTCTCCATAGTCTCCCAGCCTATTCTGCCGATTGTGAAAGATTCAGAGGCGGGGGAAGGATCGGAAACACTCACGTTGTCTACCGCTCTAGACTCTAAGCAATACCTGCTATCTTGTAGCCAAGTCGGCAGAGGATTTGTCGTGGTTCGATTTATTGTCCATGATTCGTTTCTTGTGTCGAATGATCCGTCTATGGCTGATGCGTTAATCCATATATCTCCGGATTGCCAATCGCTGCCGTTCCAGTAAAAGCCGTCGTCGCTGCGGTTCAGTCGTATTTCTACGTAGAAAATCGTTCTGGCGATATCTGCCGAGGCGTATCCACTAATAGAGTCAATATTTTCTACATAGTCTAGAATAGGTTCTATGGTTGTTTCTGGGGGAGACTCTGCCTGGATTGGGTCATAATTAATCAGTGCTTCCGCAATGAAGCCGAATATCACTGCTATTATTAACAACAATGATAGTTTCATGGTCCGATTTCTCTTTAACACTTCCAACTTCATGTACGTATTTCAGTCGATTGGCGCGGGACTAAAATAGGGCCAAGATTACATTTGTATTATAGCAAAATAGCTAAAATTAGTCAATATTATGTAATATTGATCTATCAAATTTTAGCTATATATTAATCCTGGATTCTTATTAAGTATGTATATTAATAACAGAACGTTATTGACATTGCAATATACAATAGAATATTCTCAACTTGATGTAACTGGGACAAGCGTATTTATACTGTCAGATATAGATCAGATATAGATATGATAAGATATGTAAGGCAGACAATCTATACCAGTTTTAGAGAGACAGTGCGTCAGATGTTGTAATTATTTATATGACGATTGATGAGATTCTAAAAGATTCGCATATTGTAGCTATTGTCGGTCTTTCAGCAAATAAAGATAAGCCCAGCTATGGCGTAGCCCTGTATCTTAAGGGACATGGATATAAAATCATACCAGTGAATCCGAAGGAGCAATTTGTTCTGGAGGAGCGTTGTTATGCTTCGTTAAGTGCTATTGGTCAGAAGATTGACATTGTGGATATTTTCCGTAATCCCGAGGAGGTGGAAGGTATCGTCGATGAGGCGATAAGCATTGGTGCTAAGGTGGTGTGGATGCAGGAAGGGGTGGTGAACGAGAGGGCCGCTAAGAAAGGACGCGATGCTGGACTAGAAGTGATAATGGATATGTGCATAATGAAGGAACATCGTAGAAGAATGAATAAAAAGAAATAAAGAAGGAGTGTGTATATGCCGAAGACTAGTGACAATGTTCAAGCCGCTTTTGCTGGGGAGAGCCAAGCAAGCCGCAGATACACCTACTTCGCTGAGAAAGCGGAGGCGGAGGGATTGAAACAGATAGCAAGGTTGTTTCGTGCCGCCGCTGAGGCTGAGACAGTGCACGCCCGAAATCATTTAAAAGTGCTAGATGGTATTAAATCTACAAAAGAGAATCTGGCAGCGGCGATTGGTGGTGAGCACTATGAGTTCACAGAGATGTATCCAGGCTTTATAAAGCAGGCTGATGCTGAGGGCAAGAGTCAGGCCAAGCGCAGCTTCGATATGGCTAATCAGGTGGAAAAAATCCATCATCATCTCTTCCAGGCTATTCTCGATAAGCTGAATCAGGGTAAATCTATTGCTGAGAAACCTGTATTTGTATGCCAGGTATGTGGTAATACCGTGGAGGGAGCGGCTCAGGACAAGTGCTCTGTATGCGGTGCGCCGGCAAAGATGTTTAAGAAGATAGATTAGGAATCATTATTCTATATCTTGGAGTTTTTCCAGTATCTCGGCTGTATTGCGGAATGCGCCTTTTCTTATGTAGTCAATAATTCCCTGCCTATCAATTATTACATTTGTTGGGGTATATATAACGTTATAGGCTTCTGTTACTGCGCCATCGCTATCCAGCGCTACAGGCAGGTCGAAATTATAGTAGTCTACAAGTGACTGAACAGTGTAGCTATTTTCCATTATGTCTATGTTGATAAATTCAATATCGTTCCCCACCTCATCATGTGCAGCTTGTAAAAAAGGCATCTGGTAAATACAAGCTCCACATCCTGTTGTCCAGAAAGTTAGTATAACGGGCTTGCCTCTTAGTTCTGAGAGGCTTACCTGTCCACCGTCAAGGGTCGACAATGTGAAGTCCGGCGCGTTGTCGCCAACCTGGGAGCCTTTCGGGACGGTGCATCCGATGATGCATGTGACCAATAATACTATCGGAAATATTGTAAGGGTTAGTTTCAGTGTGCGGTGTTTTTTAATCATAGTGTACTCTTAATTTGATCAAACAGTATATGTAATGATGTCTGCGAGCATCAGGCTACCAATTATGATTAGTAATATACTACTTACAATAGATGTTGAAGTCGAGTGGCGCCTGAACCATTTAATCGCTGGTCGTGCGCTTCCTAATACGAGTCCTATTGCGATAAAAGGCACCCCGAGTCCGAGAGAGTAAAGAAACAGCAGCAATGCCCCTTCCCAAGCTCTTTGTGTTTCAGTTGCTATGGTTAATATCGTTCCGAGTATGGGAAGAGTGCAAGAGCCAATTCCGAACGAAAAAACTGCCCCCATCAATGCTGATCGCATGTAACCAACTTTGCCCCAGAAAGGCCGGCCTAAACTTGTTTCAAAATTCAGTTTCGGTATCTTAAGCGCGGCCAGCAAGTAAATGCCGAATATTATTAGAATCGCACCGCCGATTATTCTCAGCACGTCTTTGGGGATATACATACCGAGGTGACCAAGGAGAGCCCCTATTGTTACGTACACTAGTGAAAAGCCTATAACGAAGCTAACCGTGTGAATAATAATAGTCCGCCGTTTGGTTTCAGAGGATAATGATACGACGCCACCTATATTAGCTATGTATATCGGTACTAACGGCAGTACACACGGCGAGATAAATGCTGCAATCCCTGCTCCGAATGCGATTGGGTAGGATACGTCAGTCATAGCAATTATGGGCGATTCTCGTCTGTCGGCGTTGAATACTAATTAAGAGGATTTCTTCTGTTTGCTGCGATCACTCAGCTTGATGCGACGCCCGCTCTTTTCTTCACCCATGCGCTTCTGTCCCTCTTCGTCCAGCCGCTGTCCGAAGATAATCGCGTTCATGTTTTCCTCTTTGTATTTCTTGGGCAGAACCGCACGTATGTCGCTTTCGGGTGCACTAATATCCGCCAGTACCATCAGGCGTCCGAGCGCTATCATGTACCCGAACAGCTCCTTGCCGAATATCTCAGTGCCCAGCTCGCTGAACGGGATTTCTTCATTGGTCGGGGGGATATCTTTCAAGTGTAGGGATTTTGCATCCTTGGCTCCGAGCCCTGTTTGGTAGACGGTAGTTTTGGCACGCAGACCTTCGGCTTTGTCGGATAGCTTGAGCAGGATATCGGCTTCATCAATAACTGGGTTGTCAACGGGATGCTTATCATAGACAAGATGCGCCAGGCTTAAGCCGCCTCGGACGGCGGAGTCGTAATCGTATAGCAAACTGACTTCAAAGCCGAGGTTGACAAGCAATTGCGCCAGTGTAAGGGATATGACCCTGACACCCTGCCCGCCTTCTCCTGATACTATAATCTTCTTCATATGCTATCCTTCTCTAACCCTGGCGTATTATGCCGATCTCATCGGGTTCCAGGCTTTCTTTGCCGCGGGGAGCCCTTTTATAAGTCCTTTTGTATAGCTGTAGCATCTCCCATGCGGAGTTGAAACCTATCCTGCGTCCGTTGTTCTCGATGCACTGCGACATTATCTCGACGAAAGCGAAGCCGGGCCATTCTATAGCTTCCCTGATGCAATTCTGCATGTGTATTTGATGGTAGGAGGTAGTTCTGGCATAGAAGTATTTGGCGGCGCTTTTTATTAAGTTCTGAAGAATAATGGGATTTCTTACAGCGCCGGCAGGGGTGCTTACTGTTCTGGTGCCGAGTGGGGTCGTCGGCCCCGCTTGTCCTCCGGTGAGGCCATATATCTGGTTGTTATTGCATATTACAGTGATATTGGCGTTGCGTCTGGCTGCGTGAAGCAGATGGTTGCCGCCGATGGCGGTGAGATCACCATCACCGGAAACGACAATGACTTTCAGGTTAGGATTGACCGTCTTGATAGCTTCTGCCATGGGTAGGGTGCGCCCATGCAATGTGTATACGGTATCGATATTGATATAGCCGGAGAGCCTGCCGGTGCAACCGATTCCTGTGATTATTGTTGAGTTAGTATGATTCAGACCTAACTGATCCATTGATCTAGTTAGCTGTATTAGTATCTGCCCGATACCGCAACCGGGACACCATTTGGTGGGGAAGCGGTCCAGCCTTATTAAATCTTTATACATTAGATGACCTCCCGGTTCAGCTTGTCCTTCAGCCCCTGTATCGCCTCATCGAGGGAAATCTTGCCTCCGAGCAACGGTATGCTAATTACGTCTCTTCGCAGGATACATTCGACCAGGCTTGCGTATTGACCGTCGTTTGCTTCAATAACTGCTATATTTTTGTAGTCCTTTGCATATTTTTTCAGCTCATCGCTCAGCAGTGGAAAGATTCGTATCGGACGAAAAACGGCGAAGGATGATTCCAGCGGAGCTATAACCCTCGATGTAATGCCATAAGCGATTAACAGCGTGTCGCTCTTCTTGTTGCCAGAGAATTCGAAATGAGCGTAGCGCTTCGCGATTTTTGCATGTCTGGCTTTGACCTTATCATGCCACTGTCTGAAAATCGCTGCATCTGCTGTGCACGGGCTAAGGTTTTCGTCATGCGTTAAGCCGGTGAACGTTCTATTGCCGGTTCCTAGTGGCGGCACGCTGCGCGGGACTACTTCCACTTCGATTGTGTCCAAATCGACCACTTCGTACAGGTGGCTGAGGAACGCATCGCTAAGGAATATGACAGGAGAAAGGGACTCCTCCGCAGCGTTGAAGGCTGTTATGGCATAGCGGTAGCATTCCTCTACTGAATTGGGATAGAACACTATAGGATAGTAGTCGCCACTGCTGCCGTATTTCGTCTGCAGGATATCGTGTTGAGAAGGCCTGGTCGGCATGCCTGTAGCGGGACCGACTCGCATTACATTGATATATACCGCAGGTACCTCGAGCTGATGGGCATAGCCTATCGTTTCCTGCATCAGGCTGAAACCAGGGCCTGAAGTTGCTGTGAAAGCCTTGGCTCCGGCCAGAGAGGCTCCGATGACTGCGTTAGCGGCGGCCAGTTCGTCTTCGCTCTGGATAAATTTGAAACTGGGGTCCTTGGCATTGAGTTCGGCGGCCTGTATCAGGATTTCGGATGACGGGGTGATAGGATAGCCGGCAAAAAAGGTTGCGCCGGCTTTGACAGCACCGAGGAATGTAGCTTCATTGCCATTAATCAGCCTCTTCATTTTTCTGCTCCTTCGATGGCTGTGCTGTTACCTCTATTGCCAGATCCGGGCACTGTCGCTCGCAAAGTCCGCATCTTATGCAGCGGTCTGCTATCTCAATTACGCCGTCAGACGTAAGCTCAAGTGCTTGCTGTGGACAGGCTTCAACGCAAATGAAGCAGCGTTTGCACCAAGTCGCATTCCAGCGGAGGCTGGGGTAATCAACGTATTTAAGCAACGTTCTAATCATGGTTCATTACCTCTATGGTGTGATTCGTCTCTCGGTGGCGAGTATTTATAACGAAGCTATATTCTATCATAAACGATTTAGCAAGTCTAACACCTCGAAGATGTTTATAGTGCGAAAGTGAGAGGAATCGTCAGGCTGATAATGTAGATAAAAAAAGCTCCTTTGCACCTGCGAGGGAGCTTTTTTAAGGCAGAATATTATACTATTAATGTGTTTGGAAGTATCTTATCACTATCGTTGCTACGTTGTATGCAGAGGTGACCGCGTGATGTGTACCAACACCATCTCCACCCGCGTCGACACCAACATAGAACAGACCTTGAATCGGGGAGACTGGTGAAGGCTTGTTCTTACCGCATTGTCCAACTATCTGTCCTAATCCTATACACTCGCCACCGCAGCCCGGGACTGCGCTATCGCGGGTGAGGCGGCTAACATCTGCAGTAGTATAATCCTCTCTCCTGACAATGTGTTTTCGGAATCCGGGGTGAAATTTCTCAATTTTTTCTTCCAAGGCATCCAACCAGGCCTTCTGATTCTTCAACTTGGGGTCGGCTGGAGCGAGTGTTCCGGTCAACACCATTTGCTTTCCCTGAGGAGCTATAGCAGGATCGAAACCCTGCGGGCTGAAGACAAGCAGAAGCATATCCTCAGGGATCTCTCCAGCCTTGGCTTTCATGTAGCGCTCCATGTTCCACCAGCATTTATCATCGTAGATAACGTAGCAACAGTCCTCGAATACTATATCATCAAAGAAGTAGCGATGCCCGATTAGGGCCAGCGAGGGAACCAGGCTCGCTATTCGGTTGGCATATCCTCTATCGAAATAATTCTCTCCAACCAGTTTTAGCACGGTGGGCTGGATACCAGCATTGCTGACCACTATCGGTGCCTTGAATGTACCTTTATCGGTAACTACACCGGTGACCTTCCCGTTCTCGACTGTTATTTTTTCTGCTCTGACCTTTAATTTCAGTTCACCGCCAAGCCTCGTGAATGCTCCTACCAGTGCTTCGCTAAGCTTGGCATACCCGCCGAGGAAGTAAGCCGACCCCAGGCCGGTGGTGTATTGACGCAGCGTCTTTATCATCTCAGAGGCGCTACACAGATCGACTTGCACCACGAATAGGATGTTACATAATACTGCTAGGTAAGCATAGGCCGCTTTAGGAATATCATATGGAGTGATGAAATCGTGGAAAGTCACATCATCAAGCGCACTAAGTTGTTCAGGGGTAAAGGTAGCTATGTCCTCGAAGAGCTTGTTGACCTTGGCCAATCCCTCAGGGTCTTTCATGAGCACATCGGGTATCTGTACTGGGGGAACCAGTACGTAGCCAATATATTTATCCGATCCTTCGGGCTTGTACAGGAACCCGCCGTCAAGGAGTTTCCCTTTGCCCGACATTATGTTGGCAAGGCTGCCTGTTGTAGGGAAAACGTCCGACATGGGCGCTTCGGCTCCTACCTCTTTCATCACCTTTTCAAACATGGTATTGTATTTTGGCAAGCCCATCACCGGCCACATCTCGTAGGTGAATCCGTCTTTCTGCACATTGAGGGATTTACCACCGACGCGGTCGTTCTTCTCGATAAGCAAAGTCTTAAGGCCGCGTTTCTGCAGCAGGGCAGCACAGGCAGAACCTCCGGGACCGGCTCCGACAACAATTGCATCATACTTACCAGCCATCACGAACCTCCTTGGCCGTTTTCAATATGCTATGGGCATATTATTTAATTGCAGAGAGAGCCCGTTTGCTTTAGAATTGTCAGCGCACCCTGAACGGGCTCTCTCGGTTATTACTTAAAGTATGTGTTCCAGCACTTCTCAATAGTAGGTGTTGGCTTCCACCACTTCTTGATTTTCAAGTCATCGGCGATCTTGTTAGATGTGGTGACACCCGGTCCGTAGGTCACAAAACCGCCCGAGTAGCTGGCGGCCCCGCCGATGTACAGATTCTTTATCGGGGTGATGTGGTTGGAGCACTCATCGTTGGGACGCTGATGTCCCATTTGTAGTGAATCGTAGGCACCCTGCTTGATGGAGCCTTTTACCATGTTCGGGAACTTGTTCTCGATATCAGCTGGTGTGGTCATGTTCCAGAACATAACGTTCTTCTTGGTCATATTAGGAGCGTATTTCTCAAGGACCTGCCGTTGTATCTCGGCACGCTCCTCTTTGAACTTCATCTTAAGCCACTGATCTTTGCCGCCCTTGATATCGTAAGGAGCCATCTGTGAGATCAGGCCGGAGCATCTGTTCTTGGGTGCCTGGTATGGGTCGTGAACGCTGGGGAAACAGCAGCTGAAGGCCTCGGGTTTCGGTAGCTCGCCGGTTTTTTTCAGCATGGCATCCCAGACCTTCTTCAGATTGGCCTGGTTCTCAAAGCCGATTAGATAGATGAAGGCTTTATTCACATCAGGGTTCTTATCGGCGGCCTTGAACTTGGGAGGTTCCCTCAGAGCCATGTGCTGATGGCACAGGGTGTAGTGGTCCCACTCCCAGCCCTTCACCTTCTCAACGAAGGTGGGCTTAAGGTTCTTCTCTCCGACGAATTTGAGGAATGTGGTATTGGGATCAAGCGTGCTAATAACCGCCTTGTCCGCCATATATACGCCGCCGTCGGAAAGCTCGATGCCCTTGGCTGTGCCGTTTTCGACTATGATCTTGGAGACGCAGGCGTTGGTCAGTATCTCAGTACCATACTCAAGGCAGAAGCGTGTGAGGGCGTTTGACATGCGGTGCGAACCGCCTTGCACTAGGCAGTAGTTGGTGCTGCGGTTGAAGAGCAGCGGCACCAGGTAGCTAACGCCGGTCATGTCATATTGCAGGCCCCAGTGGCATGAAACCCAGAGGAAGAGTGTCCTCACGACATCATGCTCGAAGATTCCGTTGATGATATCCTCGGGTGTCATCTCGGTCAGCTCGTTAATGTCCTTGCCCCATTCCGTCCTTTCCATGCCCATTACGGCATCAAGGGCCGGAAGGGTCGGCAGGTATGTAGCAGGGCCTAGGAACTCATCGACTAACTTCGCGAACCTCTTGACCGTTGTGCGATATGCGTCGGCATCCTTTTTGGAGAATTTTGCTATAGACTGGGCTGTCTTCTCGGCATCGGTGTAGATTGAAACCGAATTGCCGTCGAGGAGCGGCATGCAGAACTGGTGCTCGGGTCGTATATACTGAATGCCATACCGCTTTTCGAATTCGAAGTCCGGGGTCGTCGGCGAGTAGTCTCCCATGAAGTGATAGATGGCGTGTGTGTTATGATAGAAATCCGGCAGGGTTATCTGCTCTGTGGCCAGTCCCCCGCCGATCTCGTTCCTTCTCTCACACACCAGCACCTTTAGCCCCGCTCTGGACAGATAGCAGGCTTCCGTAAGCCCGTTGGGGCCCCCACCGATGATAATTACATCATATTTCTTTGCCATTTTCCCTCCTTGTATTTCAAGGTTATTCTATTTCTTGATTCTAATAGACTACATCAATTCAATATCGTGGCAACCAGGATCGACGATAAGCTTGGGTTCAGTCAGTTTCTGAATCTCCTCTGGCGTCCATCCTGGAGCAACTTCTTTAAGCACCATTCCCTTCTTCGTTACCTCTATCACGGCAATATCCGTAACTAGCAAGGATACTCTTTCTACAGCAGTGATAGGATAGGTGCATTTTTTCACTATTCTGGGTTTACCATCTTTGGTGACATGGTTCATGGCAACTATTAGTTTCTTAGCTCCTACAGCCAGGTCCATGGCACCACCGATAATGCCTATCTTTCTTTCTGGTACTAAGTGGTTTGCCAAGTCGCCTTTTTCCGAGACCTGGAAGCCTCCCATCACACTGATGTCGAGGTGTCCGCCGCGGATCATAGTGAAAGATTCAGCATGATCGAAGCAGCTCATGCCTGGAGCGACTCTAAGCGTCTGTCCTCCCGCATTGACCAAATCGAGATCTCCTTCGCCCATGTTGGTGATTTCACCGAAACCCAGTACGCCGTTCTCGCTCTGGAATATGACCTCTCTGCCAGCCGGTATATAGTTGGCTGCTAGAACGGGTATTCCGATACCGAGGTTTACGTAGTCCCCATCCTGGAATTCCTTAGCTACGCGGAGGGCCATTGTTTCTCTGTCAAGTTTAAACTTCTCTGTCATAACGTTCCTCCCTACGCGCTCTTCCTTTCCATGAATCTATCGTGGGACTCCTGAGCTTCCTTGCTGATGGTGCCTGTGTCCTGTTCTATATATTTCTCCGGCCTCTCCACGACTCGGTCCACGTAGATGCCAGGGGTGTGTATTTCGTCCGCTTTCAGTTCGCCGAGTTCAACTACTTTGTCTACCTCGACTATAGTTACCCTGGCTGCTCCAGCCATTGTAGCATTGAAGGTGCGAGAGGTATATCTATAAGTCAGATTGCCCCACCGATCGCCTTTGTGAGCTTTGATCAAGGCAAAGTCCGCCTTAAGGGGGAGTTCCAGCAGATACTTCTTGCCGTCGATTATCTTGACTTCTTTGCCCTTCTCAACGCTGGTGCCTAAACCGACCTGGGTGTATATACCTCCTAAACCTGCTTTGGCTGCCCTGATGCGTTCTGCCAGCGTCCCTTGCGGCAGCATCTCCAGTTCTACCTCTCCGGCTCGTAGCTTTTTTTCGAAATTATTCGGGTAAATAGAGCTCACAGGAGCGGCGGCGATGGCCTTCTTGATGCAGTTGTTCCGCACGAGGACGTCCATGTCCTCGGGGAATTTGGCCCCTAGCAGTTTCCAGACGTCCTTGCCGAAGCCGCAGGAGTTGGATATCGTGGTTAGGTTTTTGACTTTCTTGCGGGCTAGAGCCTCTAGAAGCATGCTGGCGGTGCTGGCGACGGTGCCGAAGCCGCCTATCATTATAGTGGCTCCATCAGGTATATCGGCAACCGCTTCGTCAAAGCTAGACACTATCTTGTTTATAGGCATTTGTCACCCCTATTTCTTCTTCGCCAGCGGGCTTGTGAGGTTTGACTCTCTTGTCTTCTTGAGAGTTTCCTTCCACGTCTCGTAGAGTGAACCGGGCTCTTCTTTGCCCTTCTCCTGCCATGGCCCGGGCAGTCCAAGGTCTTTAGCTATAATCTGGTAGCAGTTGTAAGACTCGGTGGCGCCGGAGTTTGCTCCCAGGTGCCAGGCTGCGCCGGTGGCATAAAGGTTCTTAATAGGGGTTCTATGGTTTGCCAGCTCCGGTATCGGCCGCTTGTCATCGCACTGATGCGATACACGGTCGATGAGGGACATGGTTCCATTTGGTCCCGTATTCTTCATTCTGAGGTTATCGTATGGCGTATTATAGTCGACGCCGATAATATTGTTCCAGTTCATATTGGGTGCATGCGATTCCCAGAGTTTTATCAGCTCTTCAGCATACCATTTCTTGATATCGAGCCATTCATCCTCGGTGTGTGCAGTCGCCGGCGGTCCCAGCTGCTCGTTATTAGCAACATGTTTGCCTGGCGCAGCATAGAGCGGATCGACAAGACTATGGCTCCAAACTGTCGGACACCAGTCCTTGGTTGGCGGCCACAGACCTAGTCGGGAGTAGTAGGCCTCTCTGCATACATGGTATGGGTCGGCGTTCTCGGCCAAGCCCAGCCAGAACGTGTCGTTGATATCCGGGTTGAATGCAGCCTCTTTGTATTTCGGCGCCTCGTGGATGGCAAAGGTGTACCACATGAGGCAGCCGAACTCCGTCTCAATCAATTTGATACGGTTCTTGAAAGCGGGATCCAGGTATTGTTCACCGATGAGGTCGAAGGCCAGCTGTGCCGGGCTCAGCGTGCTGACGACGAACTTCCTTGCTTTAATCTTTGTACCATCGATGAGCTCGATGCCTTTCGCTTCGCCATTTTCGATGATGCACTTCTTGACCTCCTGCCCCAGGAAGAATTTGGCACCGTCGCGGCATAGTATCTTATGGGCGGCGTGTGCTACCTGGTGCGTCCCGCCGGGGATGAAGCTGATCGATGGCATCATGGCGGCGAAGCCAAACGTCCAGGCGCCTGCGCCGGGCTGGTTCGGATCCATTGCGGCTGACAGTACGAAACGGCAATTGCAGTACTGCATCTCTTTGCTTTCCCATAACTCTTGGACATTATGAATATGAGGTGCAGCAAGTATCAGAGCATCCGGGTTTACACCCTGCCCAACCTCTATCATTTTGGGATACTGTATAACCTGTCTCTCAAATACCTTTGGATCGGAGGCGCGTATCTCTGCTGGCTTGTACATCATATCCATCTGTACAACCTGTGCCTCGGGCGAGAGCCAATACTTCCTCAACTTGAGCCACTTTTCAGCATCTGCTTTTGAGAAACGAGCCAGTTGTTCAGCTGTCCTGGTCTGGTCGGGGTCATACTTCTCGCTATAGATGGCCAGGCAGTTATTTTTGTCTTTGAAGACTGCGCCGTCGGCAACGAGATGCTGTTCCAGTCTGCACCCGTACTCCCAGATCTCCGGGAAGTCACGCCAAAGCGGTGTATAGTACATCGGCAGTTGGATTGTGGCATGAGTATTGCCGCGGAAGCCAGGAGCGGCGATCTCCTCCGTAGCTAGGCATCCGCCGATCTCATGCCGCCTTTCGAAGATTCCTACGCTCATATTAGCGTACTTGATGAGGTACATGGCGAGGAATAGCGCCTTGTTACCTCCTCCCACTATTACAACATCAAAAGTCTCTTCAGCCATTATTACCTCCTTGCTTTATTATGTGGCAGGCTTTGAATGTATAAACCCTAAATAAACTAAGCTTCGAATTACCTCCTCTTTCGAGATTTTACAGACGGTTTGAAATAGTTTATATCAAGGATGTTGCCCTTGCGTTCATCCTCTCTGAATACCGCTTTGACTCTCATGCCTATTTTTATGTTGTCCAGATCGACCTCCCCGAGCATGTGCACGAAGCCTGTATCGGCCCCGTCGAGTTTGATGATGCCGTAGGCGACGGGGAGCTGCTTCTTCAACACGTCCTTCTCGGCGTCGCGGGCAACACGGAGAATGGTGTATGTGAGCAATTTGCCTTCGCTGCCGACCTCAACCCACTTGTCGAGCTTTGCGAAGCACTCCTTGCATGTGGATCTGGGCGGAACATATACCTTATTGCATGTAGTGCATTTCAATCCCATTATCTTCTTATTGTCGCGGAGCTCTCTGAGGAACCTGCTGCCGGTTCTTCCTGTTTCGAACTTGTGGATATATACCATGTGCCCAGAAAAAATAACCGGGGTCGTCGGTTTCATTGGTATTGTAGCCATCACTTTTTCTCCTCAATAATGCGGAAATACAGTATGTCTTCGTATCCACGGCCGCGTCCCTGCTCGCGCCATACGGCTTTGACCCTCATGCCGAGGTGCAGCTTCTCAAGGTTCTTCTCCTCGAGCCAGTGCATGATGTAAGGTCCCGTATCGAATTGAATATTAGCGAGCGGGCGCTCGGAAAAAGCGAAAGTTCCTTTGCGAATGTCGAATATAGGCATGCCGGCCTTTGTGAACTGTACCACTGTGCCTTCATCCCCGACCTCCTCCCAGTTATCATGCGTAAATTCGGTGAAACAGTATCCGCACATTGCCTCCGGCGCGAACAGCAGCTTTTTGCATTTGGGACACCTGAGGCCCCAAATCTTCTTGTTCTCTTTCATCTCCGTAAAGAGGGTACCTACGTACGGTCCCATGCCCCAGTTATACGGTATCTTGGACAAGAACTCTACACTGATTAATTCCTCTTTTTTCTCTTCCGCCATGTGATATCTCCTTGACTTAGAGCGATCTCTTCAATAGGACGAGCGTCGTCCAGTTCGTGCCTCCTAGTCCGGAGGACAACGTGGTTTTAACATCCTTTGTGACCTGATGTTCACCTGCGTCTCCGCGGATCTGGAGGGCGGCCTCGCCGATGCGCAGCATAGCTGTGGCGCCGATGGCGTTGGTGGCCAGCACGCCGCCGGACGGGTTCACGGGTATTGCGCCCTCCAGCTCGGTCATGCCCTTCTCGATCAACTTCCATCCTGTATTAGGCTCAGTAATGAAGAACTCCTCATAAAGGTACATCTCTTCCCAACTGCTGGGCTCGTAGACCTCGAAGCAATCTATATCTTTGGCAGGATTAGTGATGCCGTTTCGCTTATATATCCGTTTGGCAGCTATCTGCTGCGATTTCTCTTCCTTCCCACCGAAGACCACTTCGCTCTGTAATTCATGAACGGTCTCATGGTCCGCAACCCATACCGGCTTCTTGGATATCTTCTTGGCTACCTTCTCGGAGGCCACGATGAGCGCTGCCGCGCCGCATGATTGCGGGCAGAAGTCGAGAAGGCGCAGCGGCCAGATAAGTATCGGTGACTTCGCTACGTCCTCTATCGATTTGAGCCCGAGCCGCAGGTGTGCATATGGATTACGGCAGGCATTTTTATCGGCCTTCAGACGAACCATGGCTGCATGCTCGAGCTTGGCATCGGTGTTGTGCATATATTCAACTGCGGCCTGGGCGAACGCGCCGATGGCTCCCTGTACGTACTCGCGCACCTCGCCCGGGGCGGCGGCGCAGAGTGTGCCCATCGAGTTACCGCGTTCCTGCTTCTGATGGCCTATCGTGAGAACAATATCGAACATGCCGGAAGCTACCATGTTAAAAGCGGCTATCGAGCCGGTTGAGCCTACGGTGCCCCCGGTATGTAACTTCATCCCTGATTTCATATAGGCGCCGCTTCCATCGACAAGGAGGCAGTCGCCAAGATAAAAATTATCAAAACCATCGATGCTGTTGGTCAGTACCGCCTCTACCTTCTTAATATCGATCTGAGCGTCTTCTAGGGCCTGTCTTACCGCTTCGTTAATCATCTCTGCGTCGTTGACCTCGGGCCGCCTGGCAGCCTGTGTCGACCGACCTACACCTACTATCGCCACTCTGTTGGCCATATCTTCAATACCTCCGATTAGCTGTTGCTCAGGATCATTACTGTCTGTAATTGTCCGCAGAAACCTGTTGTGCCGTGTGCGAGGGCAACCTTAGCGCCGGGAACCTGCCTGGAACCGGCCTCGCCGCGCAGCTGAAGTACTGCCTCCACAACGCGTGTCATACCGGCAACCTCTGTAGGATTGCCTGAGAGACAACCGCCCGACGGGTTAACTGGCAGCTTGCCGCCCATCTTTGTGATGCCGCTGTCAATCATCTTGCCGCCCCCGCCGCGATCGCAGAAACCCAATCCTTCCATCCACAATAACTCTTCATAGGAAAATTTCTCGGAAATCTCCGCTAAATCTATTTCTTTCAAAGGATTTGTAATGCCGGCCATCTTATAAGCCTTCTTTGCTGCTTTAGTCAATGCTTTGCAGTCGGCTAGGTCGCGGTCTCCCAGATAGTGGGCTTCGTAGCAGTTGCTGACGCCGGTTATCCAAATCGGTTTCTTGCAGAACTTCTTAGCTTTTTCCTCTCGCGCTATGATCATGGCGCAGGCTCCATCCGATACCGGCTTGGCATCCAGCTCATGGATAGGGTCGGCCAACATCTTAGAATTTAGCACATCCTTGACTGTGAGGGTCATAGGTGCCTGAGCGTAGGGGTTGTTCTTTGCGTTGCCACGGTTCTGAACAACAACCTGGGCGCATTGTTCCGGCGTTATCTTGTATTTGTTCATATAGCGGTTGGCCTGAAGCGCCGCTGCGCTGAGGAAATCCAGGCCGAGCCCTCGCATTAGAACTGGTTCAAAGGAATGATTCTCTATTATGCTCGGGGAAGTCTGTGATTCTTTGCAATGGGTCGTCACGATGAGGGTGTCATGCTCTCCAGAAAGTATATGCATCATCGCGTAGAAGACGGCGTTGATACCATCCGATGCCACTTTCTCTTCGCAGCGGAATTGTGTGCCGACGAACGGTGCCACATTAAGACTGGAAATAGTTCTTCCATCCCAGAAGTCCTGAGAACAAGTAACGGCAGCGTCGATGCCGCTGCCGTCGTTGACATACCTTAGCCCTGTTTCCTGGAGGACCTGCTTGATGGCCTCATAGGCCACCTCTCCCTCTCTTGCATCAGATCTATTGGGATGATATTTGGTCTGCGCTACAGCCACTATCCCTATTCTTTCAGGCATAAAATATCCCCCTCAGGCAAATCTGTTGTTTTTGATTGTCAGTCTTCAGTTAAACGTTAGGGCCATAGCTCAGTGGGGCCTATTTCGTTTTCGCATAAAGACGCGAGATACATTGTAATACTTTTTTCCTCAGAATGGGAGCCCGCAATTGGTGCATTCCCGAGACTCACTGCGGGCTCCCATAATATCATTCGTGTTTATAAGAAGAGAGTTATTTTTCAAAATACGTTTTCAGGAACTTTTCCATTTCAGCGGTGGGCTTCCACCACTTCTTTATGCCCATATCCTCTGCAACCCTGTTGGCTGCTAGGTAACCTGGCCCGCCGAGCATGGTGCCGCCGGGGAAGGAGGACGCTCCGCAGATGTAGAGCCCGGGGATCGGCGTCTTGTGACCGGAGCAGTCCAGATTGGGGCGGAAGGTGTTCATCTGCGTGGGGCGGTAGTCGCCGTGCTTGATGGAGCCGTATCGCATATTGGGGAAGCGTGCTTCGATATCTTCGGGCGTCTCGCCGTTCATCTTCAGTATATTGTTGTTCTTGGTGAAACCCGGCGCTACCTTCTCCCATTTCTCAAGGATGGCTTGGTTAACTTGGGATTCGCGCTTGGCCCAGCCGCCCTCGATTTTGTACGGGGCATGCATTTGGAAGAATGAGACGTGTCTACCCGGCCAGCGCGTTAGGTGCGGATCAAGACGAGTCTCGCAGGTGGCATGGCCACAGAAATTCTTATCATCTATCTTGCCGGACATTACGTTCTTCCAGTGTGCCAGCAGTTGGTCTGTGCTTTCCACGCCGAAGACAACCATGAAAGCATCGTTGACCCATGGATCATAGCCCTTAACAGGTTTGCCGGCTTTATCCAGTTTCTTATAGACTGGCGGTTCCATTGAGGCTACGTGCAGGGTATGGAAGCTCCACTTGTCATAAATCCATTGCTTAACTGACTCACCAAGCGTGCCCGGAAGGTTTTTCTCACCTACGAGGTCTAGGAAGGTGGTATGAGGATCGAGGCTGGAGATGATGACCTTGCCCTTGAGGGTACGGCCTTCAGCAAGCTCGATACCAACAGCTTTGCCTTTTTCGATAATAATCTTTGATGCCGCTGCCGCTTCAATGACGAGGCCTCCGTTTTCTACAATGACACGTTCGAAGGCGCCGGCAAGTTTATGGGAGCTGCCATAGCAGTAACACTTGTTTACGCCTCGGTAGAGTTGCAGAGCCACGTAGAAACCCAGGCCGCTTTCATTCGGGTCGATGCCCCACATGCAGCTGACATAGAGTAGGAGGGCGCGTATCTTATCGTTCTCGAAGTTTTCAGTAATAATCTCATACGGGGTCTTCTCGGTCATCTCAAGCATTTCATGACCAATCTCAGTCTTCTCGAGGGCTACGGAGAGGTCTATGGCAGAGACAGCCGGGACGTATGTTGCTGGGGCAACTATCTCATCCGTGATTTTCTTCCACTTGCGCGTGAGCTTGGCGAAGGTATTGGCGTCCTTCCATGAGAACTTGCTCATGGAGTCCTTTGTATCTGCCGTCATGTTCGACAACAGGATTGAGTTGCCGTCCTCGAAGACCATAGCGGTCTGGGAATTGGGCTTGATCCAGCTGATGGCGTGCTTATCCAGATTGAAGTCTTTGAGGGCTGGCATATAGTCTACCATCATGTGGTAGATGATATGGACATTAGAATAGTAACATGGGAATAGTATTTCCTCTGTGCTCAAGCCTCCGCCTACTTCCCATCTACGTTCGACAAGGCAGACTTTCATACCTGCCTTGGCTAAATAGGCAGCACAGATCATTCCGTTTGGACCGCCGCCGATAATTATGGCGTCCCAATCGCTTACCTGCGGGAATTCTTGAAACGGGCCTGAGATTTTAGTATTGCTATCAGTTGACATCTTTTATTACCTCCTTTAATTCTGCACCCGGGTTAGTTCATTATTTTGCTATCCTACCCTGGCCGGGCACCGCCGATATCTTGCCCTTCTCAGGGATATAATAGGGTGATGGATACCACCATTTTCCCGGCTCGGCGATGCCATCTTCGATGAGGATATGCATCAAGTTATACGGGATGGCCATTAGGCACAGGCCTCCCGGGTGGCCGGAAGTCTGGTGACATAGGTAAAGTCCATCAATCGGGGTACGATACCTGGACATTCCTGATCCCACGATTGGGCTATTAGTGAACAATTGGTCATCACAGTGGCGTCTGCCGCACCAGGTTCCACCGATAAGGCTACGGTTGCGGTGTATCATCTCGAACGGCGCCGTGGACCAGTGGCAGACGATATTGTCGTCATCTAGACCTTCAAGCGGAATGCTGAAAGCCTTGCGGAAGTATTTCTCCATCTCAGCCTTTACCTTGTCCGCTGCGTCCGGAGCCTCTACGTTATATTCCGGCGGCGTCGCTCCGGCCTCGAAAGCTGCTGTAAGACAACCTTTCGGGTGAACTCCGGGGCACTGGTTATCGGTCGGGTCGAAGGACTGGCTTGGGCACAGGAACCACATATAACGTTCCGCAGGCACGCTGGGGTTGCCTTTGAAGGCATCGACGTCTGACACATTCTCATAGTAAATCTCGCGGGAATCTGTGGGGAATGCGCTGCCGTAAGGAATCTCTTCACCCTCCATCTTAGACCAATTCGGTTTCCAGTGGAGAGGCTTTTTCAGTAGGAACTGTGATACCCAGAGCGTGCCTCCTTTAACGCTGATATCATTTACTTTCTGCAGCAAGCCCCTATCTAGATGTCTGGGGCCTATTAGTTTGTTGAAGGTCTGTTTGATATCGCATGCGGAGATAACAGCCTTGTCAGCCCAGAAGGTTTTTTCGCGGGTTGCAGCGTCATCGCGCAGACGCACACCCACGGCCCTGCCGTTCTGGACGATGATTTCCTCCACGGGACAGGCGGTCTTGAATGTCGTTCCGTGGGCTATAGCGCAGCGGAAGATGGCATGGAAATAACCGTGCATGCCGGCGCGCGGCACAGAGAGCGATGTGATAAAGAGCTGCATTACGTTAATGAAAGCGGGAATAGCTACGCCCTCCCAGTGAGCTGCCGCTCCTGACCACCAGGCGGCCCCGGCTATGGTGCACTTCCACGGTTCGGTATCGAACCACTCATCCATAAAGTCGAAGAGGGTCATATCGAGCAACTCTTTGGTCCACACTTCCGGTGCGTACTTCTTATAGACCTGCATATACGGTATCGTATTCTCATTAAGCTCGACATAATCCGGATGAGGCGGGCACCAGTTGGTGGCCCGCATCAGCTCGCGGGCCCAGGGAGGGTTGCCCACCAGGCCGCTGACCGTCATGTAGCCAACCATATCCTTGTTGCTCAGGCCACACACTCCATCAGTGCGGCATAAGCCTGTTGTAGCGTGGACCATAAGCTCCTGGGGGTTCCATGAGATGCGGAAGCCATACTTCCACAGCTCGAGCTGCTCAAAGCCCGGGGCTGGGGATGCGTACATAAGCATTGCGTGGGGGAAAATACGGAGCCCAGCCTTGGGCTCGGCGGTCTCGCATGACCCGCCGGCTTCATACCGTTCTTCAAGGACTAAGACTTTAAGGCCGCACTTGGAAAGGTAGGCCGCTATCGCTGTGCCATTAGGACCACCTCCGACAATAATAATGTCAAAGCGGGCATCTTCTGTCATAAAATATCCTCTTCAAATTTATATTCTCTAGTTGCTTTTTAAAACTCGAGACCGGGCAGGCTACCTTGAATGTCCAGAAGGGTGGTCATGCCTGTCATATTAGCTATCAGCGCTGTCATATCGCCTTCGATGCGCATTGATCCAAGTGCTGCCAGCATCGGAAGCTTCTTTGTGGATACCTGTACCATTACATCGTATGGTCCGGCTACTTTCGCGGCGTATTTCTTTGTGTCTAGGGGAGCCGTCCTGAGGTCGCTGGGGGCAGGTTTGACTGTGAGTTTGTTCTCTACCATTTTCCCGTTTTCGAAACCTATTTTCATTTCGCGGTCTTCATTTCCGGGACAATCGGTGACTAGGAGGATAAATTTTAGGGTGACACCTTTAAGTTTAGCTGCATACTGAGGCTCCTTGAACATCTTCTCAGTTTGGTCACACATTTCCTGGGTGAAAAACTTTACCATATTACCTCCCTTTTAATTTTACTTAAATTTGCCTACTTTGTGACACACCGCATGAAAAAGTATCACATCCGCCACCAAAAAGCAAGACTTTTTTTAATCCACTAATATTAATTACAAAAGGTGATATCGATGATCTAGAAATATTGGTTGAGAGGTATTTTTAACATATTTCTGACCCTAAAGTCAATGGTTGTGTCCATAGAAGTTCATGGGTGGTTATGACAATATGATGTCGAAGTGTATAATGAGACCACACGGTATTTTTAAGATGGCAAGAAATCAGCCTATTAATAAGGATATGAGTCTATTATATTTTTAGAAAAAGAATCGATACCAGATATGGCTGTTTCATCTATGATATGAAGCCATAGTACATGGGATATTACTTGTAAAGGTGAAAGAACCTTGTTGCCTTGACATCGACTTCGCTAAGATGGTATATTCTGCTCTCGGCAGTGCATCAGCCGACCCAGATCAGGGCTTATTTAATCTAATCGCTTCATGAGATGCAAGTAAAGTTATATCCGTACAAAAATATAGGAGGCCACTACGAAAGTGCTTATTACTGGCGGAACAGGATTACTAGGTGGGCACCTTGTGGAGCGAATGGCCCGGCAGGGGCACAAAGTTCGCGCTCTGGTGCGTAGGACTTCGGATATAGAACATTTAAAGACAACTGGGGCTGAGATCGTGTATGGTAATGTGGAGGATTATGACAGCCTTGTAGCCGCCGCCCAGGGGGAGGATGAAGTAATCCATGCGGCGGCAAGGGTATTGCCGGGGTGGGGACAGTGGCGTGATTTTGAGTCCTGCATAGTTGATGGAACCGAAAACTTGCTTAAGGCCAGTGTTGCAGCAGGGGTTAGGAAGTTCGTCTATGTCAGTTCGGTGACTGTTGTGGGAAAAGCTGCGTTGGGCGACAAGCCTGCTGATGAAACAGCACCGTATATAGACGTGGAACTGACACGAGAGGCATTCTATGACCACGCTAAAGCGAAGGCGGAACAAATCGTTCTCGATTATCATAAACAGGGCAAGATAAGTGCGACGGTGGTCAGACCTGCAATGATTTATGGCCCTCGTTGCAGGCTTCTCACCGATCGGATATACCGCTACGTAAAGATGTTTCCTGTATTACCGGGCAATGCTATGGCTAAAACGGCACTGGTGAATGTGCAGGATGTGGCTGATTGCATTATATTAGCGGCGACAAGTGATAAATCTTGGGGACAGATATACAACATAGCGCCGGAAGGAGTAGTAACCTTCCGTGACTTTATCAATTCTATGGCTGTGGCTGCGGGGAGATCCGAATTTAGAATTGCCATTCCCCTTTGGTTAGTATATGCATCGGCTGCGGTAATAGAAATGTGGGGCAGATTGACGAGATCTGAAGAGGCCCCTTTCCTTACGCGTTCGGATATAAAATTCGTTAAGGATGGTATGTATATAAATGGTTCAAAAGCGAGGAGGGAGCTGGGGTGGCAACCGAAGATATCCATTGAGGAAGGTTGCCGCCAGTATGTTGAGTGGCGGAGAGCGCAGACAAAAAAGCATCGCTAGGTAACCGTTGGAAAATTGAATTAAATAATGTAAACTGGATAACGGGGAGAGAAATCACCCCGTTATCTTTGTGAAAGGGGAGGACAGTATGGATCCCGTGACAAAGGCCCTATATGACTCTTACTCAATGGAGAATAAAAGCGATTTCTTTTCAGCCTATGTCTATATGAAATACATCGACTATTTCCTTGTTCAAGCTCTGAAAATACAAGGGCAGAGTCCGAAAGAACCTGCGGAGCTGCCGGAAGACGGGATAGATGAAATGGTCCAATCCGTGGTTCAGCGTATTGCGGAAACAGCAGGAACGCTAGATACTAGCTACTATCATGGCAAGGTTGTGAAGGTTGAGGATGCGGTCAAGCTGGTTACCCAAAAAGACAATGTTAAAATATGTCCGCCTGAGGCGGTGATTCCATTCAAGGTGGCTAGGGATATCATATTGGATAATCCAACATCGATAGCGTTGGGGGTATGTGCGTGCCGTGCGGCCTCCCCCAATCCATGTCTTCCCCCGGGGAAACAGGATGTATGTCTCTTCGTAGGTGATCCGTATGCTTCATTCATAGCTGAGAAGAGTCCGCTATTCCGTAAGTGTTCGCAGGAAGAGGCTATTGCGGTGATCGAAGCGGCTCATAAACGCGGTGATGTGTCTTTCGCTTATTTTAAGAAGGATATGGGCAATAGATTCTTTGCAATTTGTAACTGTTGTAGTTGCTGCTGTCAAGGTGTAAAGGCCTGGAATACGTTTGGCGGGATGATTCCAATCATTGCTCCCTCCGGCTATGTCGCAAAAGTGAACGAAGATTGTAACGGTTGTGGCAGTTGTGAAAATAGTTGCCGATTCGGAGCACTTACTTTAGGGGATCAAGTTGCCGAAATCAGCGTGGCGAAATGCATGGGGTGTGGTGTGTGCGAGGATGTGTGTCCTATAGGGGCTATAAGGCTTGAACGAGATAAATCAAAAGGCGATCCTCTGGATTTGGATGAACTGAAGAAGAGCTCCAAGAAATAATCAAGAAATATAGAAAGGAAGTCTAATGTCGCGACAAGCGCTTGAAGGTATTAAGGTACTTGATATGGCTTGGCTGGGTCCAGGTCCTTTCTGTTCTTTTATGCTTGGTGATCTGGGTGCCGATATAATTAAAATTTTTGATGCAAACCCGGCAAAGCGCGGGGGTCCGGTTATGATGCTTTTTGATTCGTCGCGTCCTGGTCTACGTAACTGTCGCAACATGGGGCTGGACCTTAAATCGGATGCAGGAAAGCAGGTTTTCAGGGATCTGGCTAAATCTGCTGATGTTGTGATGGAGGGTTTCAGGCCTGGTGTTGTAAAACGCCTCGGTGTCGATTATGAGACATTAAAAAAATTCAATCCGAAGATAGTGTATGCATCACTGTCCGGCTACGGACAGGATGGGCCATATCGTGATATGGTCGGACATGATATCAATTATATTTCTTACAGTGGTCTTCTAGGTCTTACCGGGCAGGAGGGTGGGAAACCTGTCTTACCTGGGTCTGTTATCGGCGATTTTACCGGCGGAATGTCGGCAGCGATTGGTATTTTGGCTGCGCTGGTATCGAGAGGGTTTACTGGTAAAGGTCAATATATTGATATGTCTATGACAGACGCGGTGGTGGAGCTGACATCGATGCAGATTAACCCATATATATTCAGTCATAGTGGTGCCCCGCATCGGGGTGATACCATGTTTACTGGGCATTTCCCCTGGTACAATGTTTATGAGACTAAGGATGGTAAGTATATCAGTATCGGAGCGCTTGAACCGTGGTTCTTCGCTAATCTCTGCCAACTGCTGGGATGCGAGGAGTTCATTCCGTATGAGTTCGATGAGGGTGAGAAGCGGAAGGAGATGTTTAAGGTCTTTCGAGAGAAGTTTCTTACCAAGACACGTGAAGAGTGGGTATCTATATTGAGGCAGAAAGATACCTGTGTGGCGCCTGTACTTGATGTTGATGAACTGGAGAATGATCCGCACCTAGTAGCTCGTCACATGATAATCGAAAGCAATCATCCTGTACACGGCAAGGTCAAGCAGGTCGGCTCCATGCACAAGCTGTCCGATTCTCCAATGAAGGTGCGGAACTGGAGCACCAAGTTTGGTCAGCATACTGATGAGATAATGCGCGAACTCGGATACGATGAAGCTAGGATTGCGGAGTTACGCAAAGCGGAGATAATTGGCTAGACAACCGTCTGAGAATAGACAAAAGCTAATAAAAGAACGGCCTAGCTCTCAAGCAGGCCGTTCTTTATTTTAGGCGTTCTGAGTTTAACTATTATTACTTGCCGATTCTATAGACCTTTGTGCCGCAGCGTCCGCAAGAACCCTGTGTCGCCGGCCGACCGTTCTTCATTTTGATCGACCTTGGATTGCTGATCTCTACCTTTTTCCGACACTTCATACAATAGGCCTGCATTTCTACCTCCTATTTGAATTTGCCAAGAGACTAGCACGTACAAACAAAACTGTCAAGAGGTTTGCGGTCTCTTTTGGCTATTTTACTAGTATTAATACCATATGGAGTCTATTAATAACCCCAAAAAGTACTATTATTTATGACCGGACTACCTTAGGTATTGACTGACTATGGACATCTTGGAGTTTGATGACTCTAGTTTTTATCGAGTTGTTAATAACTAGAGAATCTCCCTTGACCTCTCCGATAACGGTGCACGGTGCGCCGTATTTGTTGCATATAGTTTTGATCTTGTCCCGGTTTTTACGCGAGGCGCTAATGATAATTCTGGACTGTGATTCACCGAAAAGAAGAGCGTCGGTTCGTATCTTATCCTTGACGGTAATTACAGCGCCATGTCCCCCCAAGATACAGCATTCCGCTAGGGCAATGGCCAAGCCTCCATCGGAGCAGTCATGTGCGCTGGATGCCAGACGCTGTCCTATTATCTCCGATACAGCATCCTGCGTGTTCTTTTCCGCTTTCAAATCCAGTGTCGGAGGAGCACCTTTCCTGAGATCATGTATGATGCTGAGGTACTGAGACCCGCCGATTTCCTCCTTGTTTTTACCGATAAGGAAGATTACATCCCCCTCTTTCTTGAAGTCGCTGCTGGCAACATTCTTGACATCATCGACGACTCCCACCATGCCGATGACTGGCGTAGGATACACGGCCCCTTTCGGGCTTTCGTTGTTGAAGCTCACGTTGCCACTGATGACAGGAATATCGAAGTACTTACAGGCCTTGGTGATGCCATCTACCACTTTTTCGAATTGCCAGAATATCTCTGGGTTAAAGGGATTGCCGAAATTCAAACCATCCGTTACTGCCAGTGGCCGCGCTCCGCAGCAGACAAGATTTCGTGCAGCTTCAACTATGGCTATTTGTGCTCCTATAAAGGGGTCGAGGTAGCAATAGAGTCCATTGCAATCAGTTGTTGCCGCAATAGCTTTGTTCACTTGCTTACAATAATAGACACCGGCATCATTGCCACTTTTTATGCACAGGGGTGAGGTGAGTTTTGGATTAACCTTTTTGGCGATATATTCTTTGGAAGCTAGAGTTGGTGATGAGAGTAGGGTCAGAAGAGTTTTATTGTAGTCCTTAGGTTCTTTGACTTTAGATAGAGATAATATTCTAGTCTGTTTGAGATATTTAGGTTCTTTTGACTCTCTATCGTATTTGGGTCCGTTGGCCAGGACTTCGGCTGGGACCTCTGCTACGACCTTGCTGTTTTCTTTCACTCTCAGCACGCCGTCTTTTGTCACTTTGCCGAACACGCTGAACTCAATATCCCACTTCTTGAATACAGCTTTGACCGCGTTGAGGTTCTTTGGTGTCACGATGAGCAACATTCTTTCTTGGGATTCAGAAAGCATGATTTCGTATGGATTCATTCCTTTTTCTTTGCGTGGAACAAACGCGATATCTATCTCGATGCCGGTACCAGCCTTATAAGCGGTCTCAGAGGTTGAACATACGATGCCCGCTGCGCCCATGTCCTGCATACCTACTACTAGTTTCTTTTCGGCGATTTCAAGACATGCCTCGCGTATTCTCTTGCCAATCTTGGGATCGCCAATGGCTACGGCACCTTTCTTTTCTTTAGCGCTTTCATCCAAGCCTGCCGAAGCGAAGGCTGCACCTGCAACACCGTCTCGTCCGGTACGTCCACCGGCTATAATAACCAGATTGCCCACTCCTGATGCCCGTGCTCTTATGATATTTTTCTTTTTTAGAAGCCCTACTACCATAGCATTTACAAGTGGATTCCCCTGGTATGATGGATCAAAATATACCTCTCCTGCTATGGCAGGAAGGTCAACCGCATTGGCGTAATCGGTGAAGCCTCGGGCTATTTCCTTGAAGAGGAACTTGGTTCTTTTATCACTCAACATTCCGAATCGTAAGGAACTCAGAAGGAATAGAGGACGGGCACCAACTGTGAAGATGTCTCGTATGCATCCGCCGCCGCCCGTAGCACTGGCTTCGTAAGGTTCAACCGCAGAGGGATGATTATGAGACTCGACCTTGAATACCACAGCATAATTGTCGTCGATTGATACTCCACCCGAGTTTTCACCGGTGGTGAGAAACACACTCTTACCCGTGGTGGGGAGCCTTTTCAGTACTTTGATTGAATTCTTATATGAACAGTGCTCGGACCACATGGCAGAAAACATGCCCAGTTCTGTGTAGTTGGGGTTCCTGCCCAGGATTGCCTTTATGCTCTTGTACTCGTAAGCACTAAGGCCCAGTTCCTCTGCAACTTTGACGTCCATCTTTTTCTCTGCCACGTTTTTCTCCTTAAATTTTGTTCTATGATCTGTGGAATGCTTGTGTGATGATTTTATACCATAAGATAATACAGCAGGCCAGGAATGGTGGCAATACGGAAAGGCGTATTTAGTCTTTGCCTATAGATATGAGTTCTCGCTCCGGAACTTCTGGTATCTCAAAGATAGATTGTGGTAAATTCTTAAAATTTATTGGTGGTGTTATTCCCATGTTTACAATATGGCTGCTGCAATCGATAATCTTTTATAAATAGTCGATTGTATTCACCTGAAGCTGTAATTGTGCTATTATTTAACGAGCAGTGCTACTGCTTTTTCTATTTTAATGGCTAAGGGTCAACGGGAGGAAGAAGAGGCATGTATAGAGAAAAGATAAAGGTGCTGGATTGCACCATACGCGACGGCGGCCTGATCAACGATCATGATTTCGATTTGCGATTTGTGAGGGAGGTCTACAAGGCTGTCTCAGACGCCGGCGTAGATTATATGGAGATAGGATACAAGAACTCCAAGGAGTTATTCTCCGCAGAGAAGTTCGGTCTGTGGAAGTTTTGTGAGGATGATGTTATCAGGCGTGCTATCGATGGCATAGAGTCTAAGACCAAGATCGCTACGATGGTCGATGTCGGACGTGTTAATCCGGATGATGTGAAGCCGGCCAGCGAGTCGCCTGTGGCCATGATGCGTGTTGCCACATATGTCAAAGATATAGACAAGGCAATATATCTGGTAAACCACTTTGCCGATAAAGGATATGAAACAACTATAAATATTATGGCCATCTCGAAGGATAGGGGGCCCGTGCTGGACGAGGCGCTACAACAGATTCAGGAGGAGAGCCAGGCGAATGTGGTCTATGTAGTTGATAGCTTCGGTGCTCTCTATCAGGAGCCTGTGGAGGAGCTGGTCAAGCGCTGCAAGAAGTATCTGAAAACCAAAGAAGTCGGCTTCCATGGGCACAACAATCAGCAGCTTGCCTTTGGCAATACGATAGAAGCCATCATCCATAATGCAAACTACCTGGATGCCACTGTTTATGGTATCGGGCGCGCCGCTGGCAACTGTCCATTGGAGTTGCTTCTGGGTTTTCTGAATAATCCCAAGTTCGATATCCGTCCCATCCTCGATCTTATCGCAAATGAGTTCATACCATTAAGAGAGAAAATTGAGTGGGGATACATCATACCCCATGCCATTGCCGGTATGCTTAACGAGCATCCACGGACAGCTATTGCTCTACGGAATAGCAGTGAAAAGGAGAACTACCGCAAGTTCTACGATAGTCTCACCAGCAGCATCCAGGTTGAATAATGGTTATGAATATGAACCTGGATAGATTCCGTGAGCTTCCCATTATGGGAATCCTGCGTGGCATACAGCTTGAATCTATAGAGCCAATGGTAGAAGCTGTGCTCTCGTCTGGCTTGCAGACTATCGAAATCACTATGAATACAACGGGTGCTCCGGATTTAATAAGACGTGCTGTCAAGTGTGCCCAGGGACGTCTGATGATTGGCGCTGGAACTGTGCTAACAGCTGAACATTTAAAGGTTGCTCTTGATGCTGGCGCCAGGTTTATCGTATCACCAATGCTAGTATATGACGTCGTCGAGTATTGTAGAGATAACGAAATCCCGGTGTTTCCCGGCGCGCTAACACCTCAGGAGATATATAACGCCTGGGTTGCCGGCGCAACGATGGTCAAGGTCTTCCCGTCGAATTTACTCGGACCCGATTATATCAAGGAGATAAAAGGCCCGTTTAACAATATAGATATACTTGCCTGCGGCGGCGTTACTGCAGAGAATATACGTGCTTATTTCGATTGCGGCGCTTCGGCTGTCGCCTTTGGGGCAAGCGTGTTTCGCGAGGACTGGCTAAAAACAAGCGATTTCAAATCAATGAATAACGCTATAAGATCAATTATAGCCGCTTATAAGGAGCCGTAAGCAGCTGGAGTTAGGATTTAATAGTATTGTTTCCCCAGCAGGGGGCTGATTTCTGGAAAAATAGACTAGCTGTATTAATGTGAATAAATATATATCAATAATTCTTATAGCCGCCGTTTTGATGACCGCAGTGGGCTGCGGGAAAAAAGAATCCGGTGAGCATAATTCTGCTGTTAAGGCTATGCCGACAGCGACTCTAGCTGCATCGACAGGGGAGACGGGGACTCTCTCAGGTCTGGAAGGCGATGTCCAGGTTTTGAAACAGGGTTCCTCTGACTGGATCGCAGCAAGCTCAGATATGAGAGTCGCTACCGGCGATAGTGTGAAGACAGGCGGCGATGGCTATGTGCTGATTACTTTCTTCGACGGTAGTGTGATGGAGTTGGAGGCTGATACTGAGATATCCGTCGAGGAGCTGAGTAAAGCTTCGTCAGGTTCGACGAACATCCATATTAATCAGGTGATCGGTAACACTATTAATCGTGTACAGAATCTTGTCGATTCCTCATCTACGTATGAGGTGGATACAATGGCTGGCTCGGGTGTGGTGCGTGGCACAATTTTTCTTGTTATAGTGACCGGGAATGGTCATTTCGTCACGATTAGCACCTTGGATGAAGGTGATGAGGAAGAGCATTATGTGATATTCACCGGCAATGGGGTAACGGTGTATATCCCTGAAGGTATGAGTTCAACATGTGAAGCAGGTGGTACTCCCAGCGATCCATTCTTCACCAATCCTGAAAGTACACCGACACCAACGCCTACACCGACATCTACACCCACACCTACACCGATACCAACGCCTACACCGACATCTACACCCACACCTACACCGATACCAACGCCTACGCCTACGCCTACACCCACGTCTACGTCTACACCGACACTTACGCCTACACCTACGTCGACATCTACACCAACACCTACGCCTACACCGACACCCACGCCGACATCTATACCGACACCTACGCCTACACCGACACCCACGTCTACGTCTACACCGACACCCACGCCGACATCTACACCGACACCGACGCCTACACCGACACCCACGTCTACGTCTACACCGACACCCACGCCGACGTCTACACCGACACCTACGCCTACACCTACGTCGACATCTACACCAACACCTACGCCAACACCAACACCTACGCCGACATCTACACCGACACCTACGTCTACACCCACACCTACACTTACGCCTACACCTACGTCGACATCTACACCAACACCCACGTCTACGCCTACACCAACACCCACGTCTACGCCTACACCCACGCCTACACCAACACCAACACCTACGCCGACATCTACACCGACACCCACGCCTACATCTACACCTACACCTACGCCTACACCGACACCGACGCCAACGCCTACTCCAACACCGACGCCGACATCTACACCTACGCCTACACCCACACCCACACCGACGCCTACACCTATGCCTACGCCCACACCGACACCCACAGCGAGTCCGAGAAGGGCTTTCATGGCGGGTATTGCACCGCCTATAGTCTGTGCTGGCAGGACAGAAGACTATACAATGATATTCATAGCCGACTGGCACAATCACACCAGAATAGGTTCTGTAACAGCAGAAATCCCCTCCGGTTTTACTGAAGTGACAGTATTAACAGTTAAAGCTTCTTCTCAGAGGTTATGGTCCGGCAGTGTTGAGTATGGCAAAATAAGACTTGAGGCAGCCAATGGAGGGAACGAGCTAGCAGCGGGTGACTATGTTGCAGTCACCTTCTCTGCAAAGGCACCGGATACAGCAGGGTGGTATGAGTGGAATGCGAAGGGTTATGAGGGAAGGGGTTGGGCTGGAGACCTATACGTTCTTCTAGGGATACAACCCACAGTTGTTGTTATTGATAATCGCTAGCCAATTCTTGAATATGACCTTTGGCGGGTGATTTCTTGGGTTTAAGAGCGAGATAGATGAAGAATCTGCGGACCTATGGTACAGCCCCTTATAGTATAGCTGTGATTCACGGCGGGCCCGGCGCGCCCGGGCAGATGGCGCCGGTGGCCCGCGAGCTCTCGCGGGACTATGGCGTGCTCGAGCCGCTGCAGACCGCCGCTACGCTTGATGGGCAGGTAGATGAGCTGCATGACATAATCAAGAAGCATGGGACCATTCCCGTCGTTCTCATCGGCTCGTCATGGGGCGCTATGCTGAGCTATGTCTTCTCAACACGCCATCCCGCGCTGGTGAAAAAGCTCATCATGGTCGGCAGCGCGGTGTTCGACGACCGCTATGCTATTGGCATACAGAAGACTCGCCTAAATCGTCTCAGCGAAGAGGAAACACGGGAGGTGTATTCTCTAGTGAAAGACCTGAACGATGATGCAATCGGCGAAAAGGACAGGCTGCTGTACCGCCTAGGAGAGCTCTTCACCAAGGCTGATGCATACGATCCGATAACTCTAGATACGGAAGTAATCGAAGTCAGTTTCGATATCCATGCTAGCGTGTGGGGCGATGCGTTGAAGCTGAGGGGCAGTGGGGAACTGCTGAAGATGGGAAAGAAGATAAAATGCCCAGTTGTAGCTATCCACGGCGATTATGATCCCCACCCCGCCGAGGGCGTCAGCCAGCCCCTCTCCAAAGTGCTCAAGGATTTCCGCTTCATTCTGCTTGAGCACTGCGGACACCTGCCGTGGATTGAGCGCGAGGCTAGGGACGAGTTCTTCAAAGTCGTTAGAGAGCAGTTACGTTAGTGCTATTTTCGACTGGACCATGGCACTAGCGCTGAAACCTGCTTCATATGTTCCGCATATTCCGGCCGTCGTTCCAGGCTGCGCTTGTCCATCATGGGTATGCTGATAAAGAGGAACAGTAATGTTATCGCGATCGGTCCGGCGATCGTCCACCAGTAGCCGGGGTTGGCAGCCAGACCGAAGAGGTACAGGCCCCACCAGAAGGATATCTCGCCGAAGTAATTGGGGTGGCGCGAGTATTTCCAGAAACCTCTATTCATTATCTCTCCTGGTTTCTTTGTTTTTACGAACGCTGTCATCTGCTCGTCGGATATGCTTTCGATGAAGATAGCGGCGGCTGTGACCAGTACGGCGATGCCATCCAGCCACCATATTTTTGTTCTGGTGGTATTAGCCAATACGGGGTATAGCGAGAGACAGCCGAGGAAAACGATGACTGTCGGCACCAGTTCGATGCCGGCGAGCTCGACAATCCAGAAGCGCTTCTTCGGGCCATACTTAGCTCTCATATCGGCGTAGCGCCAGTCCTCGTGCTTGAGACCGCGCCAGCCGCGTGCCCAGTTCAGTGTCAGGCGGATCCCCCACAGGGAGACGAGCGCAATCACGATCCATGGTCGGCAGGATGATGGAGTGTTTGCGGCGGTTGCTACCCAGAAAACGGCTATGGCTATAGGTGCAAGGCTCCAGTAGGGATCGTAGAAGCTGGAGTTGCTGAAAAGACGGGACCATGCATAGATCGTAAGCGTGGCCGCAATATCGGCGGTGAAGGTGATAAGGAGCGGGTTTCTATCGCCTGTAGCCCAGCCGATGAGGAAGGCTGCAATGGAAGCATCGAGGTAGGCCAGTACCATGAAGAGAAAGGCGATAAACATGCTCTTGGTATTCAAAAAAGGGTTGTTCATAGACTGTTGGCCAATGTTAGCAGTAAAGCAGGGAACAGTCAAATCACTGAACATGTTGTTTTGTTATGTCTCCAGAATCTTGTAGCTGTGAGGTGCGGTCGGGTATGATATTAGAAGTTCAGGAAGCTATATGATACGGACCAGTGCTGATCAGATAATACACTCGTCGAAGCGCAACACGATATTGCTTGAGGTGAAAAGGGATGGCAGCCTTCTGGTGCGGGTGCCTGAGGGGTCTTCCGTGGAGGCCATACAGAGAGCTATCGACGGCAAGTTGCGCTGGATTCTCAGACAAAGGACGGAGATCTACAAGCTGGATATCCCGGCCGGCCCGAAGAAGTTTGTGGATGGGGAGAAGTTCCTCTATCTGGGGGTGGTTTATCCGCTGTCCGTTGATGGAGTCAGCGGTGCGCAGCTTGTCTTCGATGGAGAGAAGTTCATCCTTTCCGAAAAGCACCAGCCTCAGGCGAGGGACGTTTTCATAGAGTGGTATCGGGAGCATGCCGAGCGACACATATCGGAGAAGGTCAGGAAGTATTCGGCGCAATACAATATTTCGTTTGACAGGATTGTAATTACCAATGCGGGAAGACGATGGGGTTCATGCAATAGCAAAGGTATTCTGCGCTTCAGCTGGCGTCTGGCCATGGCGCCGCAGGACATCATCGACTACGTTATCGTGCATGAGCTGGTGCATGTGAAGCATCTGAACCACTCGCGCGCCTACTGGCAGGAGGTCACAAATATCATGCCGGATTTCAAACAAAGGAAGCGCTGGTTGTTCAGGAACGGGCACAGGCTCATCCTCTGAGAGTGCGGCATTATACCGCCACGACCTCTTTCACTTCAGGCATCTTGCTTCTGATGAATCGCTCGACGCCCTTCTTGAGTGTGATGGAGGACATGGGGCAGTTGCCGCAGGCTCCTACAAGCCTTACTGATACAACTCCATCCTTTATAGCTATAAGCTCGATGTCGCCGCCGTCTGCCTGAAGCCCCGGCCTTATCTGTTCTATTACTGATTTCAGTTTCTCTTCCATATCGTCCTCCTTGTTAAGACGACGATTTTCCTTTCTGCTTCTATGATAAATGAGAAACGAAAACGTGTATGTAACTTTTATCTCCATATGGTCATGGGGGTTAGTGTTCAATCGTAGGAATAGCTACATCGAGGGAAAAGGGTATTCACTTTCAAGGGTATAGAGATTACTGACTGCTAGTGTTCAATTCCACTTGGGGGCACCAAAGTGTTTTTTCACGAATGAATCCAACACAAATATGTACTTCCATGAAGCTTATTAAGTTTAATCATGGAATAATAAGTGTATGGAAAGTGCCAAAATCACTCCATGGTGAATTAGTCTGGGTATCGCTGTTCACTGCGCGCACCTTCCAACAGTAGTTTGTGCCCTGCTGTAAAGACTGCGAAACCTGGTAATAGGTTACTTGACCAAGAGCATGGCTGCCGGTTAGGTTGATAACGGGATTTGCCCAGTCACAATTCTTAGCTAATACAACCTCAAAGCCGGTTGCCTGAACTGGACTCACCCATTGTAGGATAGGTGTTAAGCTTATATCATCTATGCCATCTGTGGGGCTCACGCATATCGGCTTGGCGCTTGCCGGTCCTAGAGGAGTGGTGAAGCTCCAGGTATCAGACCACTGACTTAAAGAAGGATCTGAGACTCTGATACGCCAATAGTATCTTTCGCCCAGAAAGAGCCGAACTGTTGCTTGGGTGCCATCGGTTGTAGTAATAGTGGTAGGAAACAACAGGCTGCCAAAGCCAGAATCATAGGCTATCTGATACTCGTACCATTGTGCCATGGAAATGTCCTCCCAAATAAGGGTGACCATAGCCATGGTATTGCCCTCGATAATAGTGCCAGCCGCTGTGGTTCCATCAGCAGGTGCTGTCAAAATTGGTCTAGGCATTGATGTGGATGTGGGTGTGACTGTAAGCGTTGGTGAAGATACTATTGTCGTCGCACCATCAATCCATATAGTGGGGATCTCAACTCCTATATTGTCACTAATATGGCCCTGAATAAAAGATATAACGCTGGAACTTCCGACATCGCCCATGACCTTGAAGTAGAGATCTGCTAGGTAACCTTCGCCACTGATACCTGGAGCGTCTGGTACACTATTTACTATCCTTAGCACTCCTTGGGTGTTTGCCGGTTCATAACCCCAGTCATCAATGGGTATAGTAGTTCCTGCTATATTACCCGCGGTGACACCTTTTCCCTTTGAATTATCGATTTTAATGACATCAGGGTCATAAACGATATCGTACTGTGCGGCGTCAAAATT
>Ga0172363_10000279_pt1 | contig 36521 bp, 29 predicted proteins | sample LakKivs2_kivu2a2_FD_114541 | JGI IMG/M metagenome (GOLD analysis project Ga0172363, IMG submission 114541) | Sediment microbial communities from Lake Kivu, Rwanda - Sediment s2_kivu2a2 | ecosystem: Environmental > Aquatic > Freshwater > Lake > Sediment | place: Rwanda: Western Province, Lake... | reverse complement strand
TATAGAAAAATAAATTAATTCCTCGTAGAGGATAAACGTGACGCACAGGTAAGAGATCCCCGGAGAAAAAGCGAGCTTGAAAAACTCGCGGAAACGGTTAAAGAAGAGGATAACCATCTGATTATTATTGTGACTCCTAAGAATTAGTATTGCCCTGTGCCCCATGCTCCCTGCGCTACGCTCTGCGCTGCATTTAACCCACCCCCAGCCCCTCCCAGGAGGTGATCCTGATTGGTAATCCCTGCTCCCTGCCTCCTCTGCCCCCTGCCCCATGCCATGCCCCATGCCCCAAGCCGTCGTCCCGAGGACTCGGGACTATGGCTTGCAAAGCATGCCCCATGCTTACTGCCCCATGCCCTACGCCCTCCACCCTTCGCCCTTCGCCCTACAAGTACCCAACCGCCTCTGGCCCTGTATTGAACAGCAAGTCAAGAATACTCAGCTTTCCTGTATTCTCGATAGAATAATCGAAAACCCTCATATATGCTTTGGGAGAGTATGATGACTTTGTTTTTGGTGTGATATTGTATCTCGTATCTTCTGTTAAATTATTAACAGATTGAAACTCATTTGTATACGACACCTTCCTGTTGATATTCATCATCTTCATGGTTGCCAGCAGCAATTCCATGTTCAGATCAAGAAGGAATTCATGCCCGGAAAGAAGGATCTTTTCAATCTCTTCAAAATAAAAAATGAAAAACGGCGATGATGCATAGGCAGCTTTCAACGCCCTTATATGTACCAGCTGCCATCTTTTTGTGTAGTCTATCCGGATATCCTTTACGGGTGTCTTATGAAAGCTGCCGAGATAAACCGGTACTGTTAAAGGCAGCACTCCGCCGGAAGCAAGAATATAACACCTGTTCCTGTAAGTCTGCTTGATATAATTCTCCTCTCTCTCAATAAATATCTTATCTGCATTGAGTATGCGGAAGAAATATTCTGCAGGAGGAAAGTAGGCTGTCGACAGGAGAATCTTTCCAGGCATCCGGGAATAATCACTTCATTTTATTGATCATGCTGGCTGAGAAGCCGGCACCGAACCCGTTATCGATGTTTACCACGGTTACTCCGGCCGAACAGCTTGTAAGCATAGCCAGCAGTGCGGAGATACCTCCGAAACTGGCTCCGTATCCGACACTCGTGGGAACCGCGATCACAGGTTTATCTACAAGTCCTCCTACCACGCTGGCAAGAGCTCCTTCCATGCCGGCAATTACTATTATAGCCCTGCAGCTTCTTATTTCCGGTAGCTTATCCACGAGCCTGTGGATCCCTGCAACACCTGCATCATAGATTCTGAGCACCTTATTGCCAAGAAGTTCTGCAGTAACCGCAGCTTCTTCAGCAACCGGAATATCTGATGTTCCCGCAGTAATGACAGCAATTCTTGTGTCAGGCGTCTCTGGTTTTTTCTTCTGAAGGGAAATGATCCTGGCTTCACTGTAATAAACAGCATCGGGGAACAGACCTTTAACAACTTCATACATTTCAACGGTTGCCCTTGTACCGATGATATTATTCTCTTTTTGCGACATCACCCGGAATATTTCCTTTACCTGTCCGGCACTCTTGCCTGAGCAATATATTATTTCCGGGTATCCTGTCCTTATTTCACGGTGGTGATCGATTTTAGCAAATCCAAGGTCGGTGTACGGGAATGTACGGAGGATCTCCATGGCATCCTCCACGTTTTTCTTCCCGTCGCTGACTTCTTTGAGAAGCTTTTCAAGTTCTTTTCCGGTCATTTTTCGTGTTTTACATTATTCATGCTTCCGGTTCTGTAGCCTTCGAGATCCAAAGATATATATCTGAATCCTGTTTTTTTAAGCTTGCTGATAAGAACTTCGCGGTTCGGGTCATGGATGATCTTCTCAAGATATCCGCTAAGGCACTCGATGCGTGCCACATCACCATGAGCCCTGACCCTTGCTCCCGGATAACCTCCCTCGAACAGCACATCCTCGGCTTTTTCTATCATTCTCAGCATATCTTCACTGACTTCGGTTTCATAGGGAATCCTGGTCATGAGGCATGCCATTGACGGCTTTTCCCAGAGCTCAAGCCCTTCATTTCTGAGGAGCGTCCTGATATCATTTTTAGTGAGTCCGGCCTCAGCAAGCGGGCTTCTCACTGATAATTCCCCGAGAGCTCTCATACCCGGTCTGAATTCGCTTTTATCATCCGCGTTTGTTCCATCCACCACGTACCTGTAGCCTTTCTCTTCCGCGAAATTCAGGATTCCTGAAAAGAGAGTTTTCTTGCACAAGTAACACCTGTCTTTAGGATTGTGCCTGATGATTTCAGGGAATGTCACATCAATGATATTGTGCTCTATTCCATGTGTGTGCGTGAATTCAATGGCTTCATTTATCTCACGATCAGGCATATATGGTGTCCTGATTGTGACAGTGGTCATTTTGACCTTTCCGAGGGATTTCGAACGGAAGGCAAGGAAGGAGCTGTCGACCCCTCCCGAAAAAGCAATAACGTAAGATCTCAGATCTGACAGGATCGAATTAAGTCTTGCCGATTTTGATTCTGTCATGTTACTTGTTTTTTGTTATGATTGCCATAATCTTATTATAAACAATCTTAACCGGTATATTGTTCTCCCTTGCTATTTTCTTGCACTCTTCAAATTCGGGCTTGCACGAGACCTCTTTCCCTTTCAGAAAAGACCTTTTGACTGTAATTTCACCATAAGGAGATGGAATTTTCTCAAAGGTTCTTGAAAGTGTCTCTTTTCTGAACGGGAATATTCTCATTCCTGCAGTGGTCGATTCACTGAAGATGATATCCTTTAGTTTTTCTTCAGTTCCTTTTTCACAGATCACATTGAGTATATTTCCCGGCCTGCCCTTTTTCATCATGATGCCTGAAATATATACATCTGAAGCCCCGGCAGAGAAAAGCATTTCACTTATGTATTCATAAAATTCGGGATTCATATCATCAATATTGGATTCCAGGAGCAGGGCATCATGCCCGGAACTTTTTTCCTCACTTTCCCCGAGGAATACTCTCAGGAGATTTGGAACATCAGGATGATCCTTTTGACCGACTCCATATCCTATTTTATTGATGGTGAATCCCGGACAGGAACCGAAATGAGTTCCCATGGTGGCGATAATTGCAGCGCCCGTCGGAGTTGCAGCTTCGAAATTTACACCATCTTTTCTGACAGGAATATTTTTCAGTATCTCGGCAGTTGCCGGAGCCGGAACAGGCAATAATCCGTGTTCGCATTTTACCTTTCCTCCTCCAAGTTCAACTGCAGAAACAAAAACTGCATCGGGCTTTATTGAATTGAAACAGACGGCTGCACCTGCAATATCGATAATAGCATCGAGAGCGCCGACTTCATGAAAATGAACCTTGCTGACAGGGATCCCGTGGACTTTTGCCTCAGCCTCAGCCAGTTTCGAGAATATTTTAATGCTGAGCTTTTTCGTGTCCTGATCAAGATCTGAAGAACTAATTATCTCTTCAATATCCGGAAGATGTCTGTTAACACGCTCGCGGCCCGTAAGTTTAACTGTGACCTTAGTCCCGGACAGTCCGTGTCTCTGGTCCTTGTCGGCAACTATTTCCCATCCCTTAAGTTTCAGCTTATTCAGTTCATTTACAAGGAAATGGATGTCGACGCCAAGGTCAATCATGGCGCCTAGGTTCATATCTCCGCTTATCCCGGAAAAACAATCATAGTATAAAACCTTCATTTAAATGCTTTTAAGTAATAATGGCTGTGGCTGCCAGTTCTGTTTTCCGGCAGGCATGCAGTTTCCCGGTTGCTAAGATACAACTTCCGATCTTTACGGAATAACAAAAAAAAGTTGTATTTTTCGCTGCTGATTTCGAAATTGATAATTAGACCACTTAATATAAAATGAGAAGAAGAGATTTTCTTAAGAAATCTGCAGGAGCCGGTCTCGCTGCCGGAGCGGTTTTCAGCATCGGAGGGTATAAGAAGTTTTTGTCAGGATCACCGGCAAATGCAAAATATGATATGGTTGCCGTGATGGGAGGCTCTCCGGAAGCAATGTTCGACCTTGGTATACAGGAGCTTGGCGGAATGGGATCCTTCGTTCAGAAGGGACAGAAAGTATTAGTCAAACCCAATATCGGATGGGATGTAATTCCGGAACTGGCAGCAAATACAAATCCGCTTCTTGTCAAAAGGATCATCGAACACTGTTTCAGGGCAGGCGCAAAAGAAGTCTATGTATTTGATCATACAATTGATAACTGGGTAAACTGCTATAAGAATTCGGGAATTGAAAAAGCTGCAAAAGCTGCAGGAGCCAAAGTAGTACCCGGTAACTCGGAAAGTTATTACCAGAAGGTTGAAATCCCCGGAGCCGTAGTCCTTAAGACTGACAAGGTGCATGAAATAATTTTCGGGACAGATGTTTTTATAAACGTACCTGTACTGAAGCACCACAGTTCAACCAGGATGACCTGCTGCCTGAAGAATATGATGGGAGTGATCTGGGACAGGGCGTTCTGGCATTCACACAACCTTTATCAGTGTATCGCCGACTATGCATTGTTTGAAAAGAAGCCCCACCTGAATATCATAGACTGCTACAATGTGATGGTGAAAAACGGCCCGCAGGGCGTATCAAAGGAAGATATTGTCCAGATGAAATCACAGATCATAACCACAGACTGGGTGGCAGGAGACGCGGCAGCGGCTAAAATGCTTAATACAGAGATAGAGAAAATTGAATATATTCCTTTGGCTTACAAAACAGGCGTAGGCAATATGAAGCTGGATGCACTGAATATCAAAAGGATAAAAATGTAACCGCTGATGAGGTCACCTTTCCTGAGAAGATTCCGGATACTTTTTTCAGCACTTGTTTTCATCTGTTTCTTCATAGTTTTTGCAGATTTCAAGTACCTGATCCCTTCGAAGTATATTAATATTGTTCTGTCCCTTCAGTTCATACCCTCAATACTGAAATTCTGGGACCTGAGGACCCTGATCACCGCAGGCTTCGTTGCCGTACTTATCCTTACATTGCTTACCGGCAGAACATATTGTTCCTTCCTGTGCCCGCTCGGGATAGGCCAGGATATCTTCAGCAGGATAGGAGGGCGGATAAAAAGAAAATTCAGGCGTTATGGTTTCAAGAAACCATTCACGATCATCAGGTATACATTACTCGCTGCAACAATTATTGTGACACTAATATGGGGAATTTATCTTCTTACCCTTCTTGATCCCTATTCGATATTCGGACGATTCATGACCTTTTTTGGAAACCCTGCTGTTATCCTGATCAATAATTTTCTTTCAGGTATACTCGGAAAGTTTGATATATATTCTCTCAGCCACATTCATATTACCGGATTCAAACTTCTGTCATATTCAATACCGGTACTCTTCTTCCTCCTTATCGGCGGACTTTCGCTTACAAGAGGGCGGCTCTACTGCAATATGATCTGCCCGGTCGGCACACTGCTCGGACTGGTCTCAAAAATCTCGCTGGTAAGGATCAAATTTGATGAGAACAAATGCACCCGCTGCGGAAGATGCTCGGTCGGATGCAAGTCTTCATGCATTGATTTCCTACAGCACAAAATAGATGCCTCACGATGTGTTGTATGCTTCAATTGCATTAATACATGCCAGGAAAAAGCAATTTCATACGGTATTACCGGCGTTAAGCCAAAGAGCGCTGAAACTGATGCTTCCAGGCGAAAATTCGTTGCCGGCTCCCTTTTATTGCTACTGGGCATCAGACAATCCGTAAGAGCTCAGAACAGGACTGCCCCCGTGCCCAAGAAAGAATCCACAGTAAAGGAAAATAAAACATTTCCTGTCTGTCCGCCAGGAGGAGTTACAATACTTGATTTCAATACAGACTGCACCGCCTGTTCCCTGTGCATTTCAGCCTGTCCTAACGGGGTGCTGGTGCCTGCACTGCTTCAGTATGGTGTGGAAGGTATGATGCAGCCTGTAATGGATTACCATAAGAGTTTCTGTACATACAATTGTACCAGGTGTACCGAAATATGCCCCACAAACGCCCTGCATCCGCTGGTTCTTGATGCCAAGAAACTGACACAGATAGGGAAAGCAGTTTTTATTAAGGATAATTGTATTGTCAAGACTGAAAAAACAGCATGCGGAGCATGTTCGGAAGCATGTCCGACAAAAGCCGTGCATATGATCCCTTATGAAGGCAACCTGGTGATCCCTGAAACAAACAACGAAATCTGCATAGGCTGCGGCCATTGCGAGTTCGCTTGTCCTACAACACCTTACAAGGCAATATTTGTTGACGGAAATGATGTCCACCAGGCTGCAAAAAAACCGGAGAATGCAGAATCTGAAATGAAAACTCCTGTCGATTTCCCGTTTTAATTTATTCAGGATGAATCCATCACATATTGAACATATCGGCATTGCCGTCGCTGATCTTGAATCGGCGATTTCGTTGTACGAAAAAATTTTCGGACTGAAATGCTATAAAATTGAAGAAGTTCCTGACCAGAAAGTAAAAACAGCCTTTTTCATGGTCGGACAAACCAAGATAGAACTTCTTCAGTCTACCGATCCCGAAGGACCGATAGGAAAATTCATAGCAGGCAGGGGAGAAGGAATACATCACATAGCCTTTGCCGTGAATAACATTGAAGAGAAGCTGAAACTTGCTGAGGAACAAGGGATAAGGCTTATTGATTCAAAACCGAGGAAAGGCGCTGAAGGACTTGACATTGCATTCCTTCATCCGAAATCGACATCCGGCGTTCTGATTGAGATCTGTGAAAACACGGAGAAGTGATATTAAGCAAATATCGCGCAATATGGGCAAAATGATTGCATCCGCCGGTAACTCAGGACCAAAGGTGAGATCTGATTGTGAAGTCACTGTCCAACTCAGAAGCAGAGGCGGTATAACCATTGATCTGACATCCAAGGTAAAGGCTCTCTACGGTGAATCAATACAGAACCTGTGCAGGGAAGTTTTTAGTTTCTTTAGAATAAAGCATGCAGCAATAACGATCAACGACTCGGGAGCTCTTCCTTTTGTAATTGCCGCAAGGATCGAAGCTGCAATTAAGAAGCTTAAAGAGACTGAAAATGAATATCTTCCCGGGATGTTAAGGGTTAATACCTATTCGACAGAACGGGAACGGTTCCGCTTTTCAAGGCTCTATCTCCCGGGTAACAATCCGGCCCTTATGATAAATGCCGGACTCCACTCAGCCGATGGCATAATTCTGGACCTTGAAGATTCGGTGGCCCCTGACAGGAAGAATGAAGCCAGAATACTTGTCAGAAATGCACTAAGGCAGGTTGATTTTCTTGGCGCTGAAAGGATGGTGAGGATAAACCAGGGAGATATGGGTATTGAAGACTTAAGATCGGTTATACCTCATAATCCCAACTTGATCCTGATACCGAAATGTGAAACCCCGGAACAGGTTCTCAGGGTTGATGCTATGACAGGAACATTGAAAAAGCAGTTAAACATTAAGAAGCAGATTTTTCTGATGCCGATCATTGAGACAGCACTTGGAGTTGAAAACTCGTACAACATAGCGAGGGCTTCCGGAAATATTGTTGCCATGGCAATAGGTCTTGAAGATCTTACAGCCGACATGGGAATCGCAAGAACCGCCGGGGGAAAAGAATCGTTATATGCCAGGACCAGGCTTGTTATGGCCGCAAAAGCAGCCGGTGTACAACCAATTGATTCGGTATTTTCAGATGTGGCTGACCTGGAAGGATTAAGGCAGAATGTCCTGAATTCAAAAGCGCTTGGATTCGAAGGCATGGGGTGTATCCATCCGAGGCAGATAGCTGTAATAAACGAAGGTTATGCTCCCGATGACCAGGAAACAGAAAAATCGAAGAAAATAGTTATCGCATATGAGGAGGCTTTGAAACAAGGTCTCGGCGTTGTGGCTCTCGGATCGAAAATGATTGATACTCCCGTTGTTGCACGTGCTCAGAAAATAATCTCGCTGGCAGTAAAACTGGGCAGGGTACAGGCTGACTGGAGGAATGAGTTTCTGACCGACAAGAAATAATATTTATCCCGACATATTATGGCGGTTAAAACTGTTATAAATGCTGCAGGAAGACGTGTTCCGCTTGAAATAAACGGGCAGAAGGTCATTCCTTTCAGGGGTGTCGGAAAACATCTCCCAGACGGCAGGAAATACTCTCCTCCGATACCGTCGTGCATAAATTATCCTGTCGATGGAAATAAAGTGGTCAGGACTCTTGAAGAGGCCTTGCGGAAATGCGGCCTGAAAAATGGAATGACGATCTCAACCCATCATCACCTGAGGGACGGCGACCTTATCAGCAACCGGATATTTGAAATCGCTTCATCGATGGGGGTCAGGGATCTTGTCTGGTTTCCCTCTGCATCATTCCCCTGTAATAATCCTGTAATGAAGTATCTCGAAGATGGTACAATAAACAGGATAGAGGGAAGCATGAACGGCCCGCTGGGCAGGTTTGTTTCAGAAGGGAGGATGAAAGGAACTGCCGTGCTGCGTTCTCACGGAGGACGTGTTCAGGCAATACAGGATGGCGAGGTGAAAATAGATATTGCAGTAGTAGTTGCACCTTCAGCCGATCCTTTCGGAAACGCAAAGGGTACGGGAGGAAAATCTGCATGCGGGGTGCTTGGCTATGCTAAAGCCGACAGCATGTATGCCTCAAAGGTGATCGTTGTTACAGACAACCTCGTTGATATGCCCTGTTTCCCCATGGAAATCGAAGGCAATTATGTTGATTATGTTGTTGTTGCAGATAAGATCGGCCTGCCGGAGAAAATAGTTTCCGGAACAACTGAGATCACCAAAAGTCCGGACAGGATCCTCATTGCCCGGCTTACAGCATCATTTCTTGAAAAATCGGGAATCCTGAAAGACGGGGTGACAATGCAGGCTGGGGCAGGAGGGACGTCACTGGCAATAGCGGTGTTTGTCCATGAGATACTTAAGAAAAAAGGCTGGAAATCGAAGTTCGGATTCGGGGGCAGTACAAAGTATATGGTAAAAATGCTGGAAGAAGGTCAGATGGGATATATACTTGATGCACAAGCTTTTGATCTCGATGCTGTTATGTCTGTTGAGAAGAATCCCAATCATGTGCCTTACTCTGTGTTCAACGCGTATAATTTTCACTCGAAGGGAAATCTGACCAGCCTGATGGATATAATGATACTCGGGGCTACTGAAGTGGATCTGGATTTCAATGGTAATGTTGTAACTCATTCAGACGGGTATCTTCTTCATGGAATTGGCGGATGGCAGAACTGCCTTCATGCACGGAATGTGATTTTACCGCTTCCTCTCTTCCGCGACAGGATACCTGTTATTGTCGACCATGTTACTACACTGTGCGGCCCTGGTGAGCTTATCGATGTCATTATTACAGAACGTGGTATTGCAATAAACCCTCTTCGTAAAGATCTGATAAAGAGCGTCAGGGGAAGCGGTTTACCTCTGAGATCAATCAGTGATCTGAAACAGGAAGCTGAAAGTATATGCGGGAAACCTCAGAAGCCTGAATTCGAAGACAGGATAGTGGCTGCAATAAAATGGGTTGACGGAACTGTAATTGATGTGGTAAGAAAAATAAAAACGTAATAAGGTATAGTATGGAAAAGTATAAGTGTGCTATTTGCGGCTACATTTATGATCCTGCAGAGGGAGATACTGAAGGCGGTATTGCACCAGGCACGCCTTTCAGCGAACTGCCCGGCGATTATGTGTGCCCGCTCTGCGGCGCCGGGAAAGATGAATTTTTTACAGAGGACTAGATAATCAGGAGCTTTTCTCAGCAGCTCCGTTCATTATTTTTCCGGGATATTGCTGATGACATCAATAAGAAGATCCCAGAACATTTTTGCAGTGTTTATTTCAATTCTTTCCTCAGGTGTATGAGCTCCCCTGATAGTTGGCCCAAAGGAGATCATATCTATACCTTTATTTTTTTCAAAAATCAGACCGCACTCAAGTCCTGCATGTATCGCCCTGATATCCGGACTTCTGCCGAAAAGCCTTTTATATGAACCGGTAGTTATTTTCAGTATCTCTGAATTCATATTTGGTTTCCACCCGGGATAACCTTCGGAATGAACAACTTCAGCGCCTGCAAGCTTAAGGCATGCCTCGACCATTCCGGCAACGTCGCGTTTTGAAGATTCAATGGAACTTCTCTGGGTTGTGACTATTTTAATGCTGTTATTATCAATGAATTTCACCGATGCAAGATTTGTCGAAGTCTCAACCAGATCGTCCATATCTTTCGACCATGCTATTGCACCGTGAGGACAGCACGTGAGTGATGCGAGCAGCTTGCTCTGACTCTCCTTATCCATTATGAACTTCGGAACAGGCGCTTCAGTGTATCTGATTTTAAGATCTTTTTCGATTTCACCCAGTTCCTCAAGGATTACATTGTAAAAGTCATCTATCCAGTGACAGATCTTACTGAAAGAATTTTTATCAGCGACTATAGTGGCAAATGCTTCCCTGGGAATGGCATTTCGGAGATTCCCTCCGTCAAAGCTGCTGATCGATATGTCATGGGCGTTCGCCAGGTTCCACAGGAGCCTGTTCATTATCTTCACAGAATTGCCGTATCCCTTATGTATCTCATCTCCTGAGTGTCCGCCGCGAAGCCCTGTCAGTGATATGCTGATGGCAGAAGATCCTGCCGGAACAGTCCGGGGTGTATATGTCATTGTACCCACAGTGTCCATCCCTCCGGCACAGCCTATATACAGAACCCCTTCATCTTCGGAATCGAGGTTTATCAGGATCCTGCCGGAGAAGAAATCGGGACTAAGGTTAATCGCACCCGTCATCCCGGATTCCTCATCAACCGTGAAAAGGCATTCAATTTTCCCGGCTTTTAGCTCTTTATCCGACAGGATAGCCATCTGCGAGGCAATCCCAAATCCGTCATCAGCCCCCAATGTGGTGCCTTTCGCGCATACCCAGCCATTATTGACAACAGGAATTATAGGATCTTTATACCAGTCGTGAGGATAATCTGCGTTCTTTTCTCCTACCATATCCATATGACTCTGAAGAACAACAGTCTTTCTGTTCTCAAAACCTTGTGAAGCAGGCCTGATTATCAAGATATTGCCTATCCTGTCCTCTTTCGATTCCAGGTTGTTCTCCACAGCGAAATCAAGAAGATATTTTCTTATCCTTTCCTCATTTTTTGAAAGCCTTGGTATATTGCATATCTCCCCGAAGTAATTCCAGACAGGATAAGGTTTGAGTTGCGAAAAAATATTCATCAGACAGTATTAGTAGCAGAAAAAATAATTCACAAAATTAGAGAATTATTTTGATATTAAGAATGACATTGATCATAAAACCCGGTAACTCATGCCCTTCTGTTTTTTCATTATCTTTATCTGACAAAAACTTGAAGCATAATACAATATGAGCAGGAGAAAAATAGTGGCCCTGCCGGGTGACGGGATCGGGGCAATAGTGCTTGAACAGGCTGTCAGGGTTCTGGATGCGGCCGGATTTGAAGCTGATTATATCTACGGGGATATAGGCTGGGAATTCTGGAAAAAGGAAGGGAATCCGCTTCCCGGACGGACACTGGATCTTATCAGGAAACACAGGATCGCTCTCTTCGGCGCCATTACCTCAAAACCAAACGATGAGGCAAAAGCAGAACTGGATCCTGCGCTTCAGGGTAAAGGTTATACATATTCAAGCCCTATTGTCGGATTACGTCAATATTTCAATCTTGATATCTGTGTCAGACCATGCAGATCGTATAAGGGAAATCCACTGAATTTTATAAGAAGGGGCAAAGGAAATACCATTGAAGAACCTCTGGTTGATGTCGTTATTTTCAGGCAGAATACAGAATGCCTTTATTCCGGTGTGGAATGGACAAATCCGCCTGAAAAAGTCTATGAGGCATTGCTTACGCATCCGAAATTCAGGAAAAACTTCGGTAACGTCCCTGTCGAAGAACTCTCTGTTTCAGCAAGGATCTTCACCCGCAAGGCTACAATGAGAATCCTTGAGGCTGCCTTTGATCATGCAAGAAAATACAATTATAAATCAGTTACTGTTTGTGAAAAACCGAATGTTATCAGGGAGACATCAGGGCTGATGTGGAAGCTTGCAAAGGAGATTCAGAAAGAATTCTACCCGGAAATAAAGCTTGTGAATACGAACATAGACGCCCAGATGATGTGGCTTACCAAGAATCCTGAGGATTACGGCGTCATCGTTGCCGGCAATATGTTCGGCGATATAGTTTCTGATGCTTTTGCAGGGCTTATAGGAGGACTGGGATTTGCCTGCAGCGCACAGTTCTCAGAAGATGGAATAGCAGTATTTGAACCGACTCATGGCTCTGCACCGAAATATGCAGATTACAGGGTTTCTATCGTTAATCCTGTTGCAATGATCGAATCAGCCTGCATGATGCTTGACTATATTGGCGAAAAGGAAATATGCCGCGTTATCAGAAAGGCAATAGCGGGGGTAATCGAAGAAGGCAGTGTCAGGACCTACGACATGATGAAACTCCAGGGGTGTCCGGAAGTCCTGGAAAATGGCGCTGCTTCCACTGAACAGATGACGGATGCAATTATTGAAAAGATTAAAACGGAATTGTAAATGACAGAACAGATCAGGAAACTATGGCCAGAGCTTGAGTGGATCAGCGATCAGTCACTCAGGGAAAAAACGGCAATGACATGGGAAAGAGCCCTGGAAAGGAGTGTTCTTACTGCTGATGATTTAACCAAGATACCTTTCACGCTTCTCTGCGGACCGGATCTGAAGGTCAGCTTTATGAATCATAAAAGGTGCGTGGTTCATATGGCAAAGGAATGCGGTGAAAAAATGAATTCTTTTTTTGGGGCCGATCTTCCTGTCAGAATGGATGTGCTCATATCCGGTGCAATCCTTGCCGATGTAGGAAAGCTGCTTGAATATGAACTGGACAAAGATGGAAGAGCCGTCCAGGGCAAATACGGGAAGTATCTGAGGCATCCTTTTTCAGGGGTATCGCTGGCAGAAGAGTGCGGGGTGCCTCCCGAGGTATGCCATATTATTGCAACGCATGCTCACGAGGGTGACCTTGTGAAAAGATCGGTCGAAGCATGGATTGTGCATTATGCTGATTTTATGGCCTTCGAACCTTTCAGGAACAGACTAATTTCCTAGCCCCTAAATCCCCTGAAGGGGACTTATTAATTATCAGTAATTGAACCCCCTTCAGGGGGCAGGGGGCTTATGATAAAGTAAGCAGGGGGCTTACCGAAGGAGGGGCAATTATCCCAGTTTCATCTTTTCCACCTGTTCGATATTTCTTTCATTTGTAACTATCTTGGCTTCAGGGGTATAGAGGAAATCAATCAGATCCTGGTGCTTGTCCATTATTTTCCCGCGGACTATTTTCATCACTGAGTTCATGAGTCCGTTATCCTGCGTGAAGCCTTCATCGAGGATTCCTATTGAAACAGGAAGCCATCTCTGAGGGAACATCCTTGAAAATTTTCCGCCTATACGATATTCGTTTACTTCATTTTCCAGCAGATTAAGGACAGCTCTCTTGCCTTCTTCTGAGTCGGCCGTGAGATTCTTCTCTTCAAGGTACATTTTAAGGGCATGCTGGTTCGGAACGATCAGGGCTACAGTATACGGCTTCTGGTTGTTATATAACATGCACTGATCAATGTATTTTGACTGTTCGGTAATGGCTTCCTCAATGCCTTCAGGACTGAATTTCTCGCCATCGTCTGCTATGAGCAGGCTTTTAAACCGGCCAAGTACGTACAGGAACCCGTCGCTGTCCATATATCCCATATCCCCTGTATGAAGCCATCCCTCCTTTATCGTTTCTTTTGTGGCCGTTTCGTTTTTCCAGTATCCGTGCATTACATTTCCGCCCCGGATGACTATTTCTCCTTTTTGCCCGACTGGCAGTTCCCTGCCGTCTTCATCGCATATCTTCAGATCCATATTGTTCACAAGAGGTCCTGATGATCCCAGCTTATGCTTCGATGATGAATTTGATGATATCACAGGTGAAGCCTCTGTGAGCCCATAGCCCTGATACATTGGTATACCGAGGGCATAAAAGAATCTCTGAAGCTCAATATCGAGGAGGGCGCCGCCACCCACAAAGTAATCAAGCTCGCCTCCGTAGGCTTCGCGGATCTTGCTGAAAATTATCCTGTCGAACAGTTTCAGCAGGGGTTTTTTAATTTTCTGAAGGCCGCGGCCCTTGTTGCATCCTTCCTTGTTGTATGAATAAGATATCTTCAGCGCATAGTTGAAAAGCATATCTGTGAATTTGCCTTTTTCCTTGATTCCCTTCTCGATATTCTTCCTGAAGTTCTTGGCAATTGCAGGAACGCTCATAAGCAGGTTGGGTCTGATCTCCTTTATGTTTACAGGTATGTTGCGTAATGTTTCCATTGCTGTTTTACCTGTTTTCGGAGATGCAATGCTGGCTCCCTTGCCCATGAAGGCATATATCCCGCAGGTATGGGCGAATGAATGATCCCATGGCAGTATCAGAAGAGTCTTGTAGAAGGGAGGTATATCCATCAGGCTGTATGCCTGGTATACATTTGTCACATAATTACCGTGGGTGAGGATTATTCCTTTGGGATCTGCGGTCGTCCCTGATGTATAGCATATATTTGCAAAATCTGATGGGGTGATACTTTTACAGATCTCCTCGAATTTCTGCATATTGCCGGGGATTTCAAGCCACTCCCTTCCCAGTTTTCTGACCTCGTTGAAATGAATTTCATTCGGGGCATATTCCTCCTGGGTGTCAAAATGAATTATCTTCACGAGGGTCGGGCATTCATTAATTACTTCTTTAACCTTAACCGCCTGAATTGAGGAGACGAGAATCATCCTGGATTCAGAATGGTTCACCCTGAATTTTACCTCTTCAGAACTCAGCCTGATTGATAGCGGAACATTCAGAGCACCTGTATACAGGATTCCCAGTTCTCCGATCACCCAGCTGTTCCGGGCTTCGGAGATCAGGCTTAATCTGTCGCCTTTCTTTATGCCAAGTGTTACAAGTCCGGCAGCAAATTCATAAACCTGCTTCTTTACTTCTCCGTATGTTGTCCCTTCATATTTTTCCTGGGGTTTTTCCCACAGATAGACATTGCTGCTGAACTTTTCAACGCTTTCTTCAAAGAATTGGATTATCGATTTCATAGCTCAGGTATTTGTTTGAAACATTGTTTGAAAGGTCTAATATACAAAATCTGTCGTATTCGGACAGGAGAGCCGGCTAATTATCATTTGGATTGATGCCTGAAATTTTGTATCTTTGATTATTGTCCATATTAAAATAATGGTAAACAGCTGGTTAATAACAATTAAAATTCACATTATGAAACACCTGACCGCATTATTAGTCATAATTCTCCTTGTTGTCTGTCCTTCCTGCAAATATTTCAAGGGAAAATGGCCGTTCAGAAAGAAAGCTGATACTATGGCTGTCTGGCAGGCAAGGCAGGACAGTATCCGTGTTGCCGATTCATTAAGGAAAATACAGGAACGCCTTCAGGCTGCAGAGAATGCCAGGCTCGATTCAATCAGGAGGGCTGAAGAGGAACAGAGAGCATGGGACCTGAAATACAAGTACAATATTATAGTCGGGAGCTTCATCACACCTGAATATGCCAGGGATTATGCCGCGAATTACAGGTCGAAAGGATATAATTCCCGGATTATTAAAATGAAAGACTCCAGGTTTGAACTGGTATCTGCAGAAGCTCACGAGAGCTTCAGGAAAGCAGTGACCAGACTGGCAGAGTTCCAGGATACCGTAGAGATCGAAGCCTGGATGTATATCTTTAATTGATTGCGGATTGCGGATTTGAGAATGCGGATTTAAAAATCCTGAATCCGAATTCCAAATTCCGAAATCCTTCTATTTCCTGAAGATTGTTTCTTCCCTGTCAGGACCTACTGATACCATGGTAATGGGTATACCTGTCTGATCCTCAATGAATTTAACATACTTTTTAAGATTACCGGGAAGTTTCTTATACTCCCTGATCCCGGAGATATCTTCTTTCCAGCCGTTCAGTTCGGTAAAGACAGGTTCAATCGGCGAATTGTCAAAGGGTATTTCGAGGCATTCCCTGCCGCCGGAGAGATATGATGTGCATACTTTGATCTTCTCAAATCCTGAAAGGACATCGCTTTTTGTCATGAAAAGCTTTGTGACGCCGTTTATCATAATTGCATAACGCAAAGCAGGTATATCGAGCCATCCGCATCTTCTGGGGCGTCCCGTTGTGGAACCGAATTCATGACCTATCTTTCTGAGCTTATCTCCGGTCTCATCACTGAGCTCCGTGGGGAATGGCCCGCTGCCTACTCTTGTACAATATGCCTTGAATATTCCGAAAACTTCACCCACTTTCTTCGGGGAGATTCCAAGTCCTGTGCATGCCCCTGCGCTTATGGTATTCGATGAAGTCACGAACGGATATGAGCCGAAATCCACATCAAGCATTGTGCCCTGGGCGCCTTCGGCAAGCATCTTCTTACCCTTTGACAGCAGATCATTAATAAGATATTCAGTATTTATTATCCTGAATTTCTTAAGCATTTCAATTCCTTCAAACCAGCCGGCTTCATATTCCTTAAGGTCAAATTTAAGATCATAGCTTTTCAGGATTGTCAGGTGTCTTTTCAAATGTGAATTGTAGCGCTCCCTGAAATCATGCTGCAGTATTTCCCCGACCCTGAGGCCGCTGCGCCCGATTTTATCGGTATAGGCAGGGCCGATGCCTTTGAGCGTCGAACCGATCTTTGTGAATCCTTTACTGTTCTCATAGGCAGCATCAAGGATCCTGTGCCCCGGAAGAATAAGATTTGCCCTGGCTGATATGATCAGGCGCTTTATGAGTTCATCAACTGAGGGTCCCAGATTCTCAATTTCCTGTTTGAATACTGCAGGATCAACAACCACTCCGTTGCCGATGATATTGATCTTCTCCGGGTGAAATATCCCGGAGGGGATCAGATGAAGCACATGCTTCACATTGTTGAATTCCAGTGAATGTCCCGCGTTAGGTCCTCCCTGAAAACGTGCTATAATATCATAGCCAGGGCTTATTGCATCAACGATCTTGCCTTTTCCCTCATCACCCCACTGAAGGCCTAACAGAATGTCAATCTTCATGTTATGTATTAAATAAAATATTGAAATGCCCTACAAGTTACAAAAAATTCAGCTCAAACAGAGATAAATCCGGGAATGTTGATAAATGCCATTTTCCACAAACCGTATTTAAAGTGCATAATAAACTGGATGTTAAAAGCTTATTTTTATTAGGCTGTCAGGAATTGTTTGAATAACTTTGTTAAAAGGATTTGAACCGGAAAGAATTGATTTTAAAATTACTGAAATGAAGAAAATATCTGTTTTAATCCTTACGATGATTTTCACAATCGGCCTTTTCGCACAGGAGACGCCGGAAGTTGCCGTGGAAAAAAATGTTCTTAAGGTGAATACTTTAAGCCTGCTGGTCGGTACAGGTTCTGTTTTTTATGAACGGAAGTTCACTGACATGATCTCAGGCCAGCTGGGTTTTGGCTATATGAACCTGGTTTTTCTTGAAGATACAAGATTTACAGGATTGATCCTGACTCCTGAATGCAGATTTTATCTCAGGAAGAATGCTCTGGATGGAGTATATATCTCTCCTTATCTGAGATATCACAGATTTAATGTCAAAGACACCGAGACCTCAAATACCGGATCACTGACTTCCACCGGTGGTGGAGTAGTTTTTGGCAGGCAATGGATTTTCAAAAAAGGATTCTCGATTGACTTCTTTTTCGGAGGCCACTACAGCAAGGCAAATATCAAAGCAGAATCCGCTGAGGAATCATTTGATAAGAATCTTTTTGATGGTGTCCGTCCCCGGACCGGACTGGCGATCGGTTTCGCTTTCTGAATAATTTCGATTCTTACTATCAGTTCTTACCTGTACAGGCAGGGATTATTTATTATAGCAGAATTATTGTTTTTTACCTCTCTCCTTATGGTTCCCGTAGATATATAAGGAGTGATAAAGAGGTGTGAAATTGTTCAGCTCACACGCTGTTTTGATTATTTCACTGATCCTCGGATCGCAGAACTCAATTACCTTACCAGACTCAATATCAATAAGATGATCGTGCTGACCGCACTGAAATGCCCTCTCAAACTGAGCTATATTCTTCCCAAACTGATGCTTGACAACCAGATTGCAGTCGAGCAATATTTCTATCGTATTATAAAGAGTTGCCCTGCTTACCCTGTAATTCTTGTTCTTCATGAAAATATACAGAGTCTCGATATCAAAATGCCCTGAGCGCGAGTAAATTTCATCAAGAATGGCATATCTCTCCGGGGTTTTCCTGTGTCCCTTCTTTTCAAGAAAATCAGTGAAGATCTTCTTGACAGTGACCTTTGTATCATCACTAATCATATCTGGACTAATTTAAAATAATGACAAAAATATGTATTTTTTGATTAGGAAAGAAGGATTTGAAAGCTGAATGATTTATTCCTGGAAATCCTCGACTCTTTTTACACTTTCAATGCCTTTTATGTTGGATATTTTCTATTTTGTGCAAAAGGCACCCAAAATCAGGATAGGCTAATTAAATCAATAATCTTCTGCTGTTTTCAATAGTACTGCACCATTTATAGATTCCATGCAATTAAATGCTCTAAATGTAACAAACTCTCATTCACTTTCCGGGATGCGGCAATAAATACTTGATTTAGTAAGTAGATGACAATTGTACAATCAACGTAAGTGCAAGTAAGAGTTTGCAGATTGATGAAAGCCGGAGGCTTTGAAGTCCAATAGCCTCGGTTACATCCGGGGTAGATCATTTTTAAAATAGTTACAACCCCGGAGTGGGTTGAAAATGCTCTTCAACACCTCCGGCGTTGTAAATCTTGAGTGCTGCAGTGACCATGGATGTAACCATGGCTATTTGACTTAGATGCCTCCGGCATCGTGCATGAGAAATAACACTAAAAACACCTATGCAGCACCCGAATCAGGATATTGATATTTGAATATCAAATCATTATAATAGCTTAAACGACAGGTGCTGAAAACAGAATCTGTATACTTATCTGATCGTTTTATTCTTCGTCTGATGTATAAACATAGGGTACATACAGGACGAGACACCCATATTTACGACAAAATAATCCCTTGTTTGCTGAATACCAGATGTTTATAATTTTATGCTGCTAAAACCGCTCAAAGCAGGAAAGAAGGATTTGAAAGCTGAATGATTTATTCCTGGAAATCCTCGACTCTTTTTACACTTTCAATGCCTTTTATGTTGGATATTTTCAGGATAAGGTTATTAAGGTCTTTCGTATGGTGTACATAAATATCTATGGTGCCTTCGAAGATCCCGTTCCTGACTGATATATTGATATTGGTCATATTTACCTTCAGCTGGGAAGAAATAATATTCGTTATTTCATTTACAAGTCCGATCCTGTCAATTCCGCTTACCCTTATTCTGGCGAGGAAGGATACAAGCTTGTGAATAGCCCATTTGACTGCAATGATCCTGTTGCCTTCGTTAGACATTATCCTTATGGCAACAGGACATTTCGGCTTGTGAATAATAATCGGACCTTCAGGAGAGCGGTAGCCCGTGACTTCATCGCCGGGTATAGGATTGCAGCAGGGGGCAATCTCATATGACTGTTCGGCATTCTCCACATTCTCTTTAAGCAAAAAGGGAACATTTGTATTGATGGGCTCTTTCTTCTCAACGGTGTCCTTTACCTCTTTCTTTGATCCTATCAGTTTGAAATCCCAGTATTTTATGACATTCCTCGAAACATTCTTTTTCAATATTTTCTTTAGGTTATCGAGGTTGATGGTTCCAAGTTCAATACCTGAATACAGTTCATCTTTATTGATAACATCATAGGTCAGGAAGAGCTTTTTAAAAACTTCGGCATTCGGTGTAACCTCAAGTTCGGCAAGCTTTTTCTCGAGTATTTCCATTCCTTTCTGGATGCGGTTCGTTGTTTCGGTTCTCAGGGCGTCCTTGATGGCTTCCTTAGCCCTGGATGTCCGCACAAATGACAGCCACTCCTTTTCAGGCTTTGCTATATCTGATGTTATTATTTCCACCTGGTCGCCGCTCATCAGAACGGCATTTATCGGGTTGAGCTTGTAATTTATTTTGGCGCCGATAGCTTTATTGCCAATTTCTGTATGTATTTCATATGCAAAATCGAGAGCAGATGCGCCTTTTGGCAGGCTTACCAGCGTTCCTTTCGGAGTAAAGACCATGATCTCAGAGGAGAAGAGGTTCATCTTGAATTCGTCAAGGAACTCTATGGGATCCTCGAGAGGATTTTCAAGCATCTGTCTTATTTTCTTTATCCACTTGTCCAGTTCGCTTTCCTGGGAACTGTCTCCCTTATATTTCCAGTGTGCTGCATATCCCCTTTCTGCTATTTCATCCATTCTCCTGCTTCTTATCTGAACCTCCACCCAGCTCCCTTCAGGACCCATAACCGTGACATGAAGGGCCTCATATCCGTTCGGCTTCGGCCTGCTTACCCAGTCGCGGAGCCTGTCGGGCTTGGGCAGATAGTGATCCGTGATTATTGAATATATGCTCCAGCACTGGGTCTTCTCGGGAATATCAGGTTTTGGCTCAAATACAATCCTTATAGCAAGAACATCATATATCTCTTCAAATGGAACTCCCTTTCCCGACATTTTATTCCATAATGAAAATATTGATTTCGGCCTTCCGCTGATGTCAAACTGGAAGCCTTCCCTTGTCAGTCTGTCGATAATGGGAAGTGAAAATTTGTTTATAAGGGAATGATATTTTTTTTCGCTGTGTTTAAGCTTTGAAGCTATTTCTTCATATATCTGCGGCTGCCGGAACTTGAAGCTAAGGTCTTCAAGCTCGCTTTTGATGGCATACAATCCGAGACGGTGGGCGAGGGGGGCATAGAGGAAGATCGTCTCCCCTGCAACCTTCATCTTCTTGTGCTCAGGCATTGAATCAAGCGTCCGCATATTGTGAAGGCGGTCAGCTATCTTTATAAGAATAACCCTCAGATCATCCGAGAGAGTCAGAAGCATTTTCCTGAAATTCTCAGCCTGCATGGATGATGAATTCTCCTTGTCGTAGGTGCCGGAGATCTTGGTCAGGCCATCAATAAGAGTTGCAATCTTCGGTCCGAAATCCCTTTTAACATTTTCAAGGCTGTATTCAGTATCTTCAACAACATCATGAAGCAGGGCGGCAGTTATCGACCTCGATCCCAGGCCGATTTCCTGGTTAACGATCTTTGCCACGGCAATCGGATGCAGAATATAAGGCTCCCCGGATTTCCGGCGCATATTCCAGTGGGCTTCATTGGCAATCCGGAAAGCTTTTTCAATCTGCTCCCTGTCTCCCGGCTTGTTGCACCTGAGAAGATTATTTACCAGCGAATCATATTCGTCCTGAATATATTTTTTATCCTCATCATCAAAAAAATCCTTATTCCCCATATATTCTTAAGGCACCTTTCAGTCCAATTGCAAATATAGCTTTATTAGTTGTAATCCGGAACAGTTGCTGACGTTTGAGATGTCAGTATCTCAGGTGCAATGCCGGTAATTATCTCGTAAATTTTATAGTGACCGTCCCGGACCTTTCTATGACGCTGTTTGAAGGAGTCCTGGTCCTGAGAAACCAGAGATAGACACCTTCCGGCAAATGGTTCCCGTTCATCGTGCCATCCCATTCTTCGGAATGATCCCTGGTCTCAAAAACATTTTTCCTGCTGATATCCGTTATGATAAGCTGATATTCAACTGGTGTAAATGAGAGGACAGGACGGAAGAGGTCGTTTACCCCGTTATTATCGGGAGTGAACAGGCTGGGAACAGTGATTACCTCGGAAACCGGAGTGCAAATAACTGCAGATCTGCTTTCTCCGTTGATAGTATGAGGATTTGATGATTCGGCTGCTTTAACCATAAAACAGACCTCATTAGATGTTATCTCATACATTAAGCCTGAATAGCTGATGTGAAACACGGTATCAGCCGGTCCGGCACTGTATCTTTCTTCCAGCTCTTTGCCGGTTTTTACATTTATTTTGTAAGAATCCACTCCGCCATTCCATTTCCTGTACGGATTCCAGTACAGCTTAATGTCATCTTCATTCCTGTCGAGTGATAATACAATATTGGAAGAGATGTTTGAAACCGTAACCGGAATATTACAGTTGTTAATTGCCGATAACCTGTAGTAGTTTATTTTTTTTGCATCAGCCTCATCATCAGTATACAGCAATGAACCCGAGGCAGATGAGAACTGGTATATCCCGGTAAAGGAACCCTGGTTCCCGGTTTCCCTTTCAAGCCGGAACCTTTTTAATTCTGTTCCCGGATCAATAGTGAATGACAGAAGTATTTCATTATCAGGAGTTATTGTTGCATAGTCTGCATTTATCCATTCAGGCGGGCGCTGCATTTTTGTGAAAACGCATGGATTATTTGAAAGCGAGGCTTCACCTCCCTCAAGATTTGCACGGACTATAAAGCAGTAAGTGACATCTTTCTGGAAACTATTGAGAATAAACCGGACGCTGTCGGCAGAGACTGCTCCGGCCTCCGAAAAACCTGAACCGTCGACAGAATACATGATAGAGTAATTCTGTACTACCAGCGGAAATGACAGGTACCTGTTCCAGTTTATTTCGAGAATATTCCTGCATGTATCGGTCGAAGCCGATGCATAGATGGTATTCAGCGGATTTGAAAGAGGACTGATGTTTCCTGCCGAATCAAGAGCGGCTACAACGTACGATTCGCTGAAATAGCCTGAACCTGATCCAAGCCTGGTGTAGGAATCAGCTGAAGGATCAAAGAGGGTATCAACAGAGTACCCTTCATTGTTCCTGTAAGAGTAGATTACATAACCGGAAACATCGGCTGATGTGCTTGGGTTCCAGAATATTCTGACGCTGTTTGTTAAATTATTAACAGTAACCAGTTTCAGCACGGGCGGAACAGGCGGATCGTTGTCAGTCTGACCGTTCAATCCGGATAATGATATGAAAAAATGCAATATGATAATATACAGATATCTGGCTTTCATCTCATCCTGCCGTTATAATATTCAATTCATCAATATTATAATACGTTCCGGCCAGTGATGTTATTTCATCGGCATCGATGGTTTTTATTTTTTCTGCAAGTCTGTAGTAATATGAATTATCTAGCCCGTACTGCCAGACCGACCGGAAACTTTCTGCCACGGCAAAAGGCCCGTCAAACATCCGTAAAAGTTCGCCCAGCATATAATTACGGACAACATTGAGCTCATCTCTTCCTGCAGGAACAGACTGGAGCGACCTGATCTCTTTCATTATCTCGTCTATCGCTTTCTGAGTATTTTTTTTACTCACTTCCGTGGAGATTACCTTATAACCAGATATGTTGAGTGAAGAAACCGATGAATATATTCCATATGTGTATCCTTTTTCTTCCCTGATTTTCTTCATCAGTCTTGAACCGAAATAGCCTCCAAGCACCATATCGGTTATCTTCAGCCCCGGGTAGTCGGGATGACATTTATTGATTGTTGCTGAACCGATCCTTATTGCTGTCTGCAAGGCATCCTGTTTTTTAACATGTGTTTTTATGCTATCGCGTAACACAGGATTTTCAGCAGGTTTAATCTGAGACGAACCGCGGCTGCTTAATCCCCCAAAGATCTGATTGATAGTTTCATGGACTTTATCATTAATTTTTCCGGATAAAATGATTGCCAGGGAACCGGTGGTATAGTGTTTTTTATGAAAATCTCTCAGCATGCATGGTTCCAGGTTATTAAAATCATCGGCGACAACCTGCCTTCCATATGGATGGTCCGATCCGAAAATTGTTTCATAGAACTTATCCGTTGCAAGGTTGTGGACTTTTTCCCTGTTGATAAGGAAAAGACGAAGCCTCTTCTTCAGCATTGCTTTCAGCTCTGAGGCAGGGAAGACAGGAAGGAACAATATTTCCCTGGCCAGTTCGAGGATTTTTTTCAGATTTTTATGCAATGCGAAGATCACAACTCCTCCGAGGTCCTTGTCTGTATACTGGTTAATGAATGCCCCGTGGAAATCAAACATCTTATTGATCCTGGAAGAGCTGTAGTTCAGGGTTCCCTCATTAAGCATGGCATTGGTGGCTGAAGCAAGAAGCGGGATCTTCTCAAAAACATTTCCTGCTTTGAAAATGAATTCAATCCTCACAATATCTTCGGTCCCGGCATTCAGAAGGTAAACAGGGATCCTGTTATCCAGTTTTATTGTCCGTGCTTCCGGCAATATCCCCGGGTCAACAGGTTTTACAGGTGGTTTTTCTTCAGGGTATTTATTCATCGGGAGTTCTGTCTTGATGAATTGTAATAGAGTGTGCTGCAGTTAGTATCAGTCAGGTACCTGTTAGCTGCATCCATAACCATTTTTCTGTCTGTCTTCCTGAAAGTATCTGCTTCCCTGTTGATCATTTCAGCATCGCCGAGAAGCTCATAATAAGCAAGATTGACAGCTTTATTCAGGATACTTGTATTTGTCAGTATCAGTGAAGATTCAAATCTGTTCTTCACTTTTTCGAGTTCCGGTGAAGAAGGATATTTCTTTTTCAGGTCATTTATAACCTGCCTGACAGATTCTTCGGCATGTTCAATTTCAACTCCCTTCATCAGTTTCCCGTGAAGTATAATCAACCCCGGATCAATATCTGAAGAGATATACGCATTTATGTCGCTGAATATCTTCTTTTTCCTCACAAGATGTGTTTTAAGCCTGCCGGATTCCCCGCCTGCAAGAATATCTGTGATAAGGTCCATCACATGGAAATCCTGGCTGTTGCGCGGGCCCATGTGCCATGCTTTGTAAAGCGCTGATACAGGAACATCCTTTTCTGCCACCAGCCTTCTGGCCTCTTTCTGTTCAGGTTCTGCCGGAATTTTTCTGGTTGCGACTTTCCTTTTTTCTATAGCCCCGAACCACTTCTGCACTAGGGAGAAGCCTTTATCAGGTTTGACATTCCCTGAAATTGCTAGAATTGCATTGTTCGGAGCATAATGAGTGTAGAAAAAATCCCGGACCTTCCTTAATCCTGAGTTTTTTATATGCGAGACATCCCTGCCTATTGTTGGCCACCTGTATGGATGGATCTTGTATGCAAGCGATTTTAACAGTATCATCGCATCTCCGTAGGGCTGGTTAAGGTATCTCTGGAAATATTCTTCGGTTACAACCTTCTTCTGGATTTCCAGTTTCTTTCGTGAGAGATCCAGATTCCTCATCCTGTCAGATTCCAGCCATAATCCTGTTTCTATATTTTCAGCAGGAAGTGTAATATAATAATTGGTAATATCAGGAGTCGTGAAAGCATTGTTTTCTCCTCCTGCAAGCTGAAGGTGCCTGTCGAATTCAGGTATTTCTGAGGTGCCGCCAAACATGAGGTGTTCAAATAGATGAGCAAGCCCGGTCGATTCCGGATCTTCATCCCTTGAGCCGACATCATACAGCAGGTTTATTGCTGCCAGGGGAGTGGACCGGTCTTCGTGGATCAGAATCCTTAATCCGTTATCAAGCGTGAACCTGCTGAATTGTATCATTTTTTCTTTTCCGGTGTTAACTCGACGATCGCTGTTCTGAATGACAAACTTAAAAAAAAACAGGGAAGGTATATTAATGTTTTTATATTTGCATAATCATGTTCACCAGCAGGTTTCTCAGGAAATTTTTTCGCCCACGGTTTGAAGACATTGACCAGGTTAAGCTGGTATACTTTCTTAGCTTTGCAACAGGGCTTCTGAGCGCTCTCGCGGCAGCTTTGCTGAAGAATGCAATACATTTCACGCATCAATTTCTTACTGAACGGATTACGACAGCATCAGGAAGCTATCTCTACCTTGCTTACCCGGTTGCCGGGATGTTTCTTTGCCTGTTGTTCGTTAGTTTTCTCGTCAGGGATAACATCGGTCATGGTGTGAGCAGGATACTTTATGCAATTTCAAAAAGGAAGAGTTACCTGAAATCCCATAATACATGGTCTTCGATAGTGGCAGCCACATTAACCATTGGATTCGGAGGTTCTGTAGGAGCTGAGGCACCCATCGTGCTTACCGGATCTTCAATCGGTTCGACTGTCGGAAGGTTTTTCAGGCTTAATTACAGGAGCATAACCCTACTGATAGGATGCGGAGCTGCCGGTGCGATTGCAGGTATATTCAAGGCGCCTATAGCAGGAATTGTCTTCACACTCGAGATACTTATGCTCGACCTGACAATTTCATCAATAGTGCCATTGCTCATCTCTTCAGTTACAGCAGCAACAGTGGCATATTTCCTGATGGGCGATAAGGTACTGCTGTCATTCAATATCACTGAGTCCTTTAACCTTTCAAACATTCCCTGGTATCTTTTACTGGGTATAGTGTCGGGTTTCATCTCGCTCTACTTCTCTAAAATGACTCTTCTGCTTGAAGGTGTCTACGAGAAGATACCAAACAAATACGTCAGGCTTGCGATCGGAGGGATGATCCTCGGCAGTCTGATATTTTTATTCCCGCCCTTTTTCGGAGAAGGCTATGATACAATAATGAAATTGCTGCAGGGCGGTTCTGACGCGATTCTTAACAATACATCGTTCAGCCGGTATTCTTATAGTTTTACGGCTGTCACGCTATTCATGCTTGGCCTGGTATTTCTCAAGGTAATTGCCAGCAGTTCCACGAACGGCGCGGGCGGTGTCGGAGGGATCTTTGCTCCAACATTGTTCATAGGAGGTATTGCCGGATTCGTGATAGCCGGAATACTGAACAGGTTATTCGATGTCAACCTGCCTGATAACCGGTTCGTTCTGGCAGGAATGGCAGGAATGATGGCAGGAGTTATGCATGCTCCCCTGACCGCCATATTTCTTATTGCTGAAATCACAGGAGGTTATGATCTTCTAATACCTCTGATTATAACCTCCACTGCAGCATATATAACTGTCAGGAGCTTTGAGAGGCATTCTATCTACCACGTTCAACTTGCAAAAAGAGGAGAACTGATAACTCATGACAAGGACAAAGCCGTACTCACCCTGATGGATTGGAGGAAGGACATAGAAACAGACCTTATAACGGTGAGAAAAAAAGATACTCTCGGAGATCTTGTAAGGATAATTTCCGTATCAAAGAGGAATATATTCCCAGTAGTTGATGAGTATAATATACTTGAAGGTGTGGTTTCCCTCGACGATGTGAGAGAGATAATGTTCAACCCCGGTCTTTATGATACTATCCTGGTCAGGGATCTGATGACCATGCCTCCTTCGTACATCGACAAAAAGGAAAACATTGAAACAGTGATGGAAACATTCAGGATGACAGGTGCATGGAATCTTCCTGTACTGGATAACGGGTATTATGTCGGATTCATATCAAAATCGAGGATATACTCGACATACAGGGATTTACTGACCCAATTTTCAGAAGAATAGAATTAAAAGGATATATTATGAAGAAAGACAAATTGATTTTTGACATCATCGAAAAAGAACGACAGCGCCAGCTTAACGGGATTGAGCTTATTGCATCGGAAAATTTTGTAAGCCCCCAGGTACTGGAAGCTATGGGATCTGTCCTTACCAATAAATATGCTGAAGGATATCCCGGCAACCGTTACTATGGCGGCTGCGAGTTTGTTGACGAGTCGGAACAGATTGCAATTGAAAGGCTTAAGCAGCTGTTCAATGCAGAATATGCAAATGTGCAGCCTCATTCCGGTGCTCAGGCCAATATGGCTGTGTTTATGACTGTCATGAAACCCGGCGATACATTCATGGGGTTGAACCTGTCGCACGGGGGACATCTTTCACACGGTTCACCGGTTAATTCATCAGGCATCCTCTACAGGCCTGTGGCATATGGTGTGAGGGAAGATACAGGTATGGTCGATTACGACAAGATGGAAGAAATTGCATTAAAAGAGAAGCCAAAGATGATCATAGGGGGCGCATCTGCATATTCACGCGAGTGGGATTACGAAAGAATGAGAAAGATTGCAGACAGTGTCGGTGCGATGCTGATGGTCGATATGGCCCATCCTGCCGGACTGATAGCTGCAGGTTTGCTGGATAATCCTCTTAAATATGCCCATATTGTGACTTCCACAACTCATAAAACACTCAGAGGTCCGAGAGGCGGAATAATCCTGATGGGAAAGGATTTTGTCAATCCCTGGGGCATAACTACTCCCAAGGGTGAGGTACGGATGATGTCTTCTTTAATAAATTCAGCGGTATTCCCGGGTGTCCAGGGAGGTCCTCTTGAGCATGTAATTGCTTCAAAGGCAGTATCTTTCGGAGAAGCGCTTGAGCCGTACTTCAGGGAATACCAGAAAAGAGTCAGGAATAATGCCGGCGTTATGGCAAAAGCTTTCATGGATAAGGGATATAAGATTATTTCAGGAGGGACCGATAATCATCTTATGCTTATTGATCTGAGAACCAGGTTCCCGGAACTGACCGGCAAGAAGGTGGAAAACACCCTGGTACGGGCACATATCACAGTAAACAAGAATATGGTTCCTTTCGATTCAAGGTCACCATTTTTGACCTCAGGACTCAGGGTAGGAACTCCTGCAATAACAACAAGGGGGATGAAGGAAGAGCATATGGGAATAATCGTTGATCTGATAGATGAAGTGATCTCAAGTATTGAAGATGAAACAGTTATCGCACGGGTAGGCGGGAAGGTTGCTGACATGATGAAATCTTTCCCACTCTTTTCCGAATAATTTTGTTATTACAGCTTTGATATTTAACTCTTGTTTTTTTAACTTTGCATTATGCCTTAATAAAACTGATCAGAGATGAATAACGGAAAGCTTATTTACATTGTAGATGATGATCCTTTTATTAACAAGCTGGTTGTAAAGAGGTTCGCATCAGAGGGGTACAATCTCGAAGCTTTTGAGTCAGGAGAAGAGTGTTTGAAAGCGATGAATAAGAACCCGGACCTTATCATTCTTGATTACCTTTTTAATGGCGGTAGCCCGCATATGAACGGGATGGAGGTTTTGGACAGGATCAAAGAGATGAAACCGCATACTCCGGTTATAATGCTTTCAGGCCAGGACAAAGGTGAGATTGTCCTTGAACTTGCCAGGAAAGGGATTGATGATTATATTATCAAGGATAACAATCTTATCGACAACCTGAAAAGTGCGATAAGCGAGGTTTTCGAAAGAATAAGCTGATATTTATTTCAGTTTGAAATTATAGGTGATTGTACCCTTCTGAACAGCGGGGGCGTCAGGCTTTGCTTCAAACTGCGCTCCAAGCGCTGCTTCTTTGGCTGCTTTGAGGAGATTTTCAACAAGAGTTGTCGAACCTTTGGTTCCGGGCACTGCCTGGATAACTTTTCCTGATCTGTCAACAGTGACATCAACGACGACCTTGCCCTCGTCCTGATAATCATATTTTGGTTCAGGGAGCTTCAGGTGTACTCGACCTTCCAGATTGTAGGATATGCCTTTATCTCCCAGTCCGCTGCCATCACCCCTGTTCGGTGATTCGACAGCTCCTGTCGGGGCTCCCTGGTTGCCCTGGCCGCCGGTAACTCCCTCGCTTGTTGATGTTGTTCCGGCATTTTTTGCACTGGTAAGAGCATTTTTTGTGCGGTTAATGATTTCAGCCTGCCGCTGCTGTTCGGCTTCAACGCGTTTTCTTTCAGCTTCCTCCTGTTCCTTCCGTATCCTTTCTGCTTCCAGGTCCGCAAGGCGTTTTTTCTCGGCTTCGATCTGTTCAAGACGCTTCTTTTCAGCCTCGGGATCAACCTTTTTTACTTCGGGAGCCTCTTCATTGTTCTGTGTGAGTACGGGTTCTTCCAGTGCAGTGACCTCTTTTTCAGCCGGAAGCGGTTGTGAGGCCTCCTCCTGGAATGATGCGGCGGAAGGTTCGATAAGACCTTCTCCCGTCTCATCTGTACCGAAGTTCACAAGGATCCCTTCTTCTGTTTCTGGAGGAGGCGGGGCCGAAAATCCGAATACAATAAGTACAATAAGGATAGTCAGATGAATAATGACTGTCCCGGTAATTCCCTTGTTACGCTCAGAAGGGAGTTTCCTGTAACCGCTATTTTGGAGTGGTGGCAATTATAAGTTTGTAATCATTTGCTTGAGCAATATTCATCACTTTTACGGCACTTTCAAACGGGGCGTTTCTGTCGACATGGAGTGCTATATAAGTATCAGGATTAGCTCCGAGTTTCTGTTTTAAGATTGCTTCCAGTTCCTCGAGAGTGACAGCCTGCTGTTCAACATAATATCTCTGATCGGCAGTGACCGAAACAGTAGTTTGCGGCTTGGCGGATGTCTGGGTGCTCCCTCTCGGAAGGAGAAGCTTAAGAGCTGTGGGGTGAACCAATGTTGATGTTAACATGAAGAAGATAAGAAGGTTAAATACCACATCAGTCATGCCCACCGAACTGAAGCTCACGCTTATTTTATTTCTCTGGGATATTGCCATGTCAGCGATCAGATTTTACAGGTTCATTCAGAATATCCATAAACTCCGTAAGAGTTGCTTCAAGGTTGAACACAACCTTTTCTACCCTGACAACCAGGAAATTGTAGGCAAAGTATCCGAGAATTCCTACAGTCAACCCTGCCACTGTTGTTATTAGGGCTGTGTAAATGCCACCAGACATCATCGAAACATCAATATTATTTCCTGCTTGCTCCATGTTGTAAAATGACTGTACCATGCCAATAACTGTCCCAAGAAACCCCAGCATTGGTTCAGCCCCAGTTATCGTTGCTAGTGTCGGGAAACTTTTTTCAAGCTTCGATATTTCAAGCTTGCCAACATTTTCGATTGCAGTGCTTATATCCTGCAATGGCCTGCCAAGCCTGGTTATACCTTTCTCGACCATCCTGGCCGATGGAGAATCGGTCGATTTGCACAGGGCAAGAGCAGCTTCAATCTTGCTATCGTGGATATAATCCTTTATCCTGTTCATGAAATTCTGATCTTCCTTTGTTGCCTTCCTTATCACATAATACCGTTCAATGAAAATATAGGCAGCAACAAATGATAATAAAATGATGGGTATCATTACCCATCCGCCTTTGACAGCAAGGTCCAGAAGGGTGAGCTTCATGCTTGCAGCCTGTTCGGTAGTTACCTGACCCTCCTGCATAACAAAATGTAGAAATCCCATATTTAAGTTTTTAATCCGGTTGTTAAATTGTTTCCTGTTTATTCCTGATATTCACGTGCGAAGATATTAAAAAACGTATTTACAGGTATTTCTATTATATCGCTTTAATAACAATGCTCCGTTATTTATTAACCGGGAATGTATGCCATAGTTATTCCTCCTGTAAAACGGCCTCGTCCTCCTTTTTCATATCTGTCTTCTCTTTTTTCCGGAGCAGATCCGCAAATTTGTCAAAATCCTGCCGGTAGAAGAATCCGAATCCCTGTGTATAATCAGACTGTTTGCCCGAATAAGGATTGTTGAACCTGTTAAATACCTTGAATCGTATTTTCTCAGTTATTTTATATTCGACATCGAAATCGCCTGTAAGGTTATCTGTATTGCTGGCTGCTCCCGCCTGTCCCCGTACATCGAAATTACCGTTAATTGTCACTTTGTCGTTAAGAAGCTGTGTTGAGAATGCCAGTTCCAGTTGGTTGGAATTAATATCCGTATATCCGGGACGGTAATTGAATCCTACATCAAAATCGTTACTGATCTGGGACAGCCAGTTGCTCAGCTGATTAGAGACCATTTCTGTTGTTGTGACCGCCATTGCAGATGTGCCGGTTTGCGTTGTAGAGGTGACAAGCGATGATCCATAAGTTGAGTTTACCGAATAGAAACTGTTCATCACCAGGAGATAGAGGAACTGCCTGCTGAGCTCCTCTTCCGTTGTTATGACATTCCTTAAGTAAGCCCGGGTCGATTCATCTGCTTTTGGAAGATATATGTCGAGCTTTACGACAGGATTGAACAGATTGCCGGAAAGAAGGATCTGACACTCCACTTCGCTTCTCTCACTGTACCGGTCGTCCTGCAATATATTTGACAGTGAGGTATTTGCAGTGTACATTGCTTTCATGTCTATTTCCGCGTTGTCAATATCGCCGTTAAATGATATCTTGCCTCCGTTCTCGACCCTGAACTTCTTGTTAAGTATGTTTTTTAAAGTGAAAAGGTAGGTTCCGTCCTCAATGATGTAATCGCCGTAAATGCCGAAATTGCCCTTTTGATCAAGCCTGATATTAAGATTGCCTGAACCTGTCCCGGTTATCTCATCCCCGACTTTCTCGTCAAAGATGAGTCTCACTTCAGCATCCGGTGTTATTTCAAGATCAAAATCCATATCAAATCCGAGGGTTGTATTTTCAGCAGGTGTGACGGTTGAGGAAGAAACTGCATCATTCTCTGAACTGTCCTTGTTAACAAATGTTATGAAGGAATAATCAGAAACAGTCTCACTTGTATTGAGTGGAATACTGATCCGGGTATTCCTTCCGGTTTTTGCCGATATGTCAAATGAAAGCGATGAAGGTCCGCTTTTTATTGTTGCAACACCCGAGGCATATGCTGTCCCGTAAAAGAGCTCGTTGTCCTTTGGCTTGGTGTTCAACGCCATACATTCATTGGTGTTGATTGCCAGGTCAGCTCCGTAATCCCTGAAATACTTGTGAGTTACCGTTCCGTTCAGAGCGGCTGTATTTCCTCGTTCATCCTCAATCTTCACATTCCTGAAGATTATACTGTTCTTATCGAACCTTATTGAATCGTTAAGTCTGTATCTTGTCTGAAGGTAGTCGATTTTCATAGAGGCATTTTCTGCAAACAGGGCGCCTTTCAGAACCAGCTGGTCTGTCGGGCCTGAAAAGTTCACCCGGCCTGAGGCGGTTCCGGTGATACCTGATGCAAATACTTTCAGAATAGGATTCAGGGCATCCAGCGGCAGTTTATCAGCATTGCCAGTCAGGTCAAGCCTTTTTGATTCCGGATCATAATATCCGGCTATATCCAGCATCTTCTTTCCGCTCAGGTTATTCCCGGCACGGATGTCAGCTACCTTTTTTTCCGGATTCCAGACTGATAGGATTGACAGGTCTCCATATTTGCTATGCAGCATTGAAAAATCATTTATTCTCAGATTGCTTTCAAAAAGGAAGTTCCTGTATACATCTGTAAGGAGAACTGACCCGTTCATTTTCCCGCTTATTCCAAGAGATATCTCATCAGACTGAATCTTTCTTTCGAGAAAGTAATTTAACGGGGAAATATCAATATTGCTAAACTGAATTTTCATCGTGTCATCAGGATTCTCAGAGATTGTTCCTTTAAGCAGATAAGAACGTTCATTGTTGCTTATATACAGCCTGTTGATATTAATAGAATTTGAGTCAAGAAGGATCACCGATTTGCTTATTCTCCATAATTGATTCCGGTTATAAATATCTGTTGAGTCGAGATCGATCCTTAGTAAAGGCTTGCCGCCTGTTATTTTGTTTTTTGAGTATGCTCCCCTTGCCATTATATTTCCCAGGCTAAGGATTTTATCTTTGTTATCCCAGTTTACTGAAAAATCGAAGCTGTCTGGTTTGAATGCAAGCGCGGCTGAAAGTCCCTTAAATTCGGACTGGCCGAAAGATTTAAGAGCGGAACTGTTGAGTTTTACCCGGAGGTTATCATTTTGTAATTCTGCATCAATAACAAGATCTTCTAAAATATTATTCCGGACATTAACGCTTTTTGCTTCACCTTTTATTCTTAAAAGGCTGTCGCAGATCACTTCCCCGTTCAAAAAGCTATTGTCTGAAAGCAGTATACCGGTGTTTAACAGATTGTTTATTTGCTCAGTATCTTTAAATCTGATGCTGAATACAAAATCATTCACATAAGCGCTTTGAGTAAGTGAGGTAAGAATACCTGAAGGAATCAGAGACGAAAAAGAATGCTGTATAAGCGTTCCAAGTCCCGAAAAATTATAATAACCTCTGATATCCGCATCGGCAAAATCTGTCCTCAGATCAATTGCAGGCAATCCGTTCTCAGTAAATGTTTTGACCGAAAAATTATAAAGATCAAGCACCTTACCGTACTTCCTTATTCTAGAATTAAGCAGCTTTATCTCACCATCAAGATTATCGATGTTGTTCCCCCTGAGGTTTGCTGTAAGAAGAGCAGAAATATTTGACGATGTATCATTCCTGTCGAGGTTCAGATTGAAAAGGCTTGCATTCGCAAGGTTAAGCGTAAAATCCATCTCCGGCAGATCGCTGCTGAAATTGAATATTCCCAACAAATCAAGTTTAATATTTTCCTCGCTGATATTTATGTTTCCGTCCCAGGCTTTCTCGGAAATTATGCCGTTTAGCTTTACATTCCTGAATTTATAGTGATTTAATTCAATGCTGTCAACCACTCCGGCGATATCGCATCTGAACTTTTTATCTGAATAGGCAAAACCGTCCACATTTGTGGTGAAACTTGCGTTGCCCAGAAGATCTGGTTTGCCGGTTATTTTACCAAGATTGATTCCGTTTCCGGTTAAGAGCCCCTTAATTTTATACATGCCTGATTCTTCAGGTCTGAATGAGATATCCGTACTTACTGTTCCTTCCGTGGTTCTTAATTTTCCGTATGCCACAAAATCGGTAGTGAATCCCGTGAAGCTGCCATTGAAAGAAATAGCTCCCAGTTTGTAAATAAAGTCGGGGATCTTAAGAGTGTCATTATTTTCAATTTTTATTACGGATATATCCTTAGCACTTATTTTCAGGTTATTAATTCCCAGGTACATAAAAGTGTTATCGATTTCAGGCAGCCCGGAGAAATCAAAATCGCAGTTAAGAACAGTACTTTCTCCGTAAGACAATTTGATATTTCTGCCCCTTAGCTCCGAGATAGTCCCGGCAACCCTCCCTGAAAGAAATGCTTTTTCATTCATTCCTTTAACAGCCGGTACAAAGTATTCAAGGTCAGATGTAGAAACAACTGATTCATCAAGAATAATATCAAGCTTTATTTCTTCAATAAACCTGCTGAATGAAGCTGTTGAATCTCCGTAGAGCCTTACATGATCAAAATTCAGCACACTGCTGTCGCAATTCACGAGAGCCGAATTGAACAGGATATTCTTGCCGGACAGAAGTACCTCGCTATCGAACCGGTTCACTCTGAAACCTTCTGATTCCAGGAAAGAAAGATCATAAACTTTAAAAGTGACAGTGTCATTGAAAATTCTGAAATTCTCGAGTGTGCCGTTGATTTCAGAAAGACTTAGATTGTTGAAATCGATTATTGTATTTGTTTTTTCCCCGGGTTTGTTAATCAGTGAAAACCTGGCGTTGCGGAAATCTATCTTGTTTATATCGAGAGTGCTTTTCTTTTTCCCGGTCGTATCTCCCGGAGTTGTTATCCGGCTGAGGAACCATTTAATATTCATTGTTCCTGATGAATCTGTGATGAATGCTGCCAGCGGATCGGTCAGTTCAACATGTCCAAGGGTGAACACCCTGTTGCTGAAATCAATGTTTTTTATGACGGCAGTTACTTTTCCTGAATAAATCAACGTGTCATTATTATAATCCATGATCAGGAATTTGTCCAGACGGAGCCTGTTGAAAAAGCTGTATTCAATTCTTCCAATTGAGATGGCAGATTGTATTTCTCCCGAGAGATAGCTGGTAATTCGGTTGACAAGAATAGTCTGGATCGCCGGCAGCCTTAAAAATGAATATAGTACTGTCGGAAGCAAAATTATGATTCCGGCAGCAATGATGAGATATTTAACTGATTTTTTAATATTTTTGGCCATTAACCCCGCAAAAAATCATTTATCAAAATAACCTAAAATATAAGTAAAAAGCAAAGAACTGATGGCAGTTACCATCCTTGCTATAGAATCATCATGCGACGACACGTCCGCTGCTGTCATAAGAGACGGATATATACTTTCAAATCTTATTGCCGGTCAGGATGTACACCGGTCATACGGCGGTGTTGTCCCTGAACTTGCCTCCAGGGCACATCAGGCAAATATCGTACCAGTTACTGATCAGGCAATCAGGCAGGCCGGCATACTGATCGATGATATTGATGCCGTGGCTTTCACAAGAGGCCCCGGATTGCTGGGTTCATTGCTTGTGGGTACTTCTTTTGCCAAAGGTTTTGCACTTTCACGGAATATCCCGCTCATCGAAGTTAATCATCTTCAGGCTCATATTCTGGCTCATTTCATCATTAATGAGAATGGAAAAAAACCGCTTCCGTCATTCCCCTTCCTGTGCCTTCTTGTTTCGGGAGGTCATACAAGAATAATACTCCTAAAAAATCACCTTGAAATGGAAACACTGGGAAATACAACAGACGATGCAGCAGGTGAAGCCTTTGACAAATGCGGAAAACTGATGGGATTC
>Ga0172363_10000277_pt1 | contig 36578 bp, 22 predicted proteins | sample LakKivs2_kivu2a2_FD_114541 | JGI IMG/M metagenome (GOLD analysis project Ga0172363, IMG submission 114541) | Sediment microbial communities from Lake Kivu, Rwanda - Sediment s2_kivu2a2 | ecosystem: Environmental > Aquatic > Freshwater > Lake > Sediment | place: Rwanda: Western Province, Lake... | reverse complement strand
GGGAGGTAATGATTCCGGCATTTATCGCTGCGTATACCAGATCAAATCCCGATAAAGTGGCGCTTGAAACATTCCCGTCAGCATTCAGGATGATGCCTAACTGGCGCCTGACATTTGACGGACTTTCAAAATTCGGATTTGTTCAGCGGGTTTTCAGATCAGTCAACCTCACACATCAGTACAGGAGCACATATCAGGTATCAAATTACACGACCAACCTCAAGTATGTCGCGGGTGTAAACGGAATAACAGATATCAGGGATCTTCAGAATAACTATATTCAGCAGTACGAAATAAATGTCGTTACAATCAACGAGCAGTTCAGTCCTCTTATCAATGTCGATATGAACTGGAAAAACAGTCTTACGACACGTTTTGAATGGAAAAAATCGCGGACGGTTTCCCTTAACCTTACAAGTAACCAGATAGCTGATGCACGGATCAATGAACTTATTGTGGGCGCCGGATACAGGTTTGATCAGGTTCAGATTGTCCTTCGTACAGGCGGGGGACAGAAAGTTCTGAAAAGCGATCTCAATCTCCGCTTCGATCTTTCAGTCAGGGATAATAAAACAGTTGCAAGAAAACTGATTGAAGATGTTGATCAGCCCGTGGCCGGTACGAAAGTGTTCACCGGGAGCCTTAGCGCAGATTATGTTCTTAGTGACAGGTTCAATCTTCAGATCTTTGCCAACCATACCATGAATGATCCGTTCGTTGCCAATACATTCCCAACCTCAAATACCGATTTTGGCTTCAGCCTGAAATTTACGCTGGTGCAGTGATTATCTCCTGAAAACAATCTTAAAAACCGGTTTTTCTTCAGATGAAAGCAAAAAATAATTATTTTTGATTGATGAGGATTAAGTAATATGCACATAAACTTTAAAGCAGCGCTGATATGAATATTCCTGAGAACTTAAAGTACACAAAAGATCATGAATGGCTTCGTATTGAAGGAGATACCGGTTATGTAGGTATTACCGATTTTGCCCAGGGCGAGCTGGGTGATATTGTTTTTATAGAAATTGAAACAGCAGGAGAGACTCTAAAAAAAGAAGAAGTCTTCGGTACCATTGAAGCAGTAAAAACAGTATCGGATATGTTTATGCCGGTCAGCGGAGAAGTTCTTGATATAAATCCGGCCCTTGAAGAATCTCCGGATGTTGTAAACAAAGACCCGTATGGGAAAGGATGGATGATAAGAATAAAGATCATTGATCTTTCAGAGGCAGATACCCTCCTGTCTGCAGAACAATACAAGACTTTGTTATAAAGTCTTCTTTATCTCTACTTCCTGATATCCTTCAACGATATCCCCTGTTTTTATATCGTTGAAATTCAGAATGTTCAGTCCGCATTCATAACCTCCGACAACCTCCTTGACGTCATCCTTGAAACGTTTCAGGGAGCCGAGTTCACCTGTATAAATTACTATGCCGTCACGGATGACACGCACTTTCGTGTTCCTGGTGATCTTTCCTTCCTTCACATAGCATCCGGCAACCGTCCCGACCTTTGTGACCTTGAATATCTCACGGATCTCAAGTGTTGCAACAATCTCCTCCTTGACTTCAGGAGAAAGCATGCCCTCCATAGCTGCCTTTATCTCTTCAATGGCATCATAGATTATTGAGTAGAGACGGATGTCAATCTCCTCTTTTTCTGCAAGTTTCCTGGCATTAAGAGAAGGTCTTACCTGGAATCCGACTATGATTGCATTTGATGCTGCCGCAAGAAGGACATCAGATTCAGATATCTGCCCGACAGCTTTGTGAATGATATTGAGTTGTATCTCTGGCGTCGATAGTTTTATGAGTGAATCGCTAAGGGCTTCAACAGAACCGTCAACATCACCTTTGACGATGATATTCAGCTCCTGAAAGTTTCCGATTGCAATTCTTCGCCCTATCTCATCAAGTGTTATATGCTTCTGTGTTCTGAGACCCTGTTCTCTCTGCAGCTGCGCCCTTTTATTCGCAATGTCTTTTGCATCACGGTCGCTATCCATGACATTGAACTTGTCGCCGGCCTGAGGTGCGCCGTTCAGGCCGAGGATCAATGCAGGTATGGAAGGACCGACTTCTGAGATTTTGTGTCCTCTTTCGTTATACATGGCCTTGACATGTCCGAAACATGTACCGGCAAGCATAATATCACCAACTCTCAATGTTCCTGCTTTTACGAGAACTGTTGCAGTGAACCCCCTTCCCTTGTCGAGAGACGATTCGACCACGGTACCTATGGCAGGTTTGTCAGGATTTGCCTTGAGGTCTAGCAATTCAGCTTCCAGCAGTACCTTGTCAAGCAGTAGATCCACATTCAGCCCTGACTTGGCAGATATTTCCTGTGACTGGTATTTGCCTCCCCAATCCTCGACAAGATAATTCATATTGGCAAGAGTCTCCTTGATCTTATCGGGATTGGCAGTAGGCTTGTCAATTTTATTGATAGCAAAGACCATTGGAACTCCTGCTGCTGAAGCGTGGTTGATGGCTTCAATGGTTGTCGGCATAACACCATCGTCGGCAGCAACAACAATGATAGCTATATCGGTTATCTGGGCACCCCTTGCACGCATGGCTGTGAAGGCTTCATGTCCCGGAGTATCAAGGAATGTTATCTGCCTGCTGCGATCCAGCTTGACTGAGTAAGCACCTATATGCTGCGTTATTCCACCAGCTTCGCCTGCAATGACATTTGTATTCCTTATATAGTCGAGCAGCTTTGTCTTCCCGTGGTCAACATGTCCCATTACAGTTACAATGGGAGGTCTTGGTTTCAGATCTCTGTCTTCATCTTCCTCTTCCTTTACAGCTTCCTGAAGCTCAGCGCTCACAAATTCAACCTTGAAACCGAATTCATCTGCCAGAAGAGCCATGGTCTCTGCATCCAGACGCTGGTTTATTGAAACAAAAAGACCAAGATTCATACAGGTTGAAATGATATCCGTTACAGGGATATTCATCATTATTGCCAGTTCATTGACGGATACGAATTCCGTGACTTTCAGGATGTTTTTCTGCAGTTCTATCTGATCTTCCTCTTCACGGTGCTTCTGGCTTATTGCTTCTCTTTTTTCTCTCCTGTACCTCGATCCTTTTGACTTGCCTTTTGTAGTAAGCCTGGCAAGAGTTTCCTTTATCTGTTTCTGAACCTCTTCTTCGTCAACCTCAATTCTGACAGGTCGTTTTTTTACAACTTTTTTACCTGCCTTTTCTTTCTTTTCAGTCAGGTTGGATTTAACAAAGGATACCTGTTCCTTTTCCTTTGTTATTCTCTTTCTTCTCTTTTTCTTTCTGAAATCGGTATCACCCTCGATTTTTACAGGTTGATACGGTGTGGATTTCTTCTTTTCTTCAACAGGAAGGTCAATTTTACCCACAACAGTCGGACCGGTAATCTTCCTGGATTCAGGCCTGTAGAGTTCAATGATATCTTCACGCTCACCGTTGGATTCATTATCAATTATATCTTCTATCTGGCTTTCATCATTAACTGTTGCAGATTCCCTGATTCTTTCACCTTCGGGTTCAGCAGGAATTTTCTTTCCTTCTTTGCGCTTTGATACCTTCTTTTCTGTGGTTTCGCCTTTTTTCCCGGGTTTAACTTCCTTCTCAATAGTTTCAAGATCTATTTTCCCGACAATGTGCAGATCAAGTCCTGCCTTGCTTTTTCCCTCCTCTGTTTCTGCAGCTGTTTTTTCTCTTTCCCCTGAAGGTTTTTTCTTTTCCGGTCTTTCTGTTCCTTTTGCTGTTTTTTTGATAACAGTTTCTTCCTCGTGGGATGTGGATTTTTCTTTTGCAGATTTATCAAGATCGATTTTCCCTATAAGCTTGATGTCGGGTTTCTTGATTTCAGTTTTAATGTCAACGGTTTTCTTGGCTCCAGTGGAATCCATTACGAGGATATCTTCTTCCATATCGGTCTCTTCGGGAGTGCTTTTCTCGCCAACATCATCTATTGATACGGTTTCCTTTTTTCGGTGAAGATCCTTAAGAATAAGCTTTTCTGATTCTTTTTTGACACTGATATCTGTGCTGTACTCTTTCACCAGCAGGAGATAGGCTTCGTGCGGAAGTTTTGTGTTAGGGTTTGGATCAAGCACAATACCTTTCTTATGCAGGAATTCCACTATGGTGGAGATGCCTACATTAAATTCCCTAGCGGCTTTGCTCAATCTCGTTACCTTTACGTCTTCTGTCATATTTATACCTTGACTTAAATTGTCTCTTTACTGATCAGTGATGTGTCTGGCTTCTGTTATTCAAATTCTGCTTTCAGTATATTAATTACTTCCTTTACTGTTTCCTCTTCAAGGTCGGTCCTCTTAACCAGGTCGCTTATGGAGAGGTTCAGTACACTTCTGGCAGTATCGCATCCAATAGACTTAAGCTCCTCGATGATCCATTCTTCGATCTCATCGCTGAATTCCTCAAGGTTGACATCTTCTTCATCCTCTCCTCCCGGCTCCCTGTATACATCAATCTCATAACCGGTAAGCTGGCTGGCAAGCCTTATGTTAAGGCCTCCTTTACCGATAGCCAGGGAAACTTCCTGCGGTTTAAGATATATCTCAGCTTTTTTGGTCTCCTCGATGAGCTTAATTGATGTAATTTTTGCAGGACTGAGAGCCCTCTGGATGAACAGCTGATTATTGGCTGTATAATTGATTACATCAATGTTCTCGTTGCGAAGCTCCCTTACAATGCCATGTATCCTGGAACCTTTCATCCCGACGCATGCACCTACCGGATCAATTCTTTCATCATAAGATTCAACTGCAACTTTTGCGCGTTCTCCTGGTACCCTCACAATCTTCTTGATGGTTATCAAACCGTCAAAGATCTCAGGAACTTCAAGTTCAAAGAGTCTTTCAAGAAATACCGGTGATGTACGGCTCAGGATAATGAAAGGTGTATTATTCTTCATCTCTACCTTTATAACAACCGCCCTTATTGAATCCCCTTTGCGGAAATGGTCGGAAGGAATCTGTTCACTTTTGGGAATGATAAGCTCGTTACCGTCATCATCAAGCACAAGGATCTCCCTTTTCCAGACCTGGTAAACCTCGCCGGTTACAATCTCACCTATCCTGTCCTTGTATTTCATGTAAATATTATTCTTTTCGAGATCGAGAATCCGTGCTGTAAGATTCTGACGGAGAGACAGTATAGCCCTCCTTCCGAAATCCAGGAACTTAACTTCATCGGATACCTCTTCACCCACCTCGTAATCTTCATCAATCTCCTTTGCCTGTGAAAGCGGTATCTGAGTATTTGGATCAGTGAATTCTTCATCATCAACAACAACCCTGATGCGCCAGATCTCAAAGTCACCCTTGTCAATATTTACAATAATGTCAAAATTATCCGCTGAACCATATTTCTTAGCTAGCATTCCCCTGAAAACATCTTCCAGAACACTCATCATTGTCGGACGGTCAATATTCTTCAGTTCCTTGAATTCTGAAAAGGTGTCGATTAAATTAACATTTTCCATTTCTGATAAACCTATGATAATTATTTAATTATTATTACTTCCCTTGCTGATTTTACTTGTTCGAAGTTGAAGGAAAGTTCCTTTATCTCTTTTATTCTGTCTTTTGATTTCACTTCCGCAACAAGTTCAAATCCTCCCGTTGTCACATTCTTTAATACTCCTGAAAATCGTGAACCTTCTGTATCAACCACTTCAATACTCTTGCCTTCATTCTTCCTGTACTGTTCGATCACTGAAAACGGCATATCTAGACCGGGAGATGAAACCTGAAGCTCGAAATCCCCGGTACTGCGATCTAGATTTTTTTCTATGTGCCGTGAAAGTTCAGCACATTCATCTATGGTAATTCCCTTCATCGTATCGGCCAGAACAGTTATCCTGTTCGAACTGCTTACTTTTACACCGACAATAAAAATGTTGGTTCCCTTAATGAACTCATTGACAAGTCTTTCTATCTGCTCTTTGTCTGTCATACCAGTTTTAAAATAACAAAATAGGGGACTGTGGTCCCCTAGTCACAAATACCCCTCATTTCGTCTGCAAAGATAATAATTGTTTTGGAAATAGCAAAATATCAGGTAAATATTAATTATTTCCAAATCTTTGCGACATTTACAACTGATATATCAGGCAACTTCAAAAACCGGAATGATTGTTAATAAATTAACAACAGAAGAAATATATACAGAAGCAGAACAGCTTCTCCTTTCAAGCTGCACTTTATGCCCGCGTGAATGTGGTGTTAACAGATTTGAAGGCGGCGACGGCTATTGCGGGGCAGATGCAGGCATGAACATTGCATCAATTTGCATACACAGGGGAGAGGAGCCTCCGATAAGCGGTCCCGATGGTATATGCAATATTTTTTTCAGCGGCTGCAACCTTCGCTGTGTCTATTGCCAGAATTATGAGATCAGCCGACCGGATCAGAAAGCATCAGGAAAGGATTTTACCTTTAATGAAACCCTTGATCAGATTGAAAGAATTCTATCGAAAGGAATTAAATCTGTAGGTTTTGTTTCACCTTCGCACGTTGTACCCCAGGTAAAAGCTATTATCAGAGGACTGAGAGAAAGAGGATTGGATCCGGTAACGGTTTATAATACAAACAGTTATGATAAACCGCAGACTATCGAAAGCCTTGCCGGGATGATAGATGTATACCTGCCTGATTACAAATATGTCACACCTGAAACAGCATCTGCATATTCGGATGCTTCAGATTATCCGGATATTGCCCTGAAGGCTTTGAAGATCATGTATTTTCAGAAAGGATCAGTGCTTGGCATGGATGATAAAGGAAGAGCTGAAAACGGGATCCTTTTAAGGCATCTTGTCCTCCCCGGGAATACTGATGAGAGCATAAAATTACTGCATAGCCTGGCAAATGAATTGTCAACTGGAATTAATATTTCATTGATGTCGCAATATCATCCGACATCGATGGTAAGAACCTGTATGCCGCTGAACAGACCTCTTTCCCGGGAAGAATATAAATCTGTCTTTGAGATTATGGTGGATCTCGGTTTCAGAAACGGCTGGACGCAGGATATGGATAGTTATTTGAATTACCGGCCGGATTTCAGGAAAGAACATCCGTTTGAGTGAAGGCCCAGTGACACAACGGCTCAATAGATATGATATACAGAATTCTGGATATTTTCTTTGTTGTCTTTCATACCTCCCTGATTTTATTCAACATTTTCGGATGGATCTGGAAAAAAACAAGGTTATGGAACCTGGTAACCCTGGCTTTGACAGGTTCCTCCTGGCTCTTCCTCGGGCTAATTGTCGGGGTGCCGGGATATTGTCCTTTTACAGACTGGCATTTTTCTGTATTGGAGAAGCTTGGAAGAACCGGTCTCCCGAACTCATATATCAAATACCTCGCTGACCGACTTACCGGGCACGATCTCAATCCATCAATAGTTGACAGCGTAACCCTGTACACTTTCATCGCAGCGCTGGCTTTATCCATAACCCTTAATATAAGGGATTATCTTGGGAAGAAGAAAATTGCATGACCGCACGACTGCATGACTTCAAGACAATAATTACTACATTTACCGGATCATGTGCATCAGATGGGTACCACTATAGTCATTTCGCAGATCTTTATTCTTGCGGTAGTTGTGTTGATCGGGGTAATTGCTGCGAAATTCAGGGCACTCACACCAGACTCGAAAGATATGCTGTCGAAAGTTATTTTCAACATATCTCTTCCGCTGATGCTTTTTACCAATTTCCTGAAACTCGACGCAACGCCAAGACTGCTTGTAAACAGTTTTACAGTTCTTGCACTTTCTTTTTCAGTAATCTTATTCATGCTTCTTGCATCATGGATTTCGTCACGACTGTACCGGATACCGGATCCTGAAAAGTCTGTCTTTCAGGTTCACTCAATGTTTGGAAACACGATATTCCTGGGTTTTCCGCTTATAAGGGCCCTTTATGGTGAGGAAGGTCTGCTTTATGCCAGTATGTTCCAGCTGATTTCGACAATCCTTATGTGGACAATCGGAGTGATTGTTCTTACCCGTGGCAACGGAGTTTCTTGGAAGAAGAGTCTCCTGAAAGTGTTAAATCCCAATACCATTGCTATAATCACAGGATTGTTTTTCTTTGTCTTTTCGATAAAGCTGCCTGAGATATTAATTAAGCCCCTGTCGGAACTTGGTTCAGCAAATACATGGTTGTCAATGCTTTATGTCGGCGCAATGCTTTCCTTCACAAATGTCCGGGGACTTTTAAGCAAAAAATCTCATTATCTCGTCAGTATTAACAGACTGATTTTTATCCCGGCGATTTTTATTTCGCTGTTCTGGATTTTAAACAATATTATCGGACTGACTCCGGATAAACTGGTATCCTCGGTTGTAATTCTTGAAGCATCAATGCCCTGCATGGTAACAGTGGTTATTATGGCTAAAGAGATGGGAGCAGACGATAAACAGGCTGTGGGAAATGTGTTTGTCTCGACAATATTCAGCATTCTTACATTACCGTTGGTAGTTATGGCAATTGAGAGGATTTTATAATTGGGCATAAGGGGTCAGGGGCATACTGCGTGCATCACAGTTTTCTTCGACCACTGTAGCCTTCCTTGACCTCCGTAGTCAAGAGTCCTCGGGACGAAGGAGGTAGCGTAGTTGGCAGCGAAGGTAAAAAGGCGCGAAGGCATAAAAGTAAATAGTATGTACAAATGCACGACTTTAAAATTACGGGACAATATTTACTACATTTGTGAACGAAATAGCGTTTTATGAGAATAGTTCTGAAACTTATATTACCGGAGTCTGTTGGTTTTCTATTACTTTTTTTTGCATGCAATCAGGGGGGCAGTTTGAGGGAAAAATCAGCAGAAAGTAACGATTCTCCCGGGAATGTAAATATTACAACAACACAGATAACCAGGGACAGCAGCGATGATCCGGTTGTGAAATTTGAAGCGATGGTCAGGGATATGCGGAATAATAATCCGCCGCCTGATCCTGATGAAATCCGCCGGCAGCGTAATGTTGCCCGGGCTGCAAACCTCGATTGGATTAAGGAGTCAACCATAAAATATTCTCCCGATTCGTGGGATCTCTTAATGAAATATGATATGCTCCCGTCATCAACCGTGACAAATGCAAGTGACAGCAGTATCGTATCAACACAGAAATCAGTCGGGACCTTTCAATATCTCCGCGGACGTACCAGGTTGGATCTCCTGGCAAATATGGAAACAAATGTCCATGAAATTGCACATGCATATTTTGATCAGAATGCCATTCGCTATATTGTTGACAATAAGCTTTCTATGGACTGGAATAATGTGCACGGCTACATTTATGTATCTTCGTCAGAAGGCTTCTTTCTGGATTTTCCGAAGGAATTGCTTTTCCCCTCAAAGGAACTTATTAAGGTGATACCACGGAATATGCAGACATTCCGCTTCGATACATATATAGATGGCACAACATCTACCCAGAGCGAAGGGATTATAGGATTGCTCAATGAACTGTACGCTTATTATATCGGCTCCAAATATTGCTTTGAAATGCTGGAACCGTTTAAAACAGCCGCAGGCTCCGATGCTTCAGGATTATTTGAATGGGCTTCCCGGACTCAGAGTACAATGAGTGCTTTTTATGAATTCGATTATTTTATAAGTGAATACCTGGTTTATATGAAAGAAATATATCCGGAGAACTATGGGAAGCTAAAATCATATAAGCCTTTCTCCAGTGCGTACAGCACTATTTATATGTTGTATAAAGACTTGATAGACAGATATCAACAGCGTATTAATTATGAAATCAAGGCTGTCAATTCATCAGGCAGTGCATTGGCAAGAACAGAAAAAGGCTGGCTCTGGATCAAACCTGAAAAAAGCAATGTATCGAGTGGAACACCTGTATTCTCTGAAGAAAAAGACAAACTTGAACCGGTGCTTGAAAGCAGAAGATACAGGGAAGTGAAGCTTGATTTTAATACTAAAAGACCATAGTGCTTTATGAAAACTGACCGGCAGCACGCAGCCGCATTCCGGCAGCTGTTCTTTCTTACATGAACTTTTCCCTCTTCTGCAGATTGAGCAGAGCCGCAAGAAGAAAAATAATCGTCCCCGTTATCAGTACTATCCGGTTCTTCATTACTATCAGCGCCCAGGTTGTCTCGTTGACATCATAAGCCGGATCAAAAGGATTGAGAAAAACATTCCACTGGCTTTTGCGAAGCGGATCCTGCAATATCATGAAGAACAACCCGAGGATTATCATCACTACCGCCGTGCCATTCCCGTTCCTGATAACTGTTGAAAGCATGAACGCCATCATTCCCAGGAAAAGAACAGGCATCATAACCTGGGCCGTCATTTTTACAAACTGAAAATCCACTATAAGCAACGTCGACAGGTAAGTAAATACAAGCATTATCAGGAAGGCAATCACAAAGATCAGGATGATCCTTACAAACCAGACTTTATACCTGTAATTCGGAATTCCGAAAAGTATCTCGATCGTCCTGGCATCCTGGTCGTTCTGAATGCCGAATACAGAAGGGTAGAAAACCAGCAGGATACCCGAGAATATATAAACGCCATAGAGATCCTCCATTCTTGATATATCATTCGATAACACATAAATTACGGAAAGACCGAGATAAAACAGCCCGGAACCTCCGAGAAACCATATGAATTTGTTTGCGAAAATGATCTTCAGGTTATAGATGATCATCTTCCGGATCAGTGTGAAATAATTAGGTATTATAGTGGTTACATTTTTCATTTTCAGTGATTATTATCTTTTTTCCGTAAGAGCCAAAGGTATGCATCTTCGAGATTGGGAGTGGCAGTATTTGCGTTTTCCCATGGTTTAGTCTCTGATATAACCCTGACTCTTACATTTTCACCTTCAGCCATGTGATGAACCACAAGGTTTTCCTCCACAAATTTCCCGAAATCATCTGCCGGCATCCGGAACTGCCACACATGACCCTCTGCCTCTTTTGTCATATCAATGGGTTTTCCCAGATACTTTAGTTTCCCTTTATTCAGAACGGCTACCTGGCTGCACGAGCTTGAAATGTCTTCAATAATATGAGTTGAAAAGATCACAACCCGTTCACGGCTGAGCTCAACCAGAAGATTCCTGAACCTTATCCTTTCCCTGGGATCGAGACCTGCTGTCGGCTCATCCACAACAAGTATGCGCGGAAGATGAAGAAGTATCTGCGCAATTCCCATTCTCTGCTTCATGCCTCCCGAGTATGAACCGATCTTTTCATGCCTGCGTTCCTCCATGTGAACTGCTCCAAGAACATAGGAAACCCTCTCCTCCCTTTCCTTTGCGTCTGTAATGTTCTTAAGCATTGCCTGGTAATGAAGGTATTCATGTGCTGTCATATTCTCGTAACTTCCGAATTCCTGGGGCAGATATCCGATCAGTCCCTGCAGTTCCTCTCTTTTTTTCTGTGTATCCAGACCATTTATCCATACTTTGCCATAACTCTGTTCGAGTATCCCGCATATTATCCTCATCAGAGTGGTCTTGCCTGCTCCGTTTGGCCCAAGCAGACCAAACATGCCGTTTCCGATATTCAGCGAAACACAGCTAAGGGCCTTGAACGGTTTTTTCCTCTTTCCGATAAGAGGAACAACAGAGACAATCCTGTAAACGGCTTTCCTGAAGTCTTTGAACCTTCCCTCAAGCCTGTATATATCGATATTCCCGCTGCTTAATTTTAATCCTGTTTTATATATTAACAGCGAAATAAACCAAAGGAAGCCCAGTATCAGGACCACTGCAATATTATCCCATTTAATCTGGAACAATACCAGGTTGAGCAAAGGAACAATCCAGAATACTGTAAAGTCAGCAGTACCCGAGAGTCTCTTTAAAAGTCTTTTTTGACCATTCATGGTTTTGTATCCTGTCAACTTCCTGAACTGATCCCAGATTGCCAGCAGGAAAAACCATGTTATTATGCTGAAGAAAAATATCCAGAATCCTTTATTGAGATAAAAATAAGTGAAATATATCATGAAAGCGAAAAGAGGAACCTGCCATGTAAGTTGACTCATATCTCTCCACGACCTGTACTCTTTTTCGAGTCCCAGCCGTTTTCTGATCCTGGCTCCTGCCTTCCATTCCCTTTCCCACCTGCTTTCACGGTCATAAATTTTGACCAGACTCTGTACATAAATATTTATATTTTCGCCTGCAGGTATCACCGTCTCCCTTGCTTCGCGCAGACTGTTCATGATAAACCATGTGGAAGCAGGTACAACTATTATCGAAAGGATCGTCGTTATCAGCTTCCAAAGGAATTTGTCTATATTGCTGTATATCAGAAATATAAGCAGAGAAAAGGCCAGAAGCTGGATTATCTTGTTTTTCCAGCTGAGGGAATTCAGCCATTCAAGCGCATTTTCAAGTCCAGAGTAGAAGGTTGGTATGAAGATCAGTGTCAGAAGTGTGCTGAGTGTCAACCCTCCGATGACCGTTATGGCAAATGAAGCTCCGATTATTGAAACAAACTCCGCCTTCCCCATTGCCAGCGGGAACATGGCGATACAGGTTGTTGATGCAGTGATAAGAATCGGCCTTATCCTCGCAACCCCGGCTGTCATGAGAGCCCTGGAGCGCCTGAATCCCCTTTTCCTCAGGATATTTGTATAATCGATCAGGATGATGCCGTTGTTTACTACAACTCCGAGAAGTATAAGGAATCCGGTGAGGGTATTGGCATTAAGCAGAGAGTTGCCGGTCAGGATCAGGGCAATCAGTGATCCGAGCGCTGCAAGCGGGATACTGAACAGAAGTACAAACGGGATTGAGAGCGATTCAAAGACAGCTGCCAGGATCATGTAAATGAGCAGGAATGCTATCCCGATGAGTCTGTAAAAATCCTTAAGCTGATCCTCCTGGTGAACAACTTCAACGGCAATTCCTGATGGTATATTCAACCCCGCAACAATCGATTCAACCTCCGTGCGTGCTCCTTCCAGAAGATCTTTAGATGATCTTATTTCGCTCGAGAAATTATAAGTTACGGTTACTCTCTTTTCCTGGTTCTCGCGATGGATATTTCCCATGCCATACGCGAAAATGATTCCTGAGAGCTCTTCCATTTCCATCACCGCTCCTGTTGCATTGTTCACTTCAAGATGCCTGAGGTCATCAATTGTCTTGTCATAATTCTGCCTGACAGTGCTGTCTTCTTCAGCATATTTTATTATTATGTCATAGCTCTCGTTACCCTGTTTGAATGTCGCTCCCGAAGAATATTCCCTTCCGAAAGTAGCCAGGGCCGAAGAGAGGTTCATCAGGCTGAAATTATTCCTGCCGATGTAGTCCATATCGAAATGAAGCTGAACCTCAGGTTTATTGTCCTGTACATTTACACTTACATTGCTTATTGTTTCAAGGTTGTCGATATATCCTTTTATATCATCTGCCAGGCTTTTCATCTGGTCAAAGTTCTGTCCCCTGATAACGACGCTTTCGGTTTCAGTACCTATTCCGAGCATTCTCATGAAGCTCGTTCCCGGATTTATGTTCTCCAGTCCTCCTCCGCCACCTCCCGAAAAACCTCCGCTGGTGGATATCTCATTCATGCTGATTTCTGCTGAGGATATTTTTTTGGTTTTCTCGGAGATATCATTTTTGATTTCCGGAAGAGTCCTCCGGCTTTCTTTATCCCAATCCTCCTTAAGGTTGACTGTAACTGTAGCTCTTTCTTCCTCTATACGGCTTACGATATCTTCTTTTTCCTTTATTGAGGCAAGTCTTGATTCTATTTCTGCTACAACTGCATCGGTTTTTTCAAGTGTGGAACCGGCCGGCATTGTCACACTTAACCTGAAATTCGGGGTGTTCACTTCCTGGGAAGAACTGATACTTAATGTGAGGCTTATCAGGAGTGCTGCAAAGAATACAACCAGCGTGCCGATAATTGTAGCAGCCGGTTTCTTCATGCTGGCTTTGAGCACAAGGTGATATGCCTGTATCAGCCTGTCATGAATTGAGAGCTTTTTGAAAATTTCAGAGTTGCCGGATCCTCTTCGCGACAGAATGAAGAAAGTGGCCATAGGAATAAAGAACATAGCTACTGCCAGCGAAACCAGGAGGGTTGAGACTATTGATATTCCAATATTCTTACCCAGGATTTTAACAAGGAAACTGTTTGTAAAAAGAAAGGGGAAGAAAACGACAATAGTGGTTAAAGTTGCTGCAAAGATTGCTCTCCTGACTTCTGAAGTGCCTTGTTTTACAGCTGTTTCCGGATCTTTACCGGTTCCGCCAAGCCGGTAAATATTCTCAAGGACGACCACTGAGTTGTCGACAAGCATGCCAATAGCAAGTGCAATTCCAACAAGAGTCAGGCTGTTTATTGTAATGCCGTATGCATAAAAGAAATTAAATGCAGTATATACCGAAAATGGAATGGAAATGGCTATAACTGTGACGAGGCGGATATTCCTCAGGAAAAACCAGAGTATCAGTACAGCAAGAATGCCTCCGGTAATTGCAAGGTTTATGATCTGATCAATATTCTCCTCCATTGTTTCAGCACTGTTATTCTGCACAACAATTTCAGCGCCTGCCGGAGCAAGATCCTCATTGATCTTATTTATCTCTTCTATTGTGCTATGGGAAAGCCTGATAAGGTTTGCCTGGTTATCATTTACCAGATTGATTGTAACAGCATCCAGCCCGTTTACCCTGCTGTACGATGTCTCCTTCTTGACGCCATAAAAGATCTCTGCAATATCGCGCAATAAAACCGGCCCTTTCTGATTTACAATAATTTTACCGATATCAGTTACGTCAGTGTACTCTGAGGTGATATTCACAAATAGTTCATTGCTGCCGTCAATAACTTTACCAGCAAAAGTCTTGTCGCGGCCGTTATTGTTCAGGAGAGTCCTGATTTGAGCCATAGTTATTCCGTTGGCTTTGCAGGCCTTCTCATCAAGCCTTACCTCAATTGAGTTTTCCTTTCCCCCGTAAACCTGAACTCCGGCAATTCCGTCAATATTCTCAAGCCTGGGACTGATCTCCCTGTCGGCTAAATTCCTTATCCTGTCGACACCACCTGTTCCTCTTACCTGAAGTGACATAAACTGGTTTATCATCTGTTGCAGGTCAATCTTCAGGATATTGACCATGAATTCTTCAGGAATAGAATTCCTTATTATGTCTATCTTTTCCTGTAGTTTCAGGTTTGCATAGCTGATGTCGGCCTTCTGGGTATAGTAAATCTGGATCGTGCCGTATCTGGAAGTTATATTGGATTCAATTTTTTCAACGTCATCAAGTGTGCCAATAGCACCTTCAATCGGTATAATGGCCTGTGATTCAATATATTTAGGATCAACTTCGAGCGGAGTCATAACCTGTACTATCAGCGTCGGCAGTTCCGGGTTAGGGATAAGTTCAACAGCAAGTTTCTTATAAGAGACAAAACCCAGCGTTGCGAGCCCGATAAAGAGCATGCTTATTAAGATTTTTCTTTTTAAAATGAAGTCCATGTTGCTTCTTATAAGAATTACTGCGGATTGGCAGCTGTTTCCTTCCTGCCTGTTAAAAAATTGCTGAAAGTTTCAAGAATCCAGTATACACAGGGTACGACTACGAGGGTTAGAAGTGTTGATGAGAACAATCCCCCTATTACTGCAAGTGCCATTGGAGCTCTTAGTGATGCACTTTCACCGATGCCAATGGTAAGAGGCAGTAAGGCCAGGATAGTTGTAAGGCTTGTCATAAGTATCGGGCGGATACGCTGCGATCCGGCAAGTATAATAGCCTCTTTTTTTGTCATTCCGCTTTGCCTGAGCTGGTTGATCCTGTCGATCAGGATAATGGCATTGTTTACAGCGATTCCGCCCAGCATTATTATTCCTATATATGCCATCATATTTAGAGTTTTTCCCAGCAGGAAGAATGTCAGAACAGTACCGACACCTGCCAGGGGTATGGTAAGCATGATCACAAAGGGCTGGATTATCGATTCAAACTGGGCGGCGAGTACCATGAAAACGAGTATCAGCGAAAGAATCAGGGCAAAGGAAAGATTAGACATCGATTCCTTCCTCTTGAGCTCCTCACCGGTGAATTCCATTTTATAATCGACTGGGAGAATAACTGTCTTGAGTGACGATTCTGCATCTCTTATGACCTTGTCAAATGCAAGCCCGGGATTAACCATGGCATATATGTAACATGTACGAGACTGGTTTCTCCTGGTTATCTCACGCGGGCTAACAACTGTTTTTATTTCAGCCAGTTCACTGAGCGGCACCCTTACTGAACCTGCGTTGATCATGAGGTCGCGTAACTGATGAAGGGAAATAGCTTCCAGCTTAATAGTAATATCCTTGATCTCACCCTCCCTTTCAAAACTTCCTGCAGATGATCCTTCGAGGTAACCCTTTATCTGGTTGATGACATTTTCAACAGTGACATTGTAATAACTTGTTTTAAAGCGATCAATGGCTACCTCAACCTCAGGAGTCCCTTCATCAAGCGAGGTAGTCAGATTGAAAAGTCCGGGATTATTTACAAGGATTGCCTTTGATTCATTCAGTATTTTTTCAAGTTCGTTAAAATCCTCACCGGAGATCTCAAGGGCAAATGGTGATTCCGAAGTTCCAAGTGTTGTCTGAAGGGCAGTCTCCTCCCTGGTAAAAACGACTTCCATATCAGGAACCGATTTCAGGTAATTGTCAACAAGGCTGACAGCATTTTCTGTTTCTTCAGCAAATTCATCCTTAAGGATCACTTTGAGAGATGCGCTGTTTTCACCCTTTACCGTTTTGGAAAGACTCAATGTGGAAGTATTATCCTCTCCGGTCTGACTGTAAATAAGCTTGATTTTATCTCCGGTCAGCTGTCTTATTATCTCCTCTGTCTTTTGTGCAGTTGCATAGGTTCTTTCCAGACTGGTTCCTTCGGGAAGGGTAATTCCGACAGTAAACTGTGCCGATTCTGATTTTGGCATGAATTCACTGCCGAGCCTGGGAACCAGAAGTGCTGTTCCGGTCATCAGGAGAACGGACAAAAGTATGACAAGCAGCCTTTTTTCCAGAATTTTTCTGAGAAATCCTGTATACCATGTAAATTTCACAGGTGCTTTCAGATCAGTCTTTTCCACTTTATCTTTAAAGAGTGAAGAGACGAGCATTGGAATAACAAGCATTGCAACCACAAGCGATGAAATCAGCGAGAATGCCACTGTCCATGCCTGATCCTTGAACATTTCGCTTGACGCACCGTGAAGATAGACTATCGGAAGGAAGACAACTATTGTTGTTACGGTCGAGGCTGTAATTGCGCCCCCTACCTGCCCGGTCCCTTCAATTGCGGCTTCCTTCAGGGATAAGCCTTCCTCACGCAGCCTTGTAATATTTTCAAGAACCACAATGGCATTGTCAACGAGCATTCCAGCCCCCAGGGCAAGGCCGCCCAGAGTCATAATGTTCAGGGTCAGGTGGTTGAAATACATCAGGTTAAAAGTTGCAATAATCGATACCGGGATTGCAATAGCTATTACAAGTGTTGTTCCGATCCTCCTGAGGAAGATGTACAGGACGAAGACAGCAAGCAGGATACCTGCTATAAGCGTGTTCTTTACTTCACCTATGGAGTTCCTGATATATGTTCCCTGGTCCAGCACTTTTATGAATTCATATCCGGGCAATGCCTTTCCCAGATCGGCAATGGCCTTATCAAGGCTTTCGACTGCATCAACGGTATTGAATTTGGGTTCCTTGAATATTGACAGGCCTATGCATCTTTCTCCATTGATTGTCACGATATTTTCAGGATCCTTGTTTGCAAATCTGACCTTGGCAACATCCCTGAGATACACGGGCACTCTGCCTGATGATGATGATGACCCGGTCAGGCCGGAAACTGAAGATGCTGCTGAGGATGATGGCTGTTTGAAACCGACAATTATATTCTCCAGATCATCCAGATCTTCAAGGACGCTGACCCCCTTGACGACATATTTTGTTCCCATCTCAACAATTGATCCCCCCGATACGTTCCTGTTGTAATTGTTTATCTGGGCTGCGATGCCGTCTGATGTCAGACCAAATGATTCGAGAAGGTATTTGTTGGTTTCAATCACAACTTCGCTTTCCTCTTTTCCCACAAGTCGTACATCAGCAATACCTTCAATTCTTATAAGCTCATTACGGATATAATTCTCTGCTACTTTTCTGAGCTCATCCATATTCGTGATCCGGTCATTTTTAAGTCCGACAATCATGACAGGTGAAGCATTGGGATCGTACTGGGATATTGTAAAATCCTCAAGATCAGAGTTCTGACTGAATGAATTGAGCTCTTTCTGGAGATCGAGGAATGCTTCGTCCATATTCTTGTTCCAGTTATACTCTACTGTTATTGTCGCAGATCCGACCTTGGATACGGATGAAACCTGAACTACTTCACTCTGTCTCATTGCAAGAGACTCGATCTGGTCGACATAATTCTTCTCGATTTCTTCCGGAGGCTTTTCTCCTGCCTTTAACTCAATATATATCTTGGGATTATTCAGGTCCGGGAATAGATCTGTACCTAATTTTCCAAAGGAAATAAACCCTAATAGGATTATTCCCAGCACCAGCATCAGGACGGTGACGGGGTATTTTACAGCAAATCGTGCAATAGCATTCATACCGGTCATTTAATGATTTTCACCTTCGACCTGTTGCTGAGGGTTTCGAATCCGCCTGTAACAATACGTTCATTTTTTGCCAGTCCGCGGATTACCTCCACATCTGTTACGTTCTCGAGGCCTGTATCAATTATTCTTTCGGCAGCAACACCCCTGTCGACAATAAACACGGTTTTTCCTCTCTGGCGGGAGAGTATTATGCTCTTTGGAATGACAATTACCGAATCCCTGCTGTCAGTCACAATATCTGCCTTTACAAACATCCCGGGTCTCAGCAGGAGATTGTGATTGTCGATGGATATTGTGCCTTTGAATGTACGTGTGTCTGCATTTATGGCAGGCGACAATTGTGCTACTTTTCCGATAATTGTATCATCAGGCAGCGTGTAATTTGTCAGCCTGACCACCTGCCCCGGCTTTATTACAGAAATATATTTTTCAGGAATCTGGACATCCATATACATCGTTTTGTAATCCATTATTTTGGCGATTGTGACACCCGATTCCACCTGTGTCCCCTGTGTATGATACGGCAGGTCGACAATTACCCCATCGATGGGTGCGACAATTTTTGTTTTTTCAAGCTGCAGCCTTGAGTTGATTACTGTGGTCTTGGCATTTTCATAGTTTATGCCGGCTGTTTTCAGCTCCTTCAGAGTGACACCTCCCTTCTCATAGAGCGATTCCTGCTTCCGTAATTCACTTTCCATAAGCTCCAGGTTAAGCTGGTTTGTTTCCATCTTGACGGAGTTTATATATTCCTCGTCCTCAAGTCTGGTTATCAGCTCTCCTTTATTAATTCTGTCACCGAGCTGCCAGAGATTTCCGGTACGCGGATTTTTTTCAAGAAAATATGATGCGGAAATTTTCGATTTAAGTTCTATTTCCCCCCTGGGGAAGGCAGTGCCCGTTGTATTTATGAATTCTTCAATCGATTTGAGCCTGAGTTCTTCAACTGACACCGGTATTTCCACGTCAGCCGTAAGATTCTGATCCTGGTTCCTGCACCCGTAAATAATACTTGTAATAATAGCTGTCAGGATTAAGATTTTTTTCATGGTAGTATATTATTATTTGTTTTCCAATGTGGTGACCGGTGTAACCGGAGTTTTTTTCTCAAAATCATAAAGTGTCTGGATCTTCAGGTTAAGAAGCTCCAGTTTATAAGAGATCAGTGAGTTTGTATAGGTTAGCTGCTGTTCTGAGAGTTGGTTCTGATAAATGTTCAGATCCATACCTGTCAGATCTCCGTTTTTATATTTTTCGAGATTAAGATCATAGGTAAGCTGTGCATTTGTGACCGATCTGCGGGCTATTTCTATCTGATTCTGCAGGTTTAGCAAGTTCCTGTAAACTTTTCTTACACCGAGAATAATATTGTTCTGTTCTTCTTCAAGAGTAATATTGGCTGTTTCGATTGAAGCTTCCGTAGCCTTTATCCTCGATTTCCTCTCACCCCAGTCCCAGAGCGGAATGGTAAGTGAAAGTGAAACGTTTTCATTGTCTGTGGGATTTTCATAAACATTCCCGAATTTCTCATTGTCACCGAAGATTCCCACTGAAAGGCCCAGGGCACCTTTGAATTCGTTGAGTGCCTTTGTCTGGATCAGATCAAACTCTGAGGTTTCAATATTGATTTTTCTTTGCCGCAGTTCCATTCTGTTCGCAAGCCCCTGATCTATCGCAAATCCAACATCAATCCCGATCGTATCAACTGCAATGTTTGGCAGTACCAGGAAGTCATCGAAAAGGCTCATGCCTATCATGATCTTAAAATCGTCCTTCGCATTTTCAAGGGAAACCTGTTTATTCTCAAAATCGGATTTTGTGGTTGCCAGGTTAAGCTCAGCCTGGAACATCTCTTCCCGCCTGGAAATTCCGGCATCAACTTTATTCTTAATTATTTCGTGACTCTGCTGCATGTTCTGGTATGCCTGGCTGGCAATTTCGAGACTCTGCTGCTGCTGGTAGACATAATAGAAAGCCTGGGTTACCTGTCTCTCCAGTGAGAGAAGCTGGATTGCATAATTGAGCTGGGCATTTTCAAGAGCCAGTTGTAATTCCTTTAGCTGAAGCTTTGTTCTGTTATAGGTAAAAAGAGGCTGATCGAGACTGAGCGACAGCCTGTTGCTGAATCCCTTTGTAGTCTTGTCCGTATATTCGCTGTACGAGTCCTTGTACCCGAACCGGTTGTTGAGGGAGATCCTGGCATCTGTAAGAACTATAGGCTGGGAAACGGTAAATAATCCAAAGCTTTCGGTGGTCTTAGTCGTGTTCCATTCTGAGATCAGATCATTGAATTCACGGTTCTGGCTGTAGCCTATGGGATTTACAGAAAGGGAGAACTGTGATTTCAGTGCAGCATTCTGGGCATTCAGGTTCTCCCGGCTCCTTACCAAACTCAGCCTTGTTTTCTTCATGGTCGGTGAATTGTCTTCGGCTATCTTCAGCGCTTCCTCAAGAGTCAGACCTTTCTGTGACATGCCCGACATTGTGCTGATAATCAGCATAAAAACAGTAAAAAGCAACCGGATTACTGATCTGTTTGATGATTTCATTTTATTCATTATTCCTGATTCAATATTTTATTCTTTTATTCTTCAAATCCACTCCAGGCCCTCCTCTAAATTCAATCCACCTTCACCCACCTTACCGCATCTCCCAGGACTATCCTTCCCTCTGACCTGTTTGTAAGTTCCACCTTTGCACTGTCGGGTGAGAGGTAGTATCTGCCCAGATTATTCCAGCCGGCTTCAGCATTTTCAAAGTCCACTGTAATCTCATTGACGCCCTCATCATGATATATCTTATAATGCATATCCCTGTAAGGGCTCTGACCCTGAGGTTCAGATCCGGGCGGTGGAGGAGGGACCCCAGGTCCGGCTGTGGTTCCGACACGGATGGTCATTCTGCTGCCTGCCTTGCCAACATAACAATATATATCATAGTAACCTGGTTCTTTGATTTCAGTGGTCCATCTGACAGACCTGTCTCCGGTCCCCCCTCTCGTGTAGACGGATGACAGAATGTACTTTCCATAATAGTCAGATAATACTACAGGCTGCCAGTATTCAGGTATACCATACGTTCTTATTGTGGTATATTCAATTCTGTCTTCTCTTTTTATACCGAGTAATTTTTTGAGAGGGCTGCTGGTCTCATCCACTCCACGGTTAAATCCGGGATCCTCATTATCAACGATGATTTCTCCCTGTTCAGACAGAGCAGGAACAGAGGCAAGGGTCTCTTCCCCATCGGATTCACCCGCTCTGTTCTTGTATTTTACTACTTCACCTATGGGAAGAGTAATTTCACCGGGTATGTTTCTTGAAAATAATGTGTTGATCATCACATCTCTGGGCTGTGCATCAAGGATTATCTTTATCTTCTTTGCTTCACGGGGTCCGACTGTGACAATTCTGGAAATATCTGATGCCTCCATGCCCCGCCCCTGCATTGTGATTGTCGTGGAAGTGCCGCCAGGTCCCTGAAATGAAGTAATAAACTGGCCTCCTCCGCGACCCTGACCTCCAGGACCTCCTGTTCTGACAGCCACATTGAAAATGCCGGAAACCGGTTCCGGGTTTGATGCAACGAATGTGACAAGATATCTCGCCCTGTCGCCGGTTACAATTTCATTTGCCTGCAAACCCGAAAAGATAAATCCGGGCTGTTCCCTGGTATTATACCAGTCATGAAGTCCGGGATAAAATTCAAATCCGAATTTTTTCTTTATATCATTATTGAAAGCAAGAATATCCACTCTCCTGAATTTATGATCTTCAATATATGCCTGAAACCATGTTTTGAATTCCTCGATACCTGCCTTAGATCTTATCAGGTTAAAAAGGTAATCACCCTTTATTGTTACAATCTGCCTGATCGTATCCGTCCCCGGGTTCATGGCAAGTATTTCCCTGAAGCTTCCTTTTTTCAAAATCAGGTTTGCTTTATCATTATCAGAAAGGTCGCCAATGAAACTTCTGAATCCGCTTTGAGGAGTGCTCACTTTCTGAAGATGTGACTCGAATACGGCATTTATTACAGGATAATCTGAAGAATAGAAGTTATTCTTGAAAAAATAAAAACTGGGTCCCAGGCGGTACCTCAGAGGTTCATTTACCACTATCCCGTTTACAAACCTGAAGTTTTCCCCGCTGATGAATGTATTCCTGATAAAACTATTAAAGAGTCTGACCTGCAGTTCTTTATCAGTGATAACCTGGTTTGAACGAGCCATTCTTTTTTTCTGCCGCTGGAACTGTTTACGGAATCCTGCATTCTGCAGGGTCGACAGCTTTTCAGGCAGAAGTACCATGGAAGGCTGAAGCTCTGCTCTAGTCTGGGTATTCATTCTTGAAAACGAAAAGAACTGAACCGGTACATCCAGGATGCTAAGTGTTTTAAAAGGGTATTTTGTTGAAAAGGTGGTTTCCAGTTCCCTCATTATTCCTGAAACAAGCAGTGAAAGCGTATCCTTCAGCTCCGAAAGATCTTTTTTATAGTAATCATGTCCGGGGAAATAATAGCTTATATATTTTACGGAATCAACTTTCAGGGTATCGGAATGATAATCCCCTATTGCCAGCGTCAGACCCGTGAGAGGCGATTCAGGAGTAAACAGAAACGAACTGTCTTCGGGTTTCATTATGCCCTGCGATACTGCCGTAAGGCCGGAACCCGTCCTTACCCTCAGGATAAAATTTGTAAAATCCACTTTGATTCGTGCAGGATTCGAAGGGTAATAATTCAGTCCTGCAACAGGATACCATTGTGATTCCGGAGTAAGGAGAACATATTTGTCTGTCAGAAATGCCTGTCTCTTGTGAATGTTCAGCATTTCCATCCTGTATGGTGTTTCTTTCAGGTTATCCTCGTAATCCGGAAAGCAGAATGCCTCATTGATCGATCCTGAATATGAAATTTTCAGGCTGTCGGCTTGACCCGGGTCAAGGTCATAACCGGGTTCGATGTCAATTATATTATTGATCTGGCTGAAATTCATGCTGGTGCTGCCGGATCTTACTGAAGTGACATTCAGGTCAGGATTAATTGAGAAGACATATTTGCTGACAGCATCCCTGTTGTCGTTGACAAATTTCAGTCTGGCTGTGGCTTCCATCCTGTTTCCCTTATGGATAAAATCAATGTCTGCATCTGTAAGGCTTACGAAAAGAGTGTTCTCATATTTTCTGTTGGTTTCGACAGCAGAGTTCTTATCATCCCGGTTATTCTTATAGTATGAATAGGTTTTAAAACCGCAGAAAACACTTGCTGCAAAGAAAAAAATCATTAAAACCGATGCCACTCCTGTCAGTTGCCTGGATTGCGGCAGCCTTTTAAAAAGCAATACTGTTGACAGGATAAATGCCAGCCCGAGAAATGTATACAACAATCTCTGGCTTAGGATCTGATCCGGGTTGTCAAATCCGATAACCTGCGACTTGACAACGGGAAATCCAAAAGCCATGTAATCAAAGATAAAACCGAATCTTTGCCAGAGCCAGAACATATTCAGAGCCGCTATACCGAGAAGTACCAGAAAGGTAATAGCCTGGTTCCTGATCACTGACATAAGCATGAAAGCAAGTCCAAGGCTGAAAAGGATTGTGGGAACGCATATGATCAGCAGGTAATAAATGTAGGCAGCCGCATCGATTTTCATATCCTTTGACATGATGTTCATCAGAAGACCTATAGCCAGGATAATGAGGTCGATGCCGAGAAACAGCTTCAATATACCCAACGATTTTCCTGTTACATACTCAAAATTGGACATTGGCCTCGTGTAAAGGACTTCATTCGTATCCACCTTTTTATCCCTTTTGAGAAAGTCGGCAGCCAGGAATATCACAACGATTGCCTGGGCTATATTGAGAAGGTACAGGTTTAATAAAGGAACTGATGACGGATTTGAATTTAGTGCCCATTCTTCATCTCCCACAGGCGAAAATAACGCTATATTCATTATTGTGAATATCACCAGCGCGCCGATGGAAAATAACCTGAAAAACCAGCTTCTTCTCAGGATCTTTGCCTCGTAGTTCGCAACAATTCTTATATTCTGAAAAAGTGTCATCTGTCCGGTCTTATTCTGAAATATCAGCATGAAGCTTATGTTCCATGTAATACACGTAAGCATGTTCAATATTCGGGATGATAGTTTCTGCCACGTATTCAGGCATATCTTCAGAAACTATCTGTACTTCCCAGCCTGATTCAACCGGGATTGTGGAAATAACATCATATTTTTCTTTAACCAGTTCATATTCATAACCAGAAAGGTTGAGCCTGAATACATGGCCGTTCGCCTGGCTTACCAGATTTTCCGGCGATCCGTTGAAAACCAGTTCACCACGGTTCAGCAAGGCCATTTTCTGGCATGTTGAAGAAATATCGCCGACAATATGAGTTGACAGAATAATTATCACATCATTCTGACTTAAACGAGAAAGAATATTCCTGAATTTGATCCTTTCATCCGGATCGAGCCCTGTTGTGGGTTCATCAACAATTATGATCCTGGGATTTCCGATAAGAGCCTGGGCAATGCCAAGACGCCGTTTCATTCCTCCCGACAATTTGTTTGCCATACGGTCGCGGGCTTCAAGCAGCCCCACCTGGTCTAAAAGCCTGTCAACCTCAGCCAGTCTATCTTTCCTGTTCTTTATTCCGGCAAGGGAACCTGAATAATCCAGGAATTCCCACGTTTTCAGCGATGTGAAAAACCTGAAATCCTGTGGCAGGTATCCAAGCATGCCGCGAAGCTCTTTCCTGTGTTTCTGGATATCCTTCCCGTCTACAAGAACAACTCCTGATGTCGGTCTCATCAGAGTTACCATTATTCTCATCAGGCTTGATTTTCCGGCACCATTGGGACCCAGCAGACCGAACATGCCTGTGCCAAATTCAAGGTTAATGTCTTTTAAAGCATGATTTCCGTTTTGATATATCTTGTTCAGTCCCAGGATTTCAATTTTCATTTTCAGAAGGTGAGTTAGGCTGCGTCAGGGATTTGACATAATAAAGACGACAAATATTTCAAATGTGACATCCAAAATATGAGTTTTACTGTATAATATTTCATTTGTTCTCCTTCGCGTTTTAACGAATTATTTAATAAACAGTCTGTTCGTGCCAATTATTGCAATGCAAAACAAATTCATAATTTTGTAAACTAATAATTATCCGCGTGGCATTCAAGGCAAATAAACGAAAAATAATAAATGATCCTGTTTACGGATTTATTGGAATCCCGGGAGATTTCATTTTTGATATTATTGAACACCCCTGGTTCCAGAGGCTAAGGAACATAAAACAGCTGGGACTTACCAGTTTTGTTTACCCCGGAGCCAACCACAGCCGGTTCCAGCACAGTCTTGGAGCTTTGTACCTGATGGACCTGGCAATCCGTACAATAAGAAGCAAGGGGACAAATATTTCTCCTGAGGAAGAGGAAGCTGTTTTTGTAGCAATCCTTCTGCATGATGCCGGGCACGGCCCATTTTCTCATGCGCTTGAGAGTTCAATAATAACGGGTATCTCCCATGAAGACCTGTCTCTTCTGCTGCTGCGGAAACTCAATGAATCGTTCCACGGTAAATTAGACCTCGCGATTGAAATCTTCACAGGAAGTTATCGCCGGAAGTTCCTTCACGAACTCATTGCAAGCCAGATGGATATGGACAGACTGGATTACCTGAGGAGGGACAGTTTCTTTACAGGGGTTATTGAAGGATCCGTGGGATCCGACAGAATAATAAGGATGCTGAATGTTGTAGATGATTCCCTTGTGATAGATGAAAAGGGGATCTATTCCCTTGAAAAATTTCTTATCGCCCGCCGGCTTATGTACTGGCAGGTCTACATGCACAAAACCGTTCTTTCATCGGAAAGCATGCTCGTAAGGATACTTAAAAGGGCAAAGGAACTGGCCGGGAACGGACAGGATCTTTATTCCACTCCGGCTTTGAGGTTCTTTCTTTATAACAGGATAGGACCTGATGATCTGCTCAGGGAGGGCAACTTTACTCCCGGACTGATAGCTTCAAATTTCTGCAGGCTGGATGATTCCGATATACTTGTTTCGGCCAAATACTGGTCAGACCATCAGGATAAAGTTCTTGCAGACCTGTCTTCACGACTTATGAGAAGAGATCTTCTGGCCACAGAACTTCAGAATGAACCTTTTAAGGAGGAACGGGTGGAAAAACTCAGATCCATGGTATGTGAGCTGATGAACATAAATAAGGAAACAGCAGACTATTATGTATTTACAAACAGTATTTCAAATCTGGCATATACACCTGATGCTCCTGAAGTTAAAATATTACTGAAAACAGGCACTATACGCGATATATCTGACGTTTCAGATATATTTGATCACAGATTCTTGTCTGAAAGAATCACAAAATATTTTCTTTGTTATCCTAAAGAATGCAGGTAATTAAAAACACTCAATTATGGAATTTACAGCCGCAACTATAGCCGGATTTCTTAAAGGTGAAATAGAAGGAAATCCTGCCACGGTTGTCAGAACCGTTGCAAAGATAGAAGAGGGTTTTGAGGGAGCCCTTTCGTTCCTGGCAAATCCAAAGTATGAACATTATATTTATTCGACGAAGTCCTCAATTGTTCTTGTCAATAAAAGCTTTGTGCCGGCCTCAAAAGTGAACGCAACATTGATAAGGGTGGAAAATGCATACGATGCATTTGCATCACTTCTGAGAATGGTCGAGCAGGCAAAACCAAAGAAAAAAGGGATCCATCCCACAGCAGTTATTGAATCTACTGCAAAAGTGGGCGCTGATGTATATATCGGTCCTTTTGTCTATATAGGTGAAGACTGCATGATAGGAGACGGATGTTCGATCTATCCCCATGTATCAATAGGCGACAGAACACGCCTCGGGAAGAACTGTATAATCTATTCCGGGGTAAAAATTTACCATGAATGTGTTATCGGAGAAGGTTGTACAATTCATGCCGGAACGGTGATCGGGAGTGATGGTTTTGGCTTTGCACCTCAGTCTGAAACAGAATTCATGAAGATACCCCAGATCGGGAATGTTGTTCTTGAAGACCATGTAGAGATCGGTGCCAATGTCTCAATAGACCGTGCTACAATGGGATCAACGGTGATACGGAAAGGGGTTAAGCTCGATAACCTCATCCAGGTCGGACACAATGTCGAAGTGGGAGAAAACACAGTTATGGCTGCACTGACAGGCATAGCCGGATCTGCAAAAATCGGGAAGAACTGCATGTTCGGAGGACAGGTCGGAATTGCAGGACATATTATGATAGCAGACGGCACAAAAATCGGTGCGCAGGCAGGTATTATAGGAGATATAAAGGAAGAGAACCGGGTATTGCTGGGATCTCCTGCAATTGATATGAAGAATTTCTTCCGCTCTTCTGTGGTTTTCAATAAGTTGCCTGAACTCAGCAAAACTGTGGACAAACTTGAAATGGAGATAAGCTTACTGAAGAAATAAGATTCTAAAGTTCTGATCTGAACGAAATTAACTAATAATATTGGGTTAACATCTGATTTTTTAGCTTGTTCAGTTTTTTTTTATTTTTTTTGTACCGGATTACTATAAACATGATTTACAGATGAGCGAGAAACAGAGAACACTTGCAAAGACGATCAGTTTGGACGGCAAGGGATTGCATACGGGTATAAATGTCACAATTACATTCAAACCAGCACCTGCCAATCATGGATATAAATTCTGCAGGGTTGATCTTCCCGGGCAACCCGTAATTGAAGCTCTTGCCGAGAATGTGACTGAAACATCCAGGGGAACAACACTCGTGCAGAATAATGCTTCAGTCGCGACGATAGAACATGTTCTTGCTGCCTTGCATGGCATGCAGGTCGATAATGCACTTATCGAACTTAACGGACCTGAAGCTCCGATAATGGGCGGCGCCTCGTGGAAATTTGTCGAAGCAATAAAAGAAACAGGAATTGTTGAACTTAAGGAGGACAGAAATTATTTTGTGGTTAAACAGAAAATAGCTTTCTCGGATGAAGAGCATGGTGTTGACCTTATTGTCTATCCCGACGATCATTTAAGCATAAACGTGCTTATAGATTATAATTCAAGGATACTCGGAAACCAATACGCCATTCTTGATTCTGTTAAGAATTTTGAAGCTGAAATCGCCAACAGCAGGACATTTGTCTTTTTCCATGAACTTGAACCTCTTTTCAACATGGGGCTGATAAAGGGCGGCGATATGGATAACGCTGTGGTAATACTTGAAAAAGAAGTGGAACAATCTGAAATTGACCGGATTGCCAGGCTTTTCAACAGGCCGGGAATTACAAAACATACAGCAGGAATCCTCAACAACACTGAATTGAGGCATCCCAATGAACCGGCGCGTCATAAGCTCCTGGATCTTATGGGAGACCTGGCTCTTGTCGGCCACCCGATTAAAGGTAAAGTCGTTGCCACACGCCCGGGACACTATGCCAATACACGTCTTGCCAAGATCATGCGGCAGGAGATGAAAAAGGCTCTCTCAAAACGCGAAATTCCTCAGTATGATCCCACACAGCCTCCGGTATATTCTATCGAAGATATAAAGAAACGGCTGCCTCACCGGTCCCCGTTTCTACTGGTCGATAAGATAATCGCGCTTGATGAGAATTATGTTGTCGGTATTAAGAATGTAACCTTTAATGAACCTTTCTTCCAGGGACACTTTCCTGATGAACCGGTCATGCCCGGAGTCCTCCTCGTCGAAGCCCTGGCACAATGCGGGGGACTACTTGTGCTGGGCAATGTTGATGAACCTGACAAATATTCAACCTATTTTCTCAAAATTGATAAACTTAAATTCAAGCATAAGGTTGTTCCCGGAGACACGGTTATCCTGAAAATGGAACTTATTGAACCCATACGAAGAGGTATTGTTATGATGTACGGCCAGGCATTTGTCGGAAATTCACTGGCTGTTGAAGGCGAAATGACAGCCCAGGTAATTAAAAACAAATAAATGCAATGATCTCAAAATCAGCTTTTGTCCATCCCGATGCCAGACTGGGTGAAAATGTGACAGTTGAACCTTTTGCATATATAGCCGGCAATGTTGTGATCGGAGACGGAACCTGGATTGGCCCCAACACCGTGATAATGGATGGGGCAAGGATTGGTAAAAACTGCAGGATATTCCCCATGGCTGTTATTTCAGCCATTCCTCAGGATATGAAATTCAGGGGTGAAGATACAACTGCTGAGCTGGGTAACGGTACAACAGTAAGAGAGAGCGCTACAGTCAACCGTGGCACTGCTGCTTCAGGAAAAACCATTGTTGGAGAAAACTGCCTCCTTATGGCATATTCACATATAGCACATGACTGCAACCTGGGCAATAATTGCATTCTTGGAAACCTGTCGGGGCTGGCCGGTGAAGTAAAAGTCGGGGACTGGGCTATCCTCAGCCCCGCAACCCTCGTTCATCAGTTCGTCCGGATCGGCGCCCATGTAATGATGGGAGGAGGATCAAAAGTAAGAATTGACGTGCCTCCTTTTATAAAGGCAGACAGGGAACCTCTCGCATTTATGGGACTGAATACTGTCGGACTTACACGAAGGGGTTTTACAAAAGAGCGTATCGATGAGATCCATAATATGTACAGGATCATATATCAGAATAAAATGAACGTGAGCCAGGCGCTTGAATATATAGAAAAGGAAATCAAACCTTCCCCCGACAGGGACTATATTCTCGAATTCATAAGGAATTCCGAAAGAGGTATAATAAGAGGGCCTCGATAGATTCCCTCTCTACCGGTTCTTGTCCCGTCTCTCCTGGCCAGATCACGCAGATTTTCGGAGATAAGTTATCTCATACATTAACAATATCCCTGCCAAAAGGATTCAGCGCAATAGCTGTAAGCTTGAAATGCTGCATCCCGAACGGGATTCCTATAATGGTTATGCAAAGAAGAAGTCCGAACAGGGCATGAGAAAGTGCGATCCAGATTCCTCCGCAAAGCAGCCATATCACATTCATCAGAATATAAAGACAACCTGAAGCCCTTGTATGAACCCTTGTGTCCCTGCCAAAAGGCCAGATCGCCAGAGAAGCCATTTTGAGTGTCTGGATGCCGAATGGTATACCCACTATCGTTATCATAAGTGCTATGCTTCCGATAAAATACTCAACGGCAATGACAATACCGCTGAATACAAGCCAGACAATATTTCCAATCAGTTTCATTTTGGCAAAAATTATTCAAGTATTATATTTTTATCCTTCGGGTACTTAACCGAATATGTCAGTATTATCTCCCTTGTTTCCTTTGGTTTTATTTCAAGATCCCATTTTATGGTGCCGCTCTGCTGATTCAGTTTTCCTCCTGATAATTCGAGAGCTTCGACTGTTATTCCGCTGTTCGAGGAAACAGGAATCTGATCGTTAAGTGTTATTTTTATCAGATTTTGCTTATTGTTCCTTAAAGTAATCAGAAATGAATATATCTCTGTTTTGTTAGTGCCTATTATCCTTTTACTGGTATAGTCCTGCCGTTTCTCTCTCTTTACAAGAATGCTGTTGTCTGTCCCGAGAGAAAGTGTCAGTGTATCAGTAAGCTGGTTTACATTAAGATATGATTTGCCTACGAATGTGTTTTCAAAATATAGTGTTGCTTCACCGCTCTGGAGACTCTGTTTTGCCCAGTCTGTTATGTTTCCTGTAAGATATGCAAGCGGTGATAATTTCGGTACGGTAACATATTTGTATTCAGCAGGAGTTGATGAGCGTTGTATCTCAATTGTCTGCATCTTCCCGTCAGAAGCAATGGAATAGGGAATTGAAACTTCGAAGGTAATTGTTGTTTCTCCGATCTGCTTTTCAACAGCAACAGGAGCAGCTTCCGCTTCCATGGCTTTGGCATCAGTGGCTATCTCAAGCATGGCCGGCGCTTCTCTCCTTGGAGCGCCTGCTGCTTTATTCCTGCTTATAATCGGTATAGGGATGTAATAATCTATGAACCACGGATAAAGAACAGGGACATCTCCCGCGATCCAGGGTGTTGCATTGGAAAAGCTCAGTTTTACATCTTTCCAGTCAACTCCGGTTCTCTGGAACAGGTTAGCTTTGTAAAATATGCTGACAGGCTTTGTTATGTCATCAACCCTGATATCATAAGACGGGTACCAGCCCGCGTTTGAAACTACATATGCAAAAGTCAGCCTTCCTGAAACCGGCTTCCCGGCACTCACCGATACGGATATTTCGCCTGAGGGGAGCTGTTCTTTTCCTATCCTGTCTGAAAGCTGTTTCTGGAGGGCAGCCAGCTGCTTTTCATAATCTTTTATCAGCCTGTTTTTCTTCAGAACCGTTGTAGTGACCTGCTCCATATTGCTGGTATACAGGTCCATGACGCTTCTCAGCTGGTCTATCGTGAAGGTGGTTTCCTTGACAAGGATTGCCCTGTTGGCGACTAGAAATGCCTCTTTCTCCTTAAGCACGCTTATTGCTGCTTTTTCATCCTCGATTTTAATCTGAAGGGCATCGATCTGGTTCCTGAGGTTCTTTATTTCAGGAATCTCCTCGAGATTTGCCAGGTAATTATTCTGGTGGTTCACTGCAAGGATGGTGAAATCGCCATATCCCTTAACCTGGATACTCTGCGCATCGATATATGGTGACAGCCCGCCCAGCCTCAGCAGGGTTTTTCCTGCCGGTATATCTGCTGTTGTCTCATGAGTCAGCTGTGCCCGGTCGGGATAAACTGTAACATGCATCAGTGTGGCCTTTATCTCTTTTACACCGTCTGCTGCAGCATTCAGCACGGCTAAAACGTATATTAATAATATGATTGTAAGTCTTTTCATTTTCTGATTCTTTTAATCTGATAAAATTACCACTTTTATAATTATAATCCGGTATTCACTTGTCTTCGCCCTGTAAATCCTGCAACTTGCACCCTGCAACCTGCAACGGGAATTCAGCATCAACAATCTTGCCATAAAAAAACCCCGCCGGAGCGGGGCTTGGATTCGTGTATTTCAATATTGAATATAATGTCCGACTAGATTTCCGTTAAAGTATTGCAGCCAGACGGAAGACCAGCCTTGAGATCCGTCAACCGGCCCGAGATGTATTTCATAACCTGCATAAGGGACATTTACATTATCGATAATTGATTTTTCCGTCTGTCCGGCACCTATATAACCCGCAAAACTTGAAGTCACATCCTCCCTGATTGCTCTCCACCAGAAACCGATATCTTTTCCCAGTTTGTTTGATATCAGGATGTACCCGTTATCGGAGAAAAAGTTCCAATCCAGGGTGATGTCGCCCTTACGCAGAGAAAGTATATTACCTCCTTCAAGGAGTGAAACCGCACCACCATTACCTGTTACTTTTGTTGCCAGTCCATCGCTTAGAGCAACTTCAGTGACGGCTAAGGTAGTGCTGGTGCCGGAGTATGAATTACTTAGCTGAACGGCTCCTTTGGCACCTGTAGAAGCATCAGCAATGGATATTGCGGCATCTCCTCCTATTACCTGTCTTGTTGCACTGATTGAGATCGGGCCGGTTGCTGTCAGGTTGCCTTTGGTTAATGCAGGTTCTGCCCCGACATCAGCAGCAGCAAGATTTGTTCCTCCTATTTTAAATTTTGAACCGGAATTTATATTGACATCACCTGCAACATCCAGTGTGTATGCCGGGGCTTTACTTACACCCACATTCCCATTGAACTGAAGCGTATTAGCTGAAAAATCGCCATATATCAAAGGAGATGGGGTACTTGAGTTGTCGATATACAGTTTATTACTTTCTGTTCCCAGAACAGAACTTCCAGCAGTAAAACCTATAAAAACATTACCGGTACCTGAGGTTATACTGTAGCCTGACATATAACCGATGGCAACATTATTATCGCCGTCCTGAATATTAAATCCAGCCATGTCTCCAAAAAATGAATTATTTGATGCAACCAATGTGGGATTAATAGTATGCGGATCTCCGCTTCTGCCGGCATTAATTCCAACGAATGTATTCCCGGATCCATTTTCAATCCAATAACCGGCATTTGTACCAATGAAAACATTCTCTTTTCCTTTATATATCTTATAGCCGGCATTTATACCCATAAAAGTATTGAATGAGCTTTCCCAGAAAAATGTTTCAACAAGATTTGAACCTGCCGAGGTTCCCAGCATGACATTATATTCCTGTGTTGTATGATTCAATCCGGCAGACGACCCTATTAAGAGATTATGTATGCCTGTAGTAAGGTTTTTACCGGCATTTAAACCTATGAAGATGTTATCATTACCTTGATTTTTCATTCCAGCCTCAAGTCCGATAAAAACATTATTGCTGCCTATACTTTCAAGACCGGCATTTTTACCAAGAAAAACATTATTATCTCCTGAAAGATTGTCTCTGCCGCTTTCATAGCCTATAAATACATTATTTTCTCCATCTATGTTGGCAAGGCCTGAATTATAACCCATAAAAGTATTAAAAGTACCAGTAGTATTGGCTTTGCCAGACTGAAATCCGATAAAAGAATTATAGTTTGCATTGTTTTCAAATCCAGCCTGATATCCAAGGAATACATTTTTTGAGCCTGTGGTTAGTGTTTTACCTGCCTGGTAACCAATTACTGAATTGTAAATACCTGTTTCCTGAATTAATGTTCCGCTTTCATGGCCGATAAAATAGTTTTCGGGAGTTATATTCATGAAGTTGACTGACTCTCCCAGCTTAGTACCGAAACCACCGACTGAAAATCCTCCCTTGGCTCCCTTCGGACTTCCCCCACCCACATTGATCCTTGCATCCAGAGGAGTTATTGAAAGATATTCCTGGATAGGAAGCCCTTCCTTTCCCATATAGCTGAATCCACCAACAGAAAAACCACCTTTTGCACCCTTGGGAAGAAGGTCAGGTGTCTGGTCGATATATATTCTGGCACTGTCTTTGTTCAAGACAAAAAGATCCTGTACTATATTCTCTTTGGCTCCGCTGAATCCCCCTATTGAGAATCCTCCCTTCGCTCCTTTTATTGCATCGTCAAGCGGCACATTTATCCTCACTCCCTGGTTATAAACAGCGAACATTGTCTTCCCGTCCTGCCTTTTAACCTCAAACAGAGGATCTTCCTCATATATGGGATTCTGGTTACGAACATCGACATTTTTCAGAAACACTACAGTATCGGCATCCATGGTAAAAGGATTATCCACGCCTCCGTATGCTAAATTTGAGACCATGGCATATGGAACCGAAAATAGCTGTGCAGTGCCCATTTCGATAAACTCATCATTGGGGTTCACGGAAGTGCTTATATACAGTGGCTGCATTGTCCAGTCAATTTCATCAAAAGAATGAGCATAACCAGAGTCTGTAGATTTTCCTTTTCCGACGATAATCTGGAAAAGACCGGTTTCATTGGTTGTAACTTCATGATCTTCTTCCCAGACTTTAGTCAGATCCCCGTCCAGAAGGGCTATCCTCACTGTCATTTCAAGACCAGGCAGGATGTCTCCGTTTTCATCCCTGGCAATTGCCATGTAATTAAACCCCTGCGGTATACCTTGTCCGGATGTTGTTATTCCAGCTGTCAGCAGTGTAATGAGAAGAAAGATTAGTTTTAAGGTTATGGTTTTCATAGCGGGCGGATTTATTATGATATAAACAAGAAAAGATACGTAAAAAGTTAGTAATAATCAATGATATTTTGACCAAACGGCAGGAATGTTCGATAAATGAACCTGCCGGATTGATAAGAAAATTATGGAATTAACGGCTGTTTATTTAAAGTCCAGGTAACTCACACTGCCTTCTACGGTTGCTTCCTTTCCTGCCATTGGACATCCCTGGACCGGGCAGTTGATTATTTTATGTCTCTTGTTATCAGCAGGTTCCCATCCCATAATAAGAAGAAGTGCAAAGAATCCTATCACATATGCAGCCGCCACATGCCATCCTTTCCTCATCCAGAGCACCACATTGCGTCCTTCCGGGAACTTGTTTGTAATTGCCACGCCGGCAGATGATCCGAACCATACCATCGATCCTCCGAATCCGACAGTGAATGCAAGCATTCCCCAGTCATAATGTCCCTGTTCGAGACAAAGTTTTGTAAGCGGGATATTATCAAAAACGGAAGACAGAAAACCAAGGGTAAATGCAGTTACCCACGATGCATCAGGAAGTTCTTCAACAGGCATCATTGAAGCACACATCACAAGGCATAGCAGGAAAATAGTTCCTTTCAACGCTCCCTGCACCTCTTTCAATGGCACCTTGATTATCATCGGACTGATTGCAATTGCAATCCATACGCCAAGCGCCGGCATATCATAAAGGATATTCGACGCTATAGCACCGATGAGGATAAGTATAACAACAATGATTCTTTTCCATTCAATTTTAATGCCCTCGCATGGATCAGGTATAATACGCCTGTATTTATCCTGTTGGTGTGATCCGAACCACGCGAAGAAAATGAAGGCGAAGATAGCGCCAATATAAGCATGAAAAACATTGATGGCGCTTACTCCGTCTATCCACATCATAGTCGTGGTTGTATCGCCTACAACACTGCCAGCTCCTCCTGCATTGCTCGCAGCTACGATTGCTGCAAGATAACCGATATGAACCTTTCTGTTAAAAACCACCAGGGCTATTGTTCCGCCGATGAGAGCGGCAGCTATGTTGTCAAGAAAAGCAGACATTACAAAGACAAAGAGAAGCAGCACGAAAGGCCCTTTCCAGTCATCAGGCAGGTATCTCGGAAGTATGTCAGGCACCCTGGAATCTTCAAATATCTTTGCAAGAACCGAGAATCCGAGAAGAAGACCAAGCAGGTTCAGGATAATTCCCCATTCTCCCTCGCGCAGCTCCTTATTCATCAGCTG
>Ga0172363_10000276_pt1 | contig 36650 bp, 37 predicted proteins | sample LakKivs2_kivu2a2_FD_114541 | JGI IMG/M metagenome (GOLD analysis project Ga0172363, IMG submission 114541) | Sediment microbial communities from Lake Kivu, Rwanda - Sediment s2_kivu2a2 | ecosystem: Environmental > Aquatic > Freshwater > Lake > Sediment | place: Rwanda: Western Province, Lake... | reverse complement strand
TGTCGTGTCGAGCGCCAAAAATTAGAGCTTTAAATTCGCTTGGCTTGAAATAACCAAATCTAACCCATACATAAAAAAAATCAGATTTTTTATAATAGTCTTTAGAAAAACAATATCGACTAGGAGTGTTTGTTATATATAAATCTGCTTCAAATCCAAGTAATTTAAATTCATCTAATAATTGTAACTTTGTATAAAAAGTTGCAATATCACAACAATCAAAAAAAACCGCGACTTTATTCACAAAAGACCTCTGCACTTTGTACTGTACAATAAGTGTTTTTTGAAACACCACATTTTTTACGAGATCTACCAACCCAACTTTCTTTGACAAGAAGTCGACGTCCAAATGTTCTAGTACCACCGGTGTAAAAAACAGTTTTATGTTGATATTTCGTCATATTATTACCTGAAGCAAAAAGTCTTTAATTTTTTGAGGATCGCAAGGATCTATTAATTTTTTTGATAAAGTAATCTCATTGAAATTGAGTTTACAAAAATTTTCATAAAATTCGTTTGTTATCGATATTAAGTTACTAACTTGCGGTTTGTAATATTTCTTAGAATAATCTGGTATGCACAAATCGACAAAGTTTCTATTTAGATGAATTAAGTCGGTATATGCTGAAGTTCCAAACCCAATAGAAAAATCGCTAATCATTGGTAATAATATCGACTCCGTTGGATACCAAAGATCATCGTAAAAAATATTGTTAAATTCGTCAGGAACTAATTGGTTTTTTTTGCGTTGCTTAATGTAGATTTTGTATCCTAAATTCAGTAACTTTTCGTGTATCTTCTTAAAAAGATCTTTGCTTCCCTCTTCGGGATAAAACATCGTCACTGTCTTGGTTTCTAAATTCAAAGACTGCGATTTACTTTTTTCAACGTGATAATTCCAATCCCAAAAAGCAACAGGCTTCGGCGACACGATAGCTCGTAAACCTAAATCTTCTATAGCGTTTTTAAAATATTGTTCGGTAACAATATATGTTGCAGCTTTATTGTCTTTGTGCAAACCAATCCAATCAAATCCATGTTGAAAAGAATAATAATTTTCGTAATCAATAACCTTACAAGTGTTTTCTACGCAAAAAACGTTTCTTACTTTGATTTTTTTATTTTTAAAATCGCTAACGCTAGTTGAGCTTATTTCGTTATCCTTACAAATTTTCGTTAACTTTTCGTGGTGCCTTTTAATGGAGTTGTATTTGTGAAAATTAACGGAGTCATTATAAATTAACAAAACGTCTTTTGAAAGCAACAATTTTACCGTTTTAATAAAAGGAATTGCGTAACGCAAAGACGTCATACACTCAATATAAAAAATGTTGTCTATTGACTCCATAGCTATTTAGTCGTTATAAGCGTCATTATATACAGCTGCGGTGATTCTGGCCAAAGAAACTTTGTAGCAATTTTTTTGCAATCGTATTCGACTAATTCTGGGACTTCCCTTCTAACTACATCATTTAAAGTGTCGGTTTCTTTGTAACCGAATGTTGAATTGTTTTTTACCGTGTTCCAAAAAACCTGGACTTCAGAGTGATTTGTTAGTTCTTCGTTCCAAAAACAAGAATACAAAAAATTATTTTGGTTATAAGCAAATTCGTGTTCGCCGTTTCTAACCCAACCAACCTTATAATCTTTGAATCTCCAGTGGTCGCCGAGCCCCCAATCAATTAGAGCTTGTCCACCTGTCGTTAAGTTGTCTTTACACCTTTGAATAAAATCTTTTGGATTCTTACAAAAATAAGCGCAACGAGTGCATACGATAAAATCGTAATTTTGTTCCAGTTTCCATGCGTCATTTATATTCCAGTTACCTAAAGACAAATCATAAAAATGCCGCGTTGAAACATTAAAGTTTCTTGTAAAGTTATTTTCTTGCGAAAATCCCAAAAAAGCTACTGAATTCAAAGAAACTGGTAAGGAATTGTTCAATAACTTACGATATTCTGCAAAAACAAATTCGTCGGATTTTCCCATATTAAATTAATTCTTCTATAAACTTAAACTCAACGTTAGTTTGTGTCTTTAGCCAATTTGTTAATTCGCTTGTAAGATCGGCGCTCAAATAGTTTTTATCCCATTCGCACGCGTGATAAACTATCTCATTAACGGGATAAACGTTTAGTGGTTCGAATGGCGGTACACAATTAAAATAAACAACATTTTCAAAGGTTTCCTCGGCGCCACAATATGTTTGTTTGGCATAATCTTTGGGAGATAATGCCAACACTTTAATTCCAACTTCTTTTGCGGCTTCAATCGCGTGTGGCGACATTCTCCAGGCGGGTGGTCTAAAAACAGGTTTAAAAATATCGCTTAAACCAGCTCGCTCAACAATCTCAAACATTGCTAAAAATTTTTCTATAGCTTGTTCTTTAGTAATAGACTGAAATTCATCGTTATCACTTTTTCCAGGAATACCGTGAAATAAACCATGATAACAAATTTCAAAATTTCGTTGTGGTAATTCTCTTATAGTTTTACAAAAGTCTGGAAATGCGTCGAGGCTTAGCGGCTCCTTAGTCGTTGTAGTCGGTTTAATGGTTCGCCAATAAGCCACGGGAACGAACAGCGTAAATTTAATATCAGGAAACGTTTGAATTAATTCAAAGCACCTATCCAGTACCTTTATCGAAGAGAATTGATGAGGAGACACATCGTCTATGCTAACATTAATTTTCATGGTTTAGCCTCGAATAGATCTACGTATTCTCTTGCCATGTCTTTAGAAGACCTTTGATATGTCATTCTATTCGCGATGGCTTGTAATTCTTCAGTTCTATTTTCAATTATGTCTACAAGCTCGCCAAAGTCGCTATATTCTATTCCAAATTCTTTGCAATACTCGTTGATGCTACCACCATCCTTGTGATAAAGAACAGGCAAGCCCAAAGCCAGCGCTTCTAAAACATGGTTAGCCCCAGCTTCTTGTTTCGAAGCAGTAATATAAACATCGTGTTTGGGCAAAAAAGACACCAAGCCATCTACGTCTTGTGGCGAAATATAGTTACTTAAAACTACGTCATCTGGTTTTCTACCGATAAACGTAAAATTAGCTTTGTTAGTATTTTTACAATACTCGTCTAATTTTTGGTAAGTATCGAAACCCTTTAAAGAGTTATTAGACCAATGATGAGATACTACTTCTAACCTTTTAGAAAACGTTTTATTTTTACGAGCTACTAAAAATTGCTTTAATGGAGCGTTTTTTATAATTACGCATTTTTTGTTGGGGGGATTTAAGTAATCCTTTGCCCACTGACTTGGGAAAACTAATGCATCTGGGAATTTAGTTATTTCTTTTAATAATGCGAACAGTTCGGGTTTTCCATGCGTACCTAAATCACCGATTCGTTGAATCAATTTTGTAGTTGGTGATTTTAGACGTCGAATTAAAAGTTGCTCGTAACTAACAAATTGGCTTGGTCTTGGGTCGATACAAAACAAGACATCAAAATCAATTGGTCTATGAATGTCTTCTTCGAAATAAACTTCATGATTTCTTAAAAGACATTCATCTATAATTGCAAACAATACTTTGGATCCACCACCCCAAGGTCCGGGGGTAGGTCTGCGATTAAAATAAATCTTCATATCACTTCACCATGACTACTTGACCATAGTCGATGTCTTCATCCTTTAGTCCACGATCGTCTAAAAATATTCTACGATCCATGATCACAAGTTCTTTATCGTAACCTTCGATTTGATCGATTACTTTTGCGCATTGAATATTAGCATCTTCTTCTTTGGTAGGCAAATGATAGTCGTCAAAAAGTAGAACCTTATTCCACTTCTCTTTGCTTAGTTCCCAATCGCTTTTTACAGCATCGTAGGTGTGGTCGCCATCGATATAAATCATATCGAAATTACCAAGCGTCGGTAAGACCTCGGCAGAAGTGCCACGTAAAAAGTCAATTTTTTCTAACCAACTTCTAGGAAAAACTTTCGTTAAATTTTGTATGTGGTTTACGTCAAAATTTGGATCGATGGTGGTTATCCTACCGTTTATCCCATCATCATCCATAGCTTTCGCAGCACAAAATGAAGAATACCCTCGACCGAAACCGATTTCAAGATAAGACTGAATCTTAAATTTTCTAATCAACGAATAAATCAACAAACCTCTTTCGTAATTAGGTCGATAGAAACAACCTACTTTTTTATACAGCTCGCTATCGGGATTTCGATTCTTCTTTGCGGTAAATTCGCCGATAGCGTCAAAATCCCCTAAAGATAGAATTTCGAGTGGAAAGTCTAAGTCTGCTAACTTGTTTTTGATATGAGTAATTTTCATCACTAGATTATTATTCGATCTTCTTTTAAATTACAAGCTTTTTCTAAAACATCAAAAAGACTGGCATGATTGCAAAGATAAACTCTCTCGATTCCCGCCATTTTGGCCGCCTTAAATCCTTGTTCGCTATCTTCAAATGCAAGTACGTCGAGCGCGCTCAAATTTAACGAGCGTAAGACTTTTGTGTAAACGTCAGGTAATGGCTTGGTCTTCTGACCAACATCGTCGCTTGATACTATTATATCGAAGAATTCTAAAATTGAATTTGCCTTAAGGTAGGATATGATAGATTGTTTGTTTGCGTTTGAAGCGATGCCAATCTTTCGATGATCACTTTTTAAATTTCTAATAGCTTGAATTACTCTTTCGTCCATCGACAAAGAAGTTATTAGGTTTTGCGTAAAATCCTGCTTTATAGAATTTAGTTTTTCAACATCTTCTAATCTTACTAGTTGTAGTTCTACAAACGTTTTTAGCTTAAAAGAAGTCTTTTCATTTTTTATGCGTTCGTAGGTCTCTTCTTTGCTATTACACCAAGAATAGCCCAAAGAGTCCAATGATAGTACAAATGCGTCTTTGTGAACTATGTCAGAGTTACATAGCACACCATCAAAGTCGAAGATAACGCCATCAGGTCGCATAATCTTGTGTCAGAATAAAGTTTCCAAAATGAGTAACTGAAATACTAGCACATTTATTGGCAAATAAAATTGCATCGTTTAAAGATGACGTTCTTAGAAATTCAAATGTTAGGCCTGCCAGAAAAGTATCGCCAGCTCCACAGACATCGTACAACTTCGACTTGATTGTTGGATAATGTTTGTCGTTCCAAACGGCGCCATCTTCGCCGAGAGTAACTATCAAATCGCACTTTGAAGGTAGAGATTTTACTGCGTCATTTTCTACTTTGTTAATTTTAATAACACAATTCGAAAAGCAGGATAAATCTTGCTTTTTACTATCGACGAAGATAGGAATTTTGTTGTCAACAAGATTAACCAATTCTTCACACGATGAATGAGTTAAAAAACCCTTATTATAATCGGATATAACGATGGCGCTATAGTCGTAATTTCTCAAAGCGTCTTCAACGTCTTTTAATTCAAGTTTAGCGACCTTAGCTTGTTCTTCGTCCATTCTTAACAAATGAACCAATCGTTTTTCTTCGACGTATCTATTCTTCTTAATGATCTCGATTTGAGTAATAACATCGACAGATAAACCTAATCCTTCTAGGTTTTTAGCGACGTTAAGACACATACCAGGCTTGGTTTCAATTTTCGTCAACCTCAAAATTGGAACCGGGGCTTCAGGACTCAGTCTTTCGCAAGTCCCGTAATGATATACGTCTTCGCAACTATCGCCGATGACTAAAACTCTTCGCGAGTTTTTCAATTGTGTTTGTTGTTGATTTTCCATCGACGTACGGAAATACTACAACTTTTTTTGCATATTGTTTTCCTACAATTTGGTCTATGGAATAATCGCCACCTTTCACGAGTACGTCTGGGCGTATTTTTTCTATTAGCATTTCTGGCGTTTCTTCTTCGAAGATAATAACTTCGTCGACAAATCTTAAAGATTCTAGGAGTAGTTTTCTAGAATCTTGATCGTTGACAGGTCGGGATTCGCCTTTTAGTTTTTTTACGCTGACGTCGCTGTTTAAACCAACTATAACTTTACCGTTATCTCCGGCAAGTTTTTTACATTCTTTGAGAAGTTGAACGTGCCCTGCGTGCAGAATATCGAAACACCCGTTAGTAAAAATTACGTTGTTGTTCATAGCATAGACTTCGCATAAGACGTAGCCGCGATTTTAAAATTAGAAAAAGATTTTTTATATCCAACTGATCGCAACTTTGAAACGTCAGATTTAGTATATGCTTGATATTTTCCTTTTAAAATATCTGGAAATGGCGTTGTCTTGATAGGAACTTCTAGAACTGTCGAAACAACATTCGCAGCATCTTGAAACGTCGCCGTATCCCCCGTTCCACAATTAAAAATACCTGATACGCTTTGATTTTCTAAAAAGAACATGTTTACGTCGACAACATCTTCTACGCATATAAAGTCTCTATGAAAATTTTCGCTACCTTCAAAAACTCTAATCTCTCCATCCTTCTTGGCTTGATGAAAAAATTGATTTAAGGGAGAGGCCATCTTTGCTTTGTGATTTTCGTTTTGACCATAAACGTTAAAATATCTTAATCCAACAACTTGATTTTTGGTTATTTGACTTCTAACGAAATTATCAAACCTTAGTTTTGATTCTCCATAAATGTTAAGAGGAGATTCGCAAAGTGGTTCTTCTTTAAATCCATTATCGCCTAATCCATAAACAGCAGCCGACGAGGCATAGATTAACCTAACATCGTTGTTTTTGCATTGTCTAAAAATGTTAGAACTAAGCCCTAGATTAACTCGAGTCATTTCGGTTTCATCTTGAAACGTTGTATCAGTAATTGCTCCTTGGTGAAAAACTACATCGACGTCGAGTTCTCTAATAATATCATCGTGAAATTTTTCTTTGCTTATTAAGTCTACAAAATTAATAGTCTTTAAAATGTATTCATTGCTTTCGTTTAAGTCGTCAATAACATAAACATTAGCTCCTCGATTATTAAGAGCTTTTATTATATTGCTTCCGATGAATCCAAGACCACCCGTTACTAAAGCTTTCATTTTAATGACTCCTTTATGGCTCGGATTAACTCTTCAGGATCGTGTTCTATAGCATTTTTTTCACATTGATTACACAATAACTTCATACCGCACGGACCGTGGTCTTTACCAATCCAGATATTTTTGTTTTCTGGATATCCTGTCATCGTCGGGTGAATAAATCCTGTAAACAAGATTACGCTTCGAGTACCTACGGCATTAGCTGCGTGCATCAAACCGCCCTCGGAAGAGACAAAAAGTTTTGATTTTGAAATAATACAAGCTGCTTCTCTAAAGCTAGTCTTTCCAGTCAAGTCTATCACGTTCTTTAATTTTTGATCGAGGGTTGGAGCACCTACTTGTACCACCGTTTCTCCTGTCGATACGAGATAATCAACTACTCTTTGCCATTTTTCTAAAGGGTATTTTTTGTTAACTGTGTATCCAGGCTTGGTTTGTGGTTCAAAAACAATAAAATTATTTTTTAATTCTTGCTGTTGTAAAAGAAGAGAAATGTTTGTCTCTTCGCGAGGTGTAAAATACAATTCACATTTTAATCTTGGATCGCTAATACCGTAAAATTCGCAAACTTGTTCTATGATATGTTTATCATGACGATGTACAGCTTTTTGTACCGTGTCTTGTTTGCAATAATTAGTTTTTGGATTATTGAGTTGCATTGGAAACGCAACTACGTCGCTTTCGTAAGCCTGTTGGATAAAAGGATTGTTATCAAAAATAGGCGTTTTAATAGTTTTAACAAACATTCCATGTTGTTCAAATGGAAAAACTTTTTGAACGTTGGCTGCTTGACAAATTTCTCTAGCAACAGCCGTCCACATTAAATATCCGCCGAGACCCATCAATCACCCTTTTGTAATCTGTAACTGTCTTCATCGAAATGTTGCGTTGAAAACTCAAACATGACAGTATCTTCAATCGCTTCCATCTGATGAACCAAACCAGGATGTATTTCTTTAACATCGCCAGGAGATAACACGACATTTTCTGTGTTGTTACCGTCTATAAACGTACATTTAAGAGAACCAGATTGAACATAAAAAGTTTCATGTTTCAACTTGTGATAATGAAGGCTGCATTTTTTACCTTTGGAAAAAAACAAAAGTTTTCCACAATATTTTTCATCATTGTGGATCCAGAGTTCATAACCCCATCCTTTTTCGACCTTCTTCATCGTTATGACCTTCTTTTTATTTCAAAAATAAATGGAGAAGCAAAGGGCGTATTAGAAAAAAGACTGGCTAAAAGTCCTAATTCTTTTGTTTCGACATTCTTTACGCTAGCTCTTTGAGAAAAGATATTGGGATCTAGTTCTTGATTACCGTTAATAGTAACAGCATCGTAGTACATCTGACAAACCATGTTCATAGCCTCGTTACTAACTTCGATCTTCGATTCTTGAAAAAGATCGACGAACGTTTCGAATATGTCTTGATAAATTGCCGTACAAGTCGAAGAACTCAACTTTTCACTTTTATATTTTTCTAACTTGAGCGACAGTAACTTACTGACAGATTCATGTATATTTTTCATATCGACTCCAAAGCTTCAATGTATCGACGACTTACGCTAACGATATTTATGTCAGAATTAATTTCGTTCTTTCTTGCTTTAGAATAATCTAAAGATGGTGGTGAATAAAGGTCAAGAGGAGACAAGTCCCAATCCAAGTCTTCAATTATTACAGAATTTGGACCTGCTATCTCTTTAGTTCCACCGCTAGAAGCTACGACTAATTTACAGCCGGCCGCACGGGCGTCTACAACAACATTTGGACAGTGATCAAGAAAAGCGAGGTGTAGAAAAGTACTCGATCTTTTATATAGAGTTACACATTGCTCCCAAGAAAGTTGACCGGCATAAAGTATTCTAGGATGTTTAACGACGTGATCTGGGTTTTCACCTGCTACAACAAGGCAAGAATCCTCAGGAGATTTTTCCAAAAAATATCCTATATTTTCCTTAAGCCTTTTATGTGGACGCCAAGAAGAAGCACAGGACCACACCTCTGAGTATTTATCGAGCTCAGGGTGATTGAACTTCGGAATAGCATCTATGGTTTGCAAACACGTACCATTATTGATTACTACCGATTTTTTAGCTGTACCGAAATATCTTTCTGTCAATTTTTTGTTAAAGTTAGATTGGTATACGACTAACTCGGCCTGTTCGAACGATTGCTTAATTGGTGAATTTAATTTTTCCCAGTCTTGTCTAGAATTAAAATAGATTCCATCTAGTCTTAGTGCCATTTTGGTTTTCTTTTGGGTAGCCATTATGAAAGACAATTGAACGTCGGGATCGAACACGTTGGGTCCCACGATGTGGCCGGTGTTTTGAGATTCAATCATGAGTCTTCTACCAAATGAATTTGGTCCCGAAGAAGAATTGACATTGACGTTATCTAGAAGAATCCTCACCCTAAAAATCCTCTTTCACGAATCATTTCGGCTGACATCTTTTGGTTGATGGCTCGATTCGAAGTAAACAAATTTTTGTTTCCAAGATCTATGTTGTAGTGGTAACCTACAATAGGAACAAAGTTCAGCTTTTTTCCTTCTAGATGAGACAGATGCATCATAGGAAGAAATATAGCTTGATCGCATGCTATCATGATATATTCACCAGAATCGGTGAAAAAGTTGGCCTTAGGAACTTTACGAAGCTGGCCAGCTCGAAACGTTTTAAGATGGCTTGAAACCCAAGGATGTTGATAAACAGTTTGACCCGCTTGCAAATTCAATGGACCAGAAATATTTCGCGTCGTATAACTCCAACGATGTGCAGTCCATGCTACTGCCTGCTTAGAATCTCTATAAGATTCATTAATAATCCAAAGTAGATCATTTTCCAACAACCAATCGCCGCCGTCCAAGCGACACACTATTTCATCATCTTCTATGGATTCTAGTGAAGTTAAAGTATTGCGTACTTCTCCGTATTTTTCTACTCTGTCTATCAACGTAAATCTATCTTTGTGTATCGATCCATCAACAATTTTTTTAACTAAGTCAGGACCCTTATCCGTAGAAACGTCATTTATTAATATAGCTCTCCAATCACCATAGCTTTGTGCTAGCATAGAGTGAATCGTATTCGCGATATCGTCTACTGCGTTGTAGTATGGTACAACAAAAACAAAACGATTTTTCACTTAGTAGCCTCAACTTTAGAAGTCCAATCTTGCATTATTTTTGGAGATGAAGTCTTTAGTTTAATCCATGGAGTAGGTTTCGAAAAATCTACTAATGAATGAAAAACCCATCCTCCTAATTCATATTTCATTTTTTTTGCAAGAATTTTTATATCTTCGTTCGAAACAGTCGACCATGGCCTACCAAAAAATTTATTATTTTCTGCTGTGTCTTCTTGCGTTTGATTAAACAAAGCAGTCCAATGCTTTGACCAATAATTTTTGTAAGTGTGAATTTTTCTTTCAATATCGTACCAAGAATAATGATGTACCCCGGGTAAATTTTGCACAACATTATTTAACCAATTTTCATAAGCAGATAAAGCATTTTTATTACTTAATAAAGATTCCATCCGCGCTTTGTCTACCTCTGTATTATAAAACGACACGAATGGAACTGGCTCGAATGTATCCGCGTAAATGTAGTCGCAACCGTCAGAACCTGCCGAGTACAACCTTCCTTGTTCATCTAAACGACGATGAGATTTTGGTATACCGTGAATTATATTTTTAGAATTTCTGCTGAATCTCCACTTCCAAGGATTAACATCGACGCGAACCTTATCTTGAGATCCCCAGTATTCGACTACGGGAAGCGCTATTAAATCAATACCTTTCGGAAATTTCTTTGCTAATTCAGTTATTCTAGCGTAGTCGTCCTCATGTACGATTTCATCACTATCCATTTGCCACAAAAAATCGCTCGTGCACATCGCTCGGGCTTCTGCTTTTTGTAAACCATCAAACACAGCAAATCTAGCATCGTTCCAGTCTCTTTCAATAATTTTTAATTTAATCCTATGATCTAGGTCAGATAATTCTTTTAATTTTTCTAAAGTACCGTCCGTTGATCCTCCGTCAACAATACAAACCTCATCGCAAAAACCTAACATCGATGTAACGGCTTCGATAAAAGGATAATTTTGTTTTACGCAATTAAGCGTAGTCGTGTAACCACTTATTCTAGGTTTGTAGTTCATGGCCTTTTTTACGCCGTTCCAAAACAAACTAGGCGCCGCGTAAAGATACTCTTCTATAGAATCAACGTCATCAATAGCGAACCATTCTTCGTCCTTGTGTTGAACGTTATCATTTAGATGAAGTTTACAACCCAATAGTTTGGCCTCGATTACCATGCGTGGACATGTATCTTTGCCTTTTGGCAAATAAACGAAACCTTCGGCATTTGCGATGCGGGCTAGCGTCTCCTCGTAAGGTAGATTCCACAAAATAGTCGGTTCAACGTTATTATCTGCACACCATTTTTTTGCGTCGTCAAATCCTTTTATCCAAGATTCGCTGCCCAACACGATCCAACCTTTACGATCGGTCTGTATTCCCTTTAGGTCGTTTCTCAATAATTTAATCTTACCTAAAGTGTCTTTAGAAAAAACGCTAGATAACACGACGTTATCTTTTTCTGCTAAAAACGGAAATAAATTATGATACCATGACTTTTGAGCTTCTGACATCCACCAAAGTGAATTAGCCCCGTGATAAAAAGCCGATATTAATTTACCGTTGAGTTGATCATGACAATCACAGGCAGAGTTAGTCGATGATTGATGTTTTTCTGGAGATCTATATCTACAATATTTGTAGTCATATTCAAGAACAGAATATTGCAAATTCGCAATAATGCTTGGAATTAATTGTGGATTGAGCGCTGCAAAGTTACCAAATATCCAATATTTGTCGACACCTTGCTGGAGAATATCCATAGTAACGTCCTGACATTTGATTTTTTCAATCTTAAGAGGACATTCGTTTATTAGAGCTTCTGAAGTTAATTCAGCGCCTCCTACATAATCCTCTACAAAAAGATCTGCGACAAATATTATCTGTGAATTTTTGTCTAATTGCGACTTCTTTTTGTCAAAAATTTCTTCTTTTATATTAAAACTGTTCATAAGCTAAATTTATTAAATTTTTGTTAAAGTAAATTTAAATTTATTTCTTCTTTCTAGTTCTTTCTATATTCTTTCTGTAAGAAGAGAAATACTTATTACATCTAACAATGAACAAAAAAAATATTCGCCGCCAACTTATTGAAGTCGATGAATCCGACGTTAATGAAAGCTCTGTTAGATTACTTCACAATATTCATAAAAAACTTGATGATAGTCCAGCCTTAAATGGTGGTTTTGATAGACTATTATACAAAATAGACGGCATAGAAAAAAGTCAAGTTCAAATCGTTGAAAAGGTTGACATGATTCATGAAGCGATATATCATCCAGATGACGGTTTATTCGCGCGGATTGCCGCTAATAAAGCGATACAAGTAGAATCAACGAATAGAGTCGAAAAACACGTTGACGAATTAATAGTTTGGAAAAAAGAAGCCGAAGTTGATGGTGAAACTTGTGAAAAGGAAGCCGACGAATTACAACTTAAAATACAAAAAATCGAGTCTTCTATAGAAAATATAGAAAAATTTAACGGATTAACAACCGCAACTGTTAAATGGACGTTGGCGGCAGTTGGTGGCGCCTTTTTAACGGTCTTATTCAAACTGTTTTTTAACGTCGTAAAGTTCTTACCTTAGAGTTGTACAATCTAAAAAAGATTAGATAACTTTAATTAGTGGACAATATTTTTACAAGTGAAAAGATAAAAATCTCTAGTAAAAAAATACAAAAAACTATTATTGATTTTTGTAAAAATAAAAATCTTGCAATTTGTATACAAGAATTACAAAAATTAAAGCACGATGATGTTTGTGAACAAATAATTTTTGAATTATTGATGTCTCATCTCTTGCAAGCTGAAGCTATTGCGGCCGGCGGTTTAGAAGGATTTATAGCTTTTCTTTCGAACGAAGAAGTTGTACCGACTCAATTAAAAAAATTCGATAAATCATCTATTAAAAAATTATTATCTACTTTTTTAGAAGACGAGCATACGGTCGAGATGATAGACGATTGTTTACAATATGCTGGACTACATGGAAAAATAGTGTTATCGCAGCACCCTGTTAACGGCGACGATGATATTGTCGAATTAGTTAAAGGAAGTTTTTTTTCAGATTTAATTCCTGCGTTCAATCTAAAATCTACAAAATTTCTAAATCCTCGATTGATATGCGTCGACGGATTTGTAGAATCAGTCTCAGAAATACATAGATTGTTAGAAGATGCATCTTCTTCTAAAGAAACAATAATTTTATTTGTTAGAGGATTATCTGATGAAGTGTTACGTACTTTAAAGATTAACTACGACAGAGGATCTTTACGATTAGTACCAATAATCGTAAAGTATGATATAGAAAATGCTAATTTATTAAACGATATTGCAACTATTAATTGTAGCGACGTCGTATCTACTCATAAAGGCGAATTAATCAGTAATATTGACTTAAATAAATTTTTTCGAGTGGATTCGGTTGATATTACAACATCTGGCATCGGAATTGAAAATCAAGCAACATCGGCGTTAGTTGATCTACACATTAAAAAATTACAAGAAAAAATCATAAATTCTGATAATCAATACGAAAAAGATGTAGCAACAAAACGTCTACAAAATTTAGGAATGAACAGGATTACGATTAGATTAAAAGAAACTTCTAATAAAAAACAAAAAAATTTTATGATCGATCGATCATTACGCGCTGTTAAAGACGCAAGAACTTTTGGAATTTGCGATCTCAATTCAAAAACATTTCCATACTCAGGTATCAAATCAGGCATGTTTTATGCCAGTAAATTTTTACAATCTATAAATGAAATTGAAACGATAATCGCAGACTAGGTTCCCATTACGTCTTTTAGTTCATTGTCTATACTAACGTTTTTTTCACCTTTTTTCTTTTTTTCTTCTCTTTCTTTCTTTATTCTTTCAACTTCTTTAGTAATAGAATTTTGTAATTCATTCTTAAAATCAGCTTCAAAATCCAGCATTAACCCTCTAATAAATCCATCGGTTTGTTCTTCGGGTATGTTAAATTTTCGTTGTAGTTTTTGTAATTGAGGAACGACTAAGGCACCCTCTAACGAACCAACCTTAAAATCAAGTTTATCCATTAACGCTTGAACAGAATCTCCGTCTGTTATTCCAGCCTTCTTTGCGGCGTCGCTAGTTAATGCAACAATTTGTTGTCTTTGTTGTTTATCTACAACGGGTTGACCTGGTCCTGCGTCTTTACCTGCAGGTTTTCCACCGCGAAGTAACTGAAGTACCTTACTTCTAAGACCACCGGCGCCTGTAATACCCATCTCATTTTTTAATTTTTGTTCATCGTAATTCTTAGGGTTGGGATCGTTTTTTATCTTCTCCAAAGAGTCTAATAATTTTTTAACGTCAATTTCTTGTCCACTGCCTAATTTTATTTTTGTTCCTGCGCCTAAAGATTTTACGGAATTAATCACATCGTCAAATGATTTTGCTGCGCCAATTGCGCTTTTTATTTTATCGAATGGTCCAACACCTTTTCCGCCTTTATCTTCTTCTGAACTACTCGTTTCCTCAGTAGAAGGTGCGGTGACTTCTGCTGCGTCGGCAGCAACACTAGCTTGCGGTCCTGCGCTTATTTGTTTTGCTAAATTATTTAAAGTTTCTAACTTGAGAGTGGTTAAACCAAAAATAAAATCGCTCAATCCAGCTTTATTAGCGTCGAACTTTAAATTAGCCAATTTACCCTTTGTTATAAAGGCTTTTTGAAATGATTTTCTAATAATATCGCCAGCTTTTTTTAATTTTTCATCTTCGCCCGTCGTTAATTCATCAATCGACTTTTCTACGTTTTTAGGATCAGATGCGGATTTTAAATTGTTTTTTACGATGGTGGGTAGAACTTTGAACCCAGCTTCAAGTGCAGCAATAAAAGCCAAAGCCTTATTTACGGGATTTTCTTCCGGTGATAATCTTTGAAAAAGACCAAATACACCACCTTTTTTGTCTTTAGCAACCGCTGCGTTTATTTCATCCATTTGATCTTGTAATATCTTGGTCATTTCAGCAGCATTTTTGCTAGGATCGCTTTTGATAATGTCTTCAAAGGTTCTTAGCTTTTCTATAACTGCCTGTACGTCATCAATATTTTCTTCTATCGCTTCATTGATCAATGCTTCGACTTCTTTTCTTTCAAGCATCGCAAGTTGAGCGGTAACCACTTTGTTTTTAGTTTCAAGAATTTTTTTGTGTTGATACACTTGTTTTAAAGTATGAGTCATATTGATATCTTTAGTTTAACAGCGTCAATAAATATTGTAATCTATTGACTGTGGTGAAAAAATGAACCAAGTAGATAAAATTTCGAGAGAAGCATTAACATTATTGCAATACGCAAAAGACACTAGCGTAGCCAACATTACCGTAGCTAATAGCACTGGTAAACTTGAACCGCAATTATCACCGGCGCAAATACACGCCGTTATAAATCTTTTAGAGTTATCACTATTGCAAGGTTATCAGCGCGCGTTACCTACCTTTCAGCGGGTCGTTAAAGATCAATTAGCTATTGGAGCTACTAACAAACAACTAGAAAATTCCAAGAAGAAGTAACATGAGAGGTCAAAAACATCTCATAAAGTGTAGATGCGTTTTACCGCAGTATAAAAATCTTAAAGACCCTCCTTCGCATAAATTTATCGTTTTTTCTACGATAGCGGATGATGATACAGTTGTTGTAAAATATTCGCAGTGTAACAACTGTGGAATCATTCATAAAATAACAGATATTTGCACGTCTGAAATTTCTTCGGGAAAAGAACACATGAATTCTTTAATGAAAATTGAAGATATACGAGCTTCTATACCAAATAATTTTTCTACAATATTAGAAGGAAATTCAGCCGATTTACCTACTTGGGAAGCCGTTAAGTTTATTTTAGATCATAAAAAATGGGGAGATTTTGTAATCCTAACATCCGAGCTCGACGGCGATGAAACTAACGGAAAATATATAAGAATTTTAGGGGAAACTTTTTGTAAAATAGACACTTTTAATCGATCGTCAGGTGTTATATGACTGAACTTTTTGGAAAATCTAATGCTGACAAATTAGCTGAAGAAAATTTGGTAGCTAGAAAGATAGTCAAAGAAATAGCCGAATTTGGTGTAACAGACAGACAAAGATGTTTAGTAATGTATTTTTTAAGTTTAGAATTAGAAAACGTTGAATTAGCTCAAGTAATATCATCGTTTTTAAAAGATTGTGTACCTGACCTAACAATAACTGGATTGTACGAAGGAGCAAAAAATGGGACGACCGATTAACGCTTATTCAAAGAGTAAATCTAACGGAATAGATGACGTATATTACGTTTCGCAATCTTCAGGCGTCGATGATAGGTTGGTTGTGCTTCATGGAGAAGTTAATGAACATTCAATATCGAATGTAATCGTTCAATTACTTCATCTCGCTAATCAGAATCATAAACCGATTCATCTTGTAATATCTACATACGGCGGGTCTGTTGACGAAATGTTCTCTCTTTATGACACTATTAAATTTTTACCTTGCCCAGTTCACACGATCGCCCTCGGCAAAGTCATGTCTGCTGGAGTCCTTTTATTAGCCTCAGGAGTAAAAGGAAAAAGAATGATAGGAAGTTCCGCAAGAATTATGATTCATCCTATTTCAGGCGGCGTTTTAGGTAACGTCTTTGAAGCGATGAATGAAATGAAAGAATTTGAAAGACTGCAGGACTTAATGGTTTCAGCCTTAATGTCAGAAACAAAAATGAAAAAAGAAGACATAGACAAACTGATGAAAGCGGGTCACGACTTTTTTCTAACACCTGAGCAAGCAATTCAAATGGGAATCGTCGACAAAATAATTGGTGATAAAAAGTAAATTGCAAATGTCGCGATTAATGATGTATCATTAATCGATGCCTAAGTACCCATACGAACATTACTTTCCTTTTAAAACGATTAGGAAAGAACAGAAAGAAGCAATCGAGTTTGCAATAAACTCTTTTGAGTCTGGAAAAAAATACGTAGTTCTAGAACTGGGCACCGGTGTTGGGAAATCAGCGACCGGTTTAACGATTGCTAGATATTTGGAAGCTCATAGTGAAGCCATTAAAAAAGAAGATGGCGAAATTTTAACAGGCGCTTACGTCGTTACAACACAAAAAATATTACAGACACAATATCTAAACGATTTTGGACCGACTTCAGGGAAAAATCTAGTAAGATCGATCAAATCTTCTACGAATTATCAGTGTGGATTTTATACAGACCAGTCTTGTGCAGAATCAAAAAGAATATTATCAAAGCTAACTAAACAATTAGCTGGAACAGAGTTTCAAAAACACTGTAAAGTAACATGTCCTTATTCTATTGAGAAACAACAATTTATTGATTCTCCTGTTTCTGTAACAAATTTTCCTTATATACTTGCAGAGTCTACCTATTCTGGTAAACTCGAGCCTCGAGCTTTGTTAGTTGTTGATGAAGCTCACAATACAGAAAGCGAATTGGGTAAATTTATTGAAGTTACGTTTTCTGAAAAATTTGCAAAAGACATTTTGAAATGCAAACCGCCGAAGAACGAACAGCAATCAACAATCTTCGAATGGATTAAAACTACTTATAAAAGAGCGCTAACTAAGCACATATCTTCTCTAGAAAAATCATTACTTAAATTAAGTAACGACATAGAAGGTTATGGGATTCAATCGAAACAATATGAACTATTAGAAAAACATGTTTCTAAAATCGAAACGTTCGTAGAAGTATATAAACCTCAGAATTGGATAATGAACATTGCGATGCCTTCTTTTGAAAGCAAGAAGGCTGGTAAAAAATATGAATTTAAACCAATCGATGTATCTCCTTATTCTTTTAATACTTTTTTTAAGTTAGGAGGAAGAGTGTTGATGATGTCAGCTACTATAGTTGATAAACAAGTGTTTTGCGAATCGTTGGGCTTAAAACTTGATGAAGTTGCTTACTTGTCGATTCAATCGCCTTTTCCTGTCGAAAATAGACCTATTCATTATATTCCTGCTGGAAGTATGTCTAAATCGACAATCGATAAAACTTTGCCGATTATGGTAGAAACTGTAAAATTGTTACTAGAAAAACACGATAAAGACAAAGGTATAATTCATTGTACGAATTATAAAATTGCCAGATACATAAAAGACAATATTGATTCTGACAGATTGATGTTGCACGATTCGACAAATCGCGATGCGGTTTTAAAGTTACATGTTGAGAACGAAGAACCAACGGTTCTTTTAAGTCCTTCTATGATGGAAGGAGTTGACTTAAAAGATGATTTAAGTAGATTTCAAATAGTTTGTAAGGTGCCATTTCCTTATCTTGGAGATTTGGTAGTAAAAAAAAGAATGGAAAAAAACGAAAAATGGTATCCATACATGACAGCAAAATTGATTATTCAATCGTTAGGTAGATCTATTAGAAACGAAACTGACCACGCTATCTCATACATTTTAGACGGAGATTGGGAAAGGTTCTATAGAAAAAACAAAGAACTTTTTCCAAAAGAATTTAATCATCTGATGCAATAGATTTACTAATTTACGTTTAAGCATATATTTTAGTACACGAACCAGGAGAAAATCATGAACGAAAATACAGTATTACAAAAATGGACCGAGCTGAAAACATTAGTTGAAGCCCTTGAGCTTGATGTAACAAAAAATGCAAAAGGAACTGTCGCTGCTGGTGTGCGCGCAAGAAAAGGTCTTCGTCAACTACAGACAGCGTCAAAAGAGCTCGTTAAATTGACAATTGAACTAGACAAAAAACCTAAGGAGTGAACATGTCGCGTCATCACAATAGGGCGTTATTAAGCGAAATAACCGAAAAACAACTTGATCCAAAAAGAGAATACGTTGTTGGTAAGCATGGTTTAACGCTTTCATCCAAAGAATTAAAAAAAGAAAGCAATGAAGATATTTCGCTCGTTTTCGAGAAACCTGTTGAATTAACGATCAAGCAAAAACCTACTTCTGAAAAACAAGTTGAAGAAACTAAACCCCAAACTGAAGTTGTCGATTCAATAGAAACTAAATTAGAAGAACAACAACAAGAATTTGTTGCTATTCAGGAAGAAGAATCAGATTCACAAAAAGTAGATCATAAAAATGATGCTTCTTTTTCCGAAAAAGATTCCAAAAACAAGAAAAAAATAGTTAAAAGTAAAACTTAATCTTGCAATACAGTTTTTACTTTTTGATAGATGTTCTTTTCAATTTGGCAGATCCTCATTCTCGTTAAGTTATAGATTTTTCCTATTTCTTGAAGGGTTTTAGGACCTGCCTTTGAAGCAATTATGACGCAATTTTTTCCATCGGTATAACCGATCCAGTTTTTACACGTTTTTTTCTCGCAATTAACATTGTAAAATTCGTGTAAAGAGTAACAAGCCCTATCGTCTATTAGCTTTAGTTTCTTTGTTTTTTTCATATATCGCTTCTTCTTAGTGCAAACACTACAAAATCAGTAAGCATTTGTTCAAAATGCGTTATAATTGTTTTTAGAGTAATATGAAAAAAACATACGTCCTAGATACAAACGTCTTACTTAGCGATCCAAATTCTATTTTTTCCTTTGAGGACAACGACTTAATCATTCCGATGGCGGTGCTGGAAGAGTTAGATCATCACAAAAGTCGTTTAGACGAAGTTGGTAGAAACGCTAGACAGACGTCTAAGACATTAGATGAATTGAGACAAAAAGGCAGTTTGGTCGATGGCGTTTCTTTACAAAACGGTGCGACACTACGTATAGTGGCCATTAACCCGAGCATTCTGACTAATCTACCGCCTGAATTACTTTCATCCAAGGTTGATAACATGATTATATCTTTCATGTTACAACTAAAACAAGAACAAGATAGTTCTTTTCGCGAAGATAGTCCTTCATCACCGGCAATCCTCGTAACGAAGGACATTAACGTCAGGATTAAGTGCGATTCTCTTGGGGTAAAATGTGAAGATTACCTAAAAATGAGAGTAACAGCAGATGTGGAACATTTCTATCGTGGGGTTGCCGTTATAGAAATCGAAGAATCTCGAGTCGATCGATTTTATAGAGAAAACGAACTTCTTCTAACAGAAGAAGAAACTAAAGATAATCCGTTATACCCAAACCAGATTGTTGTTATCAAAAATACGGGGCATGATGGAAAAACTACCAAATCTGCTTTATCAAAGTTTTTAGCTTTAGATAAACCGCTTATTCCCATAACGAAAATTGAACAAGCTTTTGGATTAAAACCAAGAAATAAAGAACAATCATTTTCTTTAGATTTATTGTTCGACAACAACGTCAAACTACTAACGTTAACGGGGCCATCTGGTACTGGTAAAACGTTGTTAGCAATCGCCGCGGCCCTCGAGCAACTAAAAGGTATAGGTAACTCTGATAACGCTAAGTACGATAAATTAATAGTTACCAGACCCGTACAGCCAGTCGGAAAGGATATTGGATTTCTTCCAGGAACGTTAGAAGAAAAGATGGAACCCTGGATTGCGCCAATTAGAGACAACGTTAATTTTTTAATGAATAGCAAAAAAGGTAATAAAAAGAGAACGCCTGCAGATCCAACCAAGGTAAGATTAGGTGATGAATATTACCTTGCTCTCATGCAAGAAAAAGGTCTTATCGAGATCGAGGCGATTACCTTTATTCGCGGTCGATCGATACCCAATGCTTATATCATTATTGATGAAGCTCAAAACCTATCTATACATGAACTAAAAACCATAATTACACGTGTAGGAGACGGCACCAAAGTCGTTCTTACGGGTGATATCGAACAAATCGATAACGTCCACGTCGATACATTTACGAATGGTTTGACTTATGCCGTAGAAAAATTTAAAGAGCACAACATAGCTGGTCACGTTAACTTGATTAAGGGAGAAAGATCAGAATTGGCCACGTTAGCGTCTAAGATACTTTGATAGGCATAATTTAAACGTTCTTAATATTTGTATTGAAGCCATGAGTGGAATATTAGACAATAAATCTAGGGTTATTGATGCCATTCTGACCGCAGAAGGTAGAAGACAGATGGCAGACGGTAACTTTACTGTCAAATTTGCCACGTTTTCAGATGCTCATATTTTTTATCAAAAAAACGCTAATGAAGGCCATGAAGATCCAACGAATAAGATCTTTTTAGAGTGTTTTAACGCCCCGCACGATCAAATAATTTTTGAAAGCGATGATGCAGGAAACTTAGTTCCATTTAAACAACACGAATTTATAAAAGGTGAATCTTCGTCAGGCGCGGTGACGAGTAGTCTTTCTTGGTCTAATTTTTATCAAGGTAAACTTAAGCAAAATACCAAAAGATATGGTGTCAATTTTGCAGTTACAAGCAGTTATAGTGAAACTGCCATAAAAGATGTTAATTTCGCTTCACAGATAGAAGGAATTTTAACTTCTTCTTTTGATAACTTTACAAAATTAAGGATTATAGGGTCCAAAGATACGTTGTTCGAAGATCAAGATTTTGCACTTAGTAATAACGAAATTACTTTTACTATCGAACCCAACGAAGAAACGTTACAAATGCAAAATCCGACCAGCGTCAATCATATTGATGCTCTTTTTAGCGATGAAAAACTAAGAAACGTTGATAACTTTCTTTACTTACCGCCTATCAAAAAAACATCAACATCTATTGATAAAACGAATATTTTAGCGTTAGAAGATGCAGGATTATTGTTAGGCGATTATCCCGCCTGGGGACCTATCGAAAAATTAACTTATCAAGACATAAAACAAGAACTGTCGAAATACGAATCATCTGCAAAAACTATTTTTTTTGATCCGACATCTCGCGATAATGCCTTGGTTGCACAAATGTTTGAAATATCTCCTAACTCTGTTTCTAAATTAGATGTAATAGACTATGGAAAAGTAAGCAATAATTCTAACAATCCTTTTGCAGATACGCATCATATATTTTTCATTGGAAAAATATTGATAGACGACGCAGGGTCTACTAATTTTGTTCATATTTTTACTTTAGTTTTTGAGACTAACGAGGATAACAATGTTCAAGCCTATTGAGCAAAGAAAAGTTGAAACTTCGCTAGCAATACCCGAATATTTCGCTACTCTTGTCGGATTGCGAGAAAATCATTATGTTTTTAATTTTGCTTTTAATATCAACAGACAAGAAATAAAAAGCAAAAAACTAACCAAACTAAAGATAAAAATATCAAGAAAAAATTACGAAGAAAGCATAAGAAAAAACACGAGTTTAGATAGAAATTTTTTAACTAGAGGTTTTAGTGCGCTACAAGCTGCTAGAACAAAAGATTCTTTTTTGATATTAGAAGAATTAGTTAACATTGAAGAATTAAATTTTCAATATTTAGATAAGCGTAGAGTCCTACAAGAAGTTAGACCGCCTAACTTTGATACTCAATTACAAAACTATAGAAATACTCGTTTAGATTTTTTCACGCTGCGAGATAGAAATTTATCAATAATAAAAACTTTAAAAGTAGATCCATCCGAAGTCGTTTTAACAGACGAATATAGAAAAAACTCTCACGTAAATACGCTGTTTAATTATTATCTTTTAGAATCTACCAATTCTCTTTCTAAAGATAAAAAATATTATTATGGTATTGAATCAGATAAAGTAAAAACTAGAATGTATGTAAGTCGCCAGATTAGAATACCTGAAAAGTATAAGTCAGAACAGCTCGAAGTTACTTTTGAACTTTATTCAGCTAATTCTAATAACCTAGTTTTTGAGGAGAGAAAAAAGGTTTTAGTTATACAAGATCTAATAAATATAAAAAACGGTATCATACAAAAACCGATTATTGTAGAAGCTCCGTTGTCTAATCAAACTACAGGATTGCAAATATCGCAAAACGATCCTGACGCTAAAGGATTGCAAGTACAGAAAAAAATTATTAGTACAAACAATCACGTATCAAAATACGTAACAATTTTTCAAGCTGAAAATTTAAGAAAAAACAATTATACTCGCATATCTGAAGCAAATTCCGTATCTGAAATTCAAATTTATCGTTGTACTGCGTACAACTCAGATCCGCGAACAAAAACTTCATCTGCTTTTAAAAATGTAATATTAGGTACTATTCCTTTTATAGATTCAACGACTATACACGTCTCTGATAATGAAACAGAAAAAGCTGTTGAAATATTGGTACAAAACTCACCACCTGAAGCGATTGAATTTCAAATTTTAAAAAGAAACTTGTTAAATGAAAGCTATGGAAGTTTTGAAGACTATCAACAACTAAGTAGTTTTTTACCTACGCGACCTTATCCTAAAAAAGTCTTGGACTACAATGTTATACACGATCGTCGATACGAATATTCGATAAAGTATAAGTTAAATGATGGCACGATTAAAGACTCGGCATTTAAGGTGCACAAATACGTAGATTCGTCACGATACAAATCTTTACAAACGACGTTGTCTGATTTAACTATGACAATGACCAATGAAGGACCGTCAATTACTTTTGAGATAGGATCCGTATCTGTTGAGGAAAATAATAATCTAATTCAAAGAACGTTGTCTCAAAGTTTCCAGACAGGTCTTGCAGATGTATTCAAAAAAGAATTTGAAAAGTTAAAAGACAAATTACAAGACTTAACTTTTTTTAAAGTAACTAGAATAAATTTATCTGTCTCTCCAGCTATTGAAGAAGAGTTTAAAGATATCTTGTCAAGTGGTAGGTTCGATGACAATGCTTCAACAAGAAAAAACTCTGGCGTTTCTGATATAAATCCAAACTACGATTACATGTATGAAGTTAGAGGATATTACAAAAATCCCATAAGCTTATTAAAAGATTACGTAATAACTGTACCTGCACAAATAAAAATTGGAGATGGTACTAAGAAAAAAACGTATAAATTTAAACCATATAAATGGTTACAACAAAAAACCTTAAACACTGGGGTTTTACCCGCAGAAAACGCAGATGGTACATTAATACAATCTTCGATAGTTGAAGATAGCGACTTGGGCGTCGTTGCTAGCGTTAGAGTAGACAAACTAGAAAAATTACTAGAACTAAAGTCGATCAACGCTAAAAGGGTTGACATGAAAACCATAGTTTTAAATTGGAAGATTGAATCGTCTATTGAACACTACGATCACTTCGTTGTAGTAAAAGAATCTAATAGTAAAAGAAAAATATTAACAACGACTCAAAACTTGAGACACGTCGACTCTATAGATCTTAGTGACGTAGGAACAATTATTTATTATGTGACTCCTGTCTATAATGATTACACGGTGGGTCCAACTGTCAGAACAAACACGATAATTGTAAATCCAGAAGAGTTTGATGGATCTATATGAAAAGAAAAATCGAAATAATAAAAAGACCAATAGCCGTACCGGCGCCCGTCGTCGCCCGTGCTAATGCTCGTACAACAGTTGATGCAAGTTTAAATCTTCAAAGAAGAGTTACACTAGACGAAAAAAAAAGAGATCTTAAAAAGATTAAAATTTCGAAAGCAGAACCCATCGTTACCTTTTCAATATCATCGCCACAAGATAACACAGAATTTTCTAATAACAATGTAAATCCATACGACGCGCTAGCAAACGTTACAGTTGATAAACCAGAAATAATAGCATTAACAGACTTTTTACCTTGCTATGATAAGCTAAACGATGTTAACGCGCTAAATTCTATTGGAACTTTTTTTCAAGCTAAACAAGATGCTAATCTAATATCTTGCGTCGATAGTCTTAAAAATATTTTCGAAACTATAAAACTACAAAAACAAGCTGAAGAAACTACACAAGAAACTATTAAAAAAACGATTGAAACTACACGACAAAATCTATATACATTTTGTGATACGATAGAATCTGGTTTAAATTCGTTAATGGCGGGAGTCACAGATACAAAAAGAGCGCTAAATTTTAAAACAGATTTTTCATATGTAGCAACCAATCTTCCCGTTCCAGAAGACTTAAAAAATCTCGCGACGCTCGAGGAATTAACAAATACCCCTAGGGAATACTGGTCGAATTGGACATCGACAAAAACCTGGTTGCAAATGTGCTTAGAATTTCGAGAAGCTTTGCAAATGGGAGTTTCATCGAACGACGGATTATTCGTAATAGAATCTTCAGAAGCATCTTTACCTACCAATGTTACAAGCGCATATTTGTTACACGAACCTCAAAATAGAAAGAATAAGTTAACTTTTAATAAAAAACAATTATCTCTATTGGGTTTTTATTCTAACGCGAACAACGTGCTTGATTTGACTTCGCAAGAAATACTTGATACATTACAAAATCAATTAATTCTTAGTTTTACTACTGAACAACATTCTATTTTAAATGTACCGATGCAGGAGTTGATAGGAGAAGATTTAACTCAAAAATCGAAATCTATCGCTCGTTTGAGTTATCTAATCGCCAAAGAACTAAAATATTCCAGCGAATTAAGAAAATTATTTTATAACGGGTCTCAATTGTTAAGTGACTTAAGTTATCCAAATAACAATTTAAGCAAAGAAGATAACGTTATATTTTGGAATTACCTGATAGGAAAAGTTGGGAGAGACATTACGGATATACCTAAAAATCCTTACTCTTCTAACTCTTTAACTGCTATCGCGCAGAGAAGAGAATTCTTATCAAACAACACAAATAACGAAATTGAAGTTTTAAGCTTCGAAAATTCTTATGTAAATGATGATGTCAACGCGACCGACAGCGTTAGTAGAAACGCTATATTAACGCCAGGTTCGATTTATTACATAGACGAATTATTTGAAACAAAAAATTTATTTCAAACGAGTAATATCAATTCTTTTAGAGACAGCGTGAGAATTGCAGCTAACTCCGTAAAGGATATATGTTCTGCACAAGATGCTAACAATACTCAGTTTTTATTCGATAAGTTAATAACCCCTAGAAGTAAAGGAGATTTAGTTTATACTAAACCTGCGAGTAGTAACGATTCTCCAATTACTTTTTCAGGAGTTGCGACAGCGCAACAAGAACTTGACAGTACTCTAAACTCCGATTCAAATTTTGAATTGAGTTTTAAAAACATAAACAACATAATTAGAAATCCATTACAATTAATTAGATTTTTAGAAAACAAGCTATTAACAGAAGACTATCTACCAAGATTAAGCGAACCGTTAAATGTTAAAAAATCTCCCGATGTAAGTCCTTTATTAATATCTTTTGCTCTCGACAATATTGAAAAAGTTCACAAAAACAATAACTTACTTGCCTTACTTTACATATACGTGATCGCTAAAGTTGATGCTATTTTAAAAATAAACAGCGGTACACAAACTAATCATAAATTAAAAAATATTACAGATAAGATCAAAACATATTTTATAGAACATTTCGCCAATAGTCGTACCGTCAATGGTAATTTTTTTCAAGATAACTTTATAGATTTAGATCAAGCGATTGACTCCAGACAATCTATGTTGACTCTTGATAAAATTGCTTTAGTAATTGCATCTATTGTGATGCAATTTAACAAACAAGATAGCTCAAACGTATCGCCTTCCGACGTTGCGAATCCTTTTACTTTTGGTAGAGAACTAGAAAAAACATTTTATACTGGTATACAGAAAGAATCTCTTACTTGCTTGATGTTTTTCTTGTGCTGTTTAATGGTTAATGAAGTTAACTTTCAAACTATTACTGCCTTAATTAATGAAAAAGGAAAAAAATTGTTTGTAATCCAGCAAACAAGACGACCAGTTGAAAAATTAGAATATTTTAATAATCAAGATACTGTTACTGTTGAACTAGACGGCAAACTAACCACCATATTTACTGGTGGGGTAAAACAACTTAACATTTATAGATACGATGAAGTCATATTGGAAGCAGAAAATAGAATTTGGTTTGAAACAGTCACATTGAAAAAAATGTCTTCTTGGTTTGCGTGTTACCTAACGCTGCTAGATGGTAAGTTAACAAACTTAATCAATCAATTCCAAAATAACAGTAACACATACATGCAGATTTATGACCCAATTAACAGTATACTGCAAGATGGTAATTTGGTGTCGAGATTATTTAGTATTGAACAGCTTGATTTACTTAAAAGCAAACTCTCGTATCTAAAAACGAGATTAAATCCAAATTATGATTCGGGTTTAAAGACTCTCGTTCCATATTTCGCTACATTAAAAAATGAAGATCTCAAAGTTCTAAACAACTTGTTACCGCTAGAAGATCTTCATTTGGCTTCGTGGAATTTCTTATTAAAAGAGTATCTAAAAAAAGACAAATTCAAAGCACCAGCGGCCAATAATTTGAAGATAATATCTGTTGGCATACCGCAAAAACTATATAGAAAATTACGCAAACCGACTAATGCTAGTACGTTGAAAGACGCAATTGGTCAAAAAAATATTGTTTCAATCAACGTGTATTTAGAAGACCATCTTCGACCAACGTTAATTCACAAACCCCAAAAATTTATTTTTGATTTACAAAAATATCCAATAAGAACTTTGAATTATTATCTTGATCAAGCGATCGGAACTTTACAGTTGTTAGATTCAGGAGAAGGAGAAGAGTTAGAAAATCTTTCTTCTTCTTTGATCGAGTTCCTACCATTTTTTAACCTACAAAACTTTCAAAATATATCGGAACTACGAGCAGAAAATGCCGCTGACTTAATGCAATCTAACAATAACGAATTCGTCGCTTACCGAAACATTCTTGAAGAAGAGCAAATAAGGCAGTTAGGAAAAAACCACATAGATAGTTTGTTTCTTGAAGAATATCTTAAGTTTTCAACAGGCGTTTCTTTTGACGAACAATCTTTTTTTAATTATGAAAAAACAGTTAAATCGCTAGATAGCTCTACTCTAGGTGTCAATGCTATTACAAACGGTGCAATTGAATATCTAAAAAACACTATGTTTTTAGGTGAAGAAACTATAAAAAGAAATCTGATAACACCCAAAAAATTTGATAGAGTTTTTCATATATCTTTTGATCCAGACGATTTTGAAATAGACGAAGATCTTTCTAAGTTCGAAAATCAAAGCGTCACAGACTATTATAAAAATTTAGGTATAATTGAGCAGGCATCAAACGGTAATTACAAAAGAGTTGCAGCGAGGCATGCAAGAGTAGAATTTAATAGTTATTATGCAGAGTTGGAAGTGATAGCATAATGTTTACTAATTCAAAACCGTCAACGCCAGCCTTTTCTATTAATATACCAAAGTTGGTAGAAAAATTTTCTACGACATTTTTTTATAATTTTTACACGACCGACGAAAGCACGCAAGAAAATCCCGTAATTCCTGACGTCTATAAAAAACAAACGATAATAAAAAATGACGTTAATTTAACCAGTTTTTCTTTAAGAATACCAAGATATATAGAGCTTTCTTGGGCTACAAGACCATTAATCAAACGACAAGTTGGTGAATTCGTAATACCTGGTTTGATAGATAATGCTAGTAATAACTCCACAAAGAATCCCGAATTACAAAAAAATTATTCAAAAATTTTTACACAAGACAATATTATAAGTTCAAAACATGTGCCCTATAGTTTTTCTAGCTATGAAGCATTTGACAATGCCGCAGAAGACATCAATAAAAATGTCGTCGGAGAAGCGTTGGCCGAATCGGGTATTAGTCAAGCTTCTATACTCGAAAATTTCGTAACTGAATTATTAAAAGATTATGAAGAAACCCCCGAGAATCCCAAAACGGAGAGTTTAAGGCAGCAAATAAGAACAGCTATAGAGTCTATAGAGAGCTTCGTCGATAAATCTGACACAATAGTCGGTTATAAGTTTTTTGATAACGTCGATAAAAAACTACAAACTGCATTCGATGAATTCGCAAATCAAAACATAAAAATAAATTCGCAAATTAATAATTCAGTTCTTGCAGATGTGTTTAATTCATCGACCCTACCAGACGGCGTTTTAACGCAAATCAATAGTTTTATTTCTAAAAATATAAACAACAATGCGACGGACGTAACCGTCCAACCAGTGTCGATTGGACCACAAGACACGAAATTACCAGACGGTACAACCACGGTTGAAGTAGTGGGTTACACAATAGATAAATATAGATTTGAAAATGATTCTTACGTTAAAGACAAAACTATTTTCGTCGAAAACGTTGCAACAACGTCGATATTAGACGTTAACGTAAAATACGGTGGGATATACATGTATGCGATACGTCCTATCGTCAAGTTTGAAATGCCATCAGTTTTAGAAAATAGTTCAACAACAAACACATGCACTTATTATTGCGCAGGTAAACCAGAAACAAAAACTGTAATTTGTAAAGAAGATTTACCACCTCCCGCGCCTATAGACGTGAATTTTGTTTGGAATTTTAAACAAAATCAACTTTACGTTAATTGGCAAATGCCTTTTAATTCTCAAAGGGACATAAAGCAATTTCAAGTGTTTCGACGAAAATCTATATACGAACCTTTTGAACTATTAGAACAACATTGCTTTGATCTTTCAGACGTAAAGCAAACAACAGGTGAACTAGTGGACGGAAACAACCTGAATATGACAAAAGAAAATTCTTCTTTCGTTAAATATTCTAAATTTCCTACCTACAATTATCACGACAAAGACTTTAAAATAGATTACGAAAATTTAATTTCTTCCAAATACATCTACGCAATAGCGTGTGTAGATGCGCATGGTTTAATTTCAAATTACAGCGTTCAATATGAAGTAACTTTCGATTTCTTTAAAAATCAATTAGTTAAAAAATTAATTAGCGTATCGGGAGCTCCGAGACCTTATCCCAACCTTTTATTAAACGTAGATTTGTTTAAGGATATAATACAAGTGTCAGGTTTATCTTCACAAAAGTTAAAGATATATTTTATGCCTGAATATTTTAAGATAAAATATAATTCAGGTAAAGTAGAAAAGATGGTTGCAACAAAGCAAGATGGAGGACAAGGCGGATACTACAAGTTACAATTTATAAACGTCCAAAATCAAAAATCGGACCAGCTAAAAATTAACATAGATGATCCTAAACTATTAGCAACGATCGATGATCCAGACACTCAAAACAACAAGGTAAAGAACACAAAGTAAATTAGCAATAATTTTTTATCGTTTATACGTATGTAATAACGAAGAACTGTAGAGGAGTCATAAATGGGCTGGTTAGATAACTCAACTAACAATATAATTTTAGACGCAGTATTAACTGACTATGGTAGAGAAGCTTTAGCTAGAAATAATGGATCATTTAATGTCGTAAGATTTTCTTTAGGCGACGACGAAGTAAATTACGGAATTATTACGAAATACGGTAGAACCATCGGTAGAGAAAAAATAGAAAAAAATACACCTGTATTTGAAGCATTAACGAATCAAAATCTAGCACTAAAAAATAAACTAATCTCCATTCCGAGTCCGCTTGTTTATCTACCACAGCTCGCATTGACATCCGCCAACGCAACCGTATCTTTAATTCAAGGTAAAAACGCTAGTGTAACTATACAGCAATCATTGTCATCATCAGATTCAGCTACAGAACTTGATGCTAATATAGCCGATGCGGTATTTGATCTTTATTATCCATCGCTGTTTTTATTGATCGAAAATATAAATAATAATCCAGGACAGGTATCTCAAGACGCTTTAAGAACGGCTCATTACGTTGTTAACGCAAGCAATCTAACAAATACAAGTCGACAAGCTACTTTTAATTTATTCGCTAAGTCCATATCTAATAGTGCTTTTACAACATATGGAAGAAGTGTAACGACCTCGGGTGGTACTGTACTTCAAATTTCTACGTCTATAAGAATAGTGGGGCAAAATTCTGGTCTTTCGCTATCTATTCCCGTTACAATTAACCAATCTTGATTAAGGAATTATCATGGCAACTTTTCGTGAATTAGCACCAACAGATAAAAAGACCGCAAAATCTTTTCTCAATCAACTCATAGATGTATTACAAGAAGACATCAGCGGATCTACGTCAAGACGAAAATACCAACATTTCGTTACAGGTGGAGTCGGTCCTGGAGTTACGTCGTCTTTGTTCCAGACCGTATATGATCAAGATTTTACGCTACAAACTGCCAATCCAATATTCGATATTACAGTGGGATTAGCACCTGATTTTGAAAACGGAATATTAGATGTAGCATCTACAGGAACTGACACTTCTGGTAAAATGTTATTTGCGAGTAGCTCTTTAATGGCGAGAGAAAAGGGCGAGTTGTATAGACAATTTGCACAAACTTTATTAGGCGATGGTTCTTCAGAATTCAAGGTACCGCTTGAAGAACAATCGGGAGTAACACAAGATACTATTGATGCTGCAATGTTCGTAGCATTTAAACGTCTATTTTCTAGGGATCAAATAAAAAACGAAACGTTCGCGTTGAGATTTTATCAAACGGCTTCTTTCGTTTCTGGACTAGGTCCAGTTGGTGATACTCCACCTTCGGCCGACGGTGAAGGTGTAACAAACTTAAATAAAACGTCGATTTCTGGATCTACAATTTTTACCGATATCGGGTCTAATGATGAAAAATTTACTACATACGGCGGTCGATATGGAACCATAGTAGATTCTTCAAACACCAGTAGAAAAGTTGGTTTAATATTTTATGACGCTGGCGTTGCTGTATTCAATTTGGCAAAAATTACTTCAGGTAGTCAATTTATGTCGGGGACGATCGACGCGATGTCTACTTTGGGTAATTTGATGTTAGGTGGAGCTGGCACGGAAACGGCTCTAACATCCAAATTTATTCCTGATTTTATCATGTCAGCAAGTATCGATAATATTTTAGATCACATATGTTCAGCAAGATTTCAATCTGGTTCTTTAACGGCTATTACTTTTCAAAATGTAACCAACATAAATAGTACGTTAATTTATTGTAGAGCAGGAGCAGATGAATTCAATTATTCCGCAAATCCTACATTCGTAGATTCTAACAAGAGAATTGTAGTAATAGACGAAGGACAAGAAGGCGTACAAGACACCTTTACGTATATAACAACGGTGGGCTTATATGATGGTAATAATAACTTGTTAGCAGTCGCTAAGTTAAGCAGACCCGTCGAAAAAAGCCCGGAAAGAGATCTTACGTTTAGAGTTCGTTTAGACTTCTAAAAGATACATTGGAATGTCAAAATGGCAATACTACCAGTCACAAATGACGACATAGAATTTTTTACCATTTTAGTAAATCCAAAAAGATCTTATGTTTCTTCTTCTACGGGAGGAGCTGTTGGCTCTATAAATTTATTCGCTCGTAATTCTACGATTGAAAAAGAATCAATTCCACTAGAAAACTTTTCTTCATCTTACGCTAAGGATTCTAATTTAGAATCGTTTAGGTTAAGCTTAGTAAATAAAGCAAAATCCATTCAAACAGGTGGCTCCTTTTTGGGTGGATTACAAACTTATCTAAACAATGTTAATGGACAGTCTTCTTCTGTAAAAAAACAAAAACAAATAAACGTAATACGTTTTACGCCTTCGCCGTCTTTTACGTCAAACACTGTAAGAAAATTAAACGTAAAAGAAATGTTAATGCCTTATTATAATCACGAATACCCAAGCGCGGGTTGGGGATATACGAACTATAATACTCTTAATTTTTTTACATCGACTGGCACGACTACTTCTTCCGTGTTGTTGTATCCGTCAATCGATGATTCGACATTGCCTTCACACGTAGGTTATGTTTCTGGCACTTACGCTTTGTCTGGCGCTTTTACATTCGATTTTAGAATAAATCCAAGATACAAAGAAGACTCTATAACGACGGGTCATTTTAAAGCAGGAACAATATTTCACTTATCTTCAAGCTACGCATTGTCATTAATCACCGGTTCTTCAAAGGACGAAAATGGATTACCGACAGGCTTCAGATTACAGTTGCAGTTGAGTCATAGCGCCGATATCGTCCCGTCTAAAGCCATCGCAGGATCTTATCCAAACGATTTAATTTTCTTATCTAATGACAATTCTTTGTCTTATAACAATTGGCATAGAGTCATAGTTCGTTGGGGCACAAACGACATTGACGCCGGTGTAGGTACCTTTAATGTCGACGGAGTCGACGTTGGAACTTTCACCGTACCCTCTGGTACAATTATGCCTAAAGTATACGGGGATCTGGATGACCCTCGAGTTTTGTGCGTTGGTAATTTTTATGAAGGTAACAACTACCATACGTCCAGTCAATCTTTGTTTTTTAGCGACCTCGCTGCCGAAAGAGACGGTGTTGAAGAACTAATAGATACTAGCGGAGTACTCGATTATCCAAGTAATTACGCTTTCAGACATCCATTAAAAGCAGAATTACATGAGCTAATAATTAGAAGAAATTATATTTTCGATAACGAGATATTACAAACGTCGGGCAGCGGTTTGAACGCTTTGAACACTTCTTCGATAGCATTTTATTGTCCTCCATTTTTTACGAAAAGCGCTCCTACAAGAAAATATGTCGGTGATCATGGTGGTATATTAATCACGCCTTTTCAAGAGGTAGACGGAACAACTGACGATCCGTTTAATGTTGGAATGGCATTTTCTGTCGCGGGTCATTACATTAATTTAGAAAATTACACCAAAGATCTTGCCAACAAGATTTACCCAAGATTACATCATCTTACTGGCGTCGCAATTGATTATACGACCTCAGCAGAATCAGCTAATTACTTTCTATACCAAAGTCCATTAGTAAAGAAGAGAAATTTGTCTATATTACCTTGCGACGACGGGAACTTTAGCGCGAACTATGATTGGCTTGACACGGAAGATTCTACAAAATATGTCGATGCTTTGGGAAGAACAGACAAGAGTATCATTAGCTTAGATAATTTAATAAGTACTGCTTCTTTGCTAGTAGGAAAAACTTTCGATCCGTCAGGTTCTAACTTCTTATCGCAATTAATCGGTTTTTCGCCAGAAAATCCAGGTTTGCCGCCTGGTTCTGCATTTACTAGTTATTCGAATACCTCTGGTTCAATATCTGGCGCGCCTTTAACAATATTCCAAAGATTAAAAGATCCTTCCTCAGACCAAGTTGTATTTTTTGATATCAGTAATTTGTTTTTCGGTAGTAGAATTTTACCAAACTCTTTTGAGCTTAAAGATACGTCGCTTAGCGGATCTGACGGAAAAATTTCTATAACAATAAAAGACGACGGAGTCGGCAATCTCTATCGTGCAGATGCATTAACTCCGCATAAAAAACAAAACTCAATTGGTAATATCTTTTATAATGAAGGCGTCGTCGTTATTAAAAGTCCTCACTTGTATTTCTTTGGAAAAGATAATTACGAAATGTCTTTTAAAGGAGAACAAAAACTGCATTCTTCGAAATACGAAATTTTAGCGCCATCTGCGTTGCTAAATTCTTCTTCAAATCCATCATATGCTATAGTGCAAAATTCAATTAGCGCATCGATAGACCCGAACGATACGCAATCTTTTGTTTACATCTCAAACATAAATTTCCACGATGAAAACTTAAACGTCGTCGCTAAAGCTACACTGGCGCAGCCCGTTATTAAAAGAGAAAGTGAAAAACTTATGTTTAAAGTAGCTTTCGATTTTTAATCATGGCGCTAAAAAAGAAAAAAAGAAAAAGTCGTTACAAACGTGGAACCCACTCTTCTCCGATCGCAGGCGAGTGTAAGTATCGTTCGGGTTGGGAGCAAAAGTACATGGAATATCTCGACTCGGATCCTAATATCGTCGCGTGGTCCTACGAAAAACTAGCGATCGAATACGTTTCCAATCAACGCACAAAAAAGATTCGCAAATACTATCCAGACTTTCAAGTCGAGTACAAGGATGGTAAAAAAATTATAGTTGAAATTAAACCGTCTCGTAAACTAGGTCAAGCCACCGTGGTCAAGAAAATTAGAGCTGCAAAAGAATGGTGCACTGCACACGATTTGACCTATAAAATACTTACAGAAATAGAATTAAAAGATATGGGTCTGCTTTAATAGGATTTTACTGAAGGTCAATTCTGCTTTAAGAAACATACGTGGCTAACCTGATACTCGGTTTAGACGTTTCAACTTCAGTGACGGGTGTTTGCATCATCGATCCAGGGACGTTGTCCGACGATCGAGGGTCTCACATACTTCACCTAGATCGAATCGAGTTCAAAAAGTGCAAGACGTTATGGGAAAAGGCGGACACGGTCGCCGTTGAATTATCGAACTTATTGGAGAAATACCCTGGAGCCTATCGAGTCGCCCTCGAGGAACCTCTCATGGGATTCCAGAAAGGAATGTCTTCGGCCGCTACTATCACTACCTTGATGCGCTTCAACGGCATCACGTCCTATATCTCGCGAGAAATATTCAAAGTCGATCCGGAGTACATCGCCTCTTCTTCCGCCCGAAAATTGTGTGGGATCAAAGTGCAGAGGACGTCGATCGCTGGGATGAGCGGTAAGGAACAGGTCTTTAAGTATATGGCAGAACACGACCTAAAACACATCACCTGGCCAACAAAGAAAAACGGTGAAATAGTTGATTGGTCTAGAGACGCAACTGATAGTTATTGTGTAGCGAGGGCAGCATGCATACTATCACAAAAAAATTCGTCTACGTAGACAAGACTTTAGAAACAAATCCAAGAATCTTTTATGTTGGTAAAGGCTCTAAAAGAAGAGTAGATCAGCTTAAAAGAAATAAAAAACACTCTGCGATTTCAAAAAGATTTGGAATTCAAAGAATCGTTGTTTTTGAAACGCACGATGAAAATGAAGCAAACAAAAAAGAAATTGACTTAATAAAGGAATACAAAACTTTAGCTAAAGGATACCACGTTTCTGATGAAGATTTTGGATGTAATTTCACAAAGGGTGGAGAAGGTTTAAGCGGAATTTCAGAAGTTGAAAAAGTAAGAAGGTCAGATAGGATGAAATCTAGATGGTCAAACCAAAAAGAAAGAGAAAAATTAGTTAAAATTCAAAATAGTGAAAATACAAAAAATAAAAAAAGCGAAGCAATGAAAAGTTGGATTTCGACCGAAGCTGGAAAAGAGCATATGTTACGTTCGCTAGAGCTTGCAAGAAATTCGGTAACGCACGAAGCGCGAGTCGAAGGACAGAACAGGTCTGAAACTAAAAAATTAAAAAGCGATTTAATGAAAAAACACTGTTCAGACCCAGAAGTAAAAATGAAAAAAAGCGAAGATGCCAAAAAAAATTGGTCTTCTCAGGAATACAGAGAAAAACAAAAAAAATCTCGTGATGGGTGGAAACCTTCTGAGGAAATGAAAGAAAAAATTAGAAAAAAACTCTTGGGCCATTTTGTCTCCGAAGAAACAAAAGAAAAAATGAGAAAAAAACGTTTAGAATTTATTGAAAAAAAGAAAAAAGAAAAGCTTGATCAAAAAGAAGAAATTGAAAAATGCAGACAGGCTAAGTTAGGATCAAAAAATCCTGCATATGGGAAACCTCAATCAGAAGAAGCAAAAAGAAAAAACGCTGAATCAAATAAGATTAGAGCG
>Ga0172363_10000271_pt1 | contig 36843 bp, 35 predicted proteins | sample LakKivs2_kivu2a2_FD_114541 | JGI IMG/M metagenome (GOLD analysis project Ga0172363, IMG submission 114541) | Sediment microbial communities from Lake Kivu, Rwanda - Sediment s2_kivu2a2 | ecosystem: Environmental > Aquatic > Freshwater > Lake > Sediment | place: Rwanda: Western Province, Lake... | reverse complement strand
CTTCGAGTAGCACTTCTCCACCGAAGCGGCGAGCTTGACGCCTTCCGCGGCCGCCTTCTGAGCATTCTTCAGGATGGCCGGGTTCGGCGGAACGAAGCCACCGCCGAACTCGGACGGCAGCGGCCCGGTGACGTAGGTGCCTGCCAGCGCAACGGACGCCGACAGCGCGAGCGCCATCGCTACGGTCGTGCTCACGAACTTCTTCATCATATCTCATGCCCTCCTATCTGGAGTTGGGGTTTGGCCGTGGGCTTCACAGATCCGCGAGAACACACTCGACCTCTGAGAATGCGACCCCATAAGGCCCCGGCTGCAGCTGCGAACGGCCCCCTTTGTACGGCGCTCCCCGTTTAGTAGTCAATGGGTTTCCGACCCTCGCTCATGGAAACGACCGACGCTGTCTCCGATGCTGAGAGGAAATTCGCCGCAGCCGTGAGCCCGACCCCTCTTCCGACATGTCGGGTTCTCGGGCGAGGAGAGTGATGGCGACCGGGCTCGAGCGGGCGAGAGCTCTGGCGCGGGAGCGGCGTGCCGTGACCCCGGAGCCAGCCGGGTGGCTAGCGGTGATCCTCCTGGTCGCGGCGGTGGCACTGGTCGTCGTGTGGACGGTCAGGCGCACGACATGGTACCTGGCGATCGACCAGTTCGGCTATCTGACGTTCGCGCGTGATCTGGCGAGCGGCAGCGTACGCCACGACTGGGATTTGCTCCCGGCGCTGAAGCCCGTGCTGCCGGCCGCCGACCTCGACGTCTATGCCCAGACGTACGTCCGGCGGGGCGACGACCTGTACTCTCGCTACGCGCCGGGATTCCCGATCATCCTGGCGGCAGCCCGCCTGGCGCTGGGGCCGGCCGCTGAGCACCTGGTGAATCCAGTCCTGCTCGGGCTGTTGCTCCTGACCGTGTTCGCGATCGGCAGGCGGTTGTTCGAATCGGCGTGGATCGGCCTCGCTTGCTCGCTCGTGTCGGCCCTGCTGCCGAACTACGTCCTCCTCTGGTCGACCTCGCCATTGCGCGACGTTCCCGCTCACCTGGTTGCGCTGAGTGGTCTCCTTCTTCTCCTTCCAGGCGGTAGCCGCCTTCCGCGCGGTAGCCGCCGTCGCGTACCCGGTTTGCGGGTGCTCCTGGCGGGACTCCTGCTGGGGTACGCAATCACGACGCGCGTGGACGCCGTCCTCTATCTGATCCCGGCGGGCGGTCTGGCGCTGCTCGACCGCGAGCGACTGGCCAGGCGGCTCACGCTCGGTGCGCTCGGCTTCGCGCTCGGTGTGGCACCGCTGCTCGCGTACAACGCGGTCGCGACGGGAAACCCCCTGCGGCCGACGCAGGCGATGGAGCTCAATTCGGTGCTGGCCGGCGCGCCCTCGGCAACGGCCCGCTGGCTCGCCATGGTGCTGCCCGCACCGCGCCCGGCGCGTGCCGACCAGGGCACGGTCGCCAGCGCGGAGGACGACGGCCCCCCTCGCGTTCCAGCACCGAGCCCGACCCCGTTCTCGGTACAGGGGGGAGGGCTCCGTATCAGCAACCTCCAGCGCACCTTGCCGGCGAACGTTCTCTCGATGCGCGAGGCCCTGGGCGATCTGCTGCTCGTGCTGGCGGCGATCGGTTCGGTCGTGGCCGTTCGCCGCCCGGCGTTGTTTCTCCTCGCCGTCCCCTACGTGGTGGTCGCGTTTCTCTTCTTCAGCCTCTGGACCCTGCCCGGGCCACGTTACCTCACCGGCGCTCTGCTGCTGCTGCCGTTGCTCTCCGTCGAGGGGGCGCGTGCGCTCCCGGGAATCGTGTCACGCATCGTGCCGCGCGCCGGACGGCCCGCCGCGATCGCGTTCACGGTGCTGCTGGTCGTGGGCCTCATGGTGGCGACGCTGCGCCCGCCGCTCGGCCAGCCGTCGGCGCTGCCGTGGGTCGAGCGCGCCTTCGTACTCGCGATCGCATCCGCGTGTGCCGTTGCCTGCTCGGCGGCCGCGGAGCGAAGGCGTCAGATCGCGTTCGCGATCGTGCTGGGTGCGGCGCTCGCGGCAACGCTCGGCTGGCGCTCGACGATCGCCCTGGGGCGCCGCGCCAGCTTCCAGCAGCCACAGGTCGAGCGCGCGCGCACCACGCTCGAGGCGGCGACGGACTTTCCGGCGGTCGTCCTGACCACGACGAGCATCGGGCGACCTGCGGAGAACATCAACTACTATACGGATGTCGAGGCGGCGTACCTGGAGGAACTGGTACGCTGGCAGGCGCAGCCGCGCTACGTCGTCGGCGCCCTGCTCAAGGCCGGCTACTCGGTCTACATCCTGCTGCCCGTCGACCAGGCGAAGCAGTGGCTCGCGAATTCGAACATCTCGACGTGGTACACCGCCGAGACGGTGCGCTCGATCGCACCGAGCGAGGCGGTCGACTATTTCGTCGCGTCCCCGTTCCACCGCGGGATTCCGCTGTCGCTGGTGCGGCTCGACCTGAGACGCCCCGCCACCTGAGCGCGGGGGATCCGCCCTTGGCGCTCAGCCGGCGAGCCGGCCGCGCAGGATCTCGTTCACCGACTGCGGATTCGCCTTGCCGCCGGTCGCCTTCATGATCTGGCCGACGAAGAACCCGAGCAGCTTGTCCTTGCCCGCGCGAAACTCGGCGACCTTGTCCGGGTGGCTCGCGAGCACGTCGTCGATCGCGGCTGCGATGGCGTTCGTGTCGGTGACCTGCTCGAGCCCCTTGCGCCGTACGATCGCTGCCGGCTCGTCGCCCGTCGCGATCATCTCCTCGAAGACCGTCTTCGCGATCTTTCCGCTGATCGTCTCGTCGTCGATCAGTGCGATCATCGCCGCGAGCGACTCCGCGCGCACCGGCCACTCGGTGATCACCAGCGCGTCGTCGAGCCTGCGCTCGCGCACGAGGCGCAGGATGTCGCCCATCACCCAGTTCGAGATCGCCTTGGCGTTCCGGTGCAGCGCGACGGCGGCCTCGAAGTAGTCCGCGAGGTCGCGCCGCGCCGTCAGGACCTCCGCGTCGTACTGCGGCAGCTGGTACTCCGCGACGAAGCGCTCGCAGCGCCGCCGGGGCAGCTCGGGCAGGCCGCGGCGTAGCTCCTCGACCCAGGCGCGGTCGACGACCAGCGGCGGCAGGTCCGGCTCCGGAAAGTACCGGTAATCGTGCGCATGCTCCTTCGAGCGCATCGATGCGGTGAGGCCCCGGTCCGCGTCCCAGAGCCGCGTTTCCTGCACGATCGTGCCGCCAGCCTCGATGACGTCGATCTGGCGGCGGATCTCGTAGTCGATCGCGCGCTCGACGTTGCGGAACGAGTTCATGTTCTTGATCTCGGTCCGGGTGCCGAACTTCTGGGTGCCGCGGCGCCGAACGGAGACGTTCGCGTCGCAGCGCATGCTGCCTTCCTCCATGTTGCCGTCGCAGACGGCGAGGAACTGCAGCACGGCGCGCAGAGCGCGCAGATAGGCGCTCGCCTCGAGCGGGGAGCCGATCTCGGGCTCGCTCACGATCTCCATGAGCGGGACGCCCGCACGGTTCAAGTCGACCAGCGAGTGGTCGTCGTGGGCGTCGTGGATGCTCTTTCCGGCATCCTCCTCCATGTGGATGCGGGTCAACGCGATGCGCTTCCGACCCGACGACGTCTCGATGTCCACCCCGCCGCCGACCGCGAGGGGCTCCTCGTACATGCTGATCTGGTAGCCCTTGGGGAGGTCCGGGTAGAAGTAGTTCTTGCGCGCCCAGCGCGCGCGCGGCGGGATCGTGCAGCCGGTCGCGAGCGCGGTCCGGATCGCGTACTCGAGGGCGCGCCGGTTCAGCACCGGCAGCACGCCGGGCATGCCCATGCAGACCGGACACGTGTGGGCGTTCGCCTCGGCGCCAAAGCTCGCAGAGCAGCCACAGAAGAGCTTCGACTCGGTCAGCAGCTGCGCGTGCACCTCGAGCCCGATCACCGGCTCCCAGTCCCCGTAGTCGAACGCGATCGTATCTTCGTTGGGGCTGCTCATGCGACCTTCCCCGACGCGAGGCCGGTGATCTCCGCCGGACGCCGGAGGTGCCACTCCGTCGCGCGCTGGTAGGCGTCACCGACACGCAGCGCGACCTCCTCGGCGAAGGCGGGCGCGATGATCTGCAAGCCGATCGGCAACCCGGCTGTGTCGGCGCCGCACGGGAGGCTGAGGCCCGGAAGCCCTGCGAGGTTCACGGATGTGGTGAAGATGTCGGACAGGTACATCGCGAGCGGATCGGAGACCTTCTCGCCGAGCCGGAACGCGGTCGTCGGCGCGGTGGGCGCGGCGATCACGTCGCACTGCTCGAAGGCCTGCAGGAAGTCGCGGCGGATCAGTGTCCGTACCTGAAGAGCCTTCAGGTAGTACGCGTCGTAGTAGCCGGCGGACAGCGCGTACGTGCCGAGCAGGATCCGCCGCTTCACCTCGGCGCCAAAGCCGGCGTCGCGCGTCTGACGGTACATGTCGATCAGCGAGTCCCCGCTCGACGCACGCCGGAGCCCGAAGCGGACGCCGTCGTAGCGCGCGAGGTTCGACGACGCCTCTGCCGTCGCGACCAGGTAGTAGGTCGCGATCGCGTACTCGGTGTGTGGCAGGCCGATCTCGACGAGCTGTGCACCCCGGGATTCGAGGAGCCGGATCGCGCTGCGCGTGGCCCGCTCGACGTCCGGCGCGATCCCGTCCGCGAAGTACTCGCGGGGGATGCCGATCCGGAGCCCGCGCACGTCGCCGGTGAGTGCGGCCGTGTAGTCGGGGACACCACGGGGCACCGACGTCGAGTCGCGGGGGTCGTGACCGGCGATCACCCCGAGGACGGCGGCGACGTCATCGACCGTCCAAGCGAACGGGCCCACCTGGTCGAGCGAGGACGCGTATGCGATCACGCCGTAGCGCGACACGCGTCCGTAGGTCGGCTTGAGTCCCACGAGGCCGCAGAAGCTCGCCGGCAGGCGGATCGATCCACCCGTGTCCGTGCCCAGCGACGCGAGGCACTCGCCGGCCGCGACGGCAGCGGCAGAGCCGCCCGACGAGCCGCCCGGGACGCGCTCCAGGTCCCACGGGTTGCGCGTGCTGCCGTAGGCCGAGTTCTCGTTCGACGAGCCCATCGCGAACTCGTCCAGGTTGGCCTTCCCGACGAGGACGCTGCCGGCGCGGGCGAGCCTCTCCGCAGCGTCGCTGTCGTACGGCGGCCGGAAGCCCTGCAGGATTCGTGATCCGCACGTGGTCGCGATTCCGCGGGTCGCGAAGATGTCCTTCAACACGACCGGGATGCCGAGCAGGGGGCCGGTCTCGCCGCGGGCGAGTCGAGCGTCGGCCGCAGCGGCGTCCGCGAGGGCACGCGTCTCGGTGACCTCGAGCAGGGCGTGCAGCGCGGGCTCGGCGCTGGCGATGCGGTCGAGCATCGCGCGGGTCAGTTCCGTCGACGAGAGCTCGCGCCGGTCGAGAGCCGAGCGCGCGGTGGCGATGGTGAAGGAGCGTGGGTCGGAGAGGTTCATGCTGGTGTCTGCGCCGCGCCGCCGGTCACTCGATGATCTTCGGCACGCGCAGGTAGGTCCGGTCGCGGTCCGGCGCATTGGCGAGCATGGCGTCGGCGTCCTGGGGATTGCGTTCGACGTCGTCGCGCGGCGGCGTGTGGAGGTCGATCACGTGAGCGGTGGCCTCGATCCCGGTGGTGTCGAGGGCCTGCAGCTTGCCGATGTAGCCGAGGATCGACTCCAGGTCGTCGCGCAGCGACCGGCGCTCGTCCTCGGTGAGGCCGAGGCGGGCGAGTAGCGCGATCTGGTCGACGTCTTTGAGAGAGACCGGCATCTGTTATCGTTAGCACGCCGGCGCTCGAAGCGGCAATTTCGTGTGTCGGTCTACCGGTCCTCGTCGCGTCCGATCCGGCGCGGAAGCGTCCGGATTCGTTGTTCGTCAAATTCAATGCGGAGAGGGATTCGCTCATGGCAGCCTCCTCACGAGGGTCGGGAACCATCGTCTCGGCGTTTCTGCTGCTCGCTCTGGCGGCGGCGGACGCGTACGTTCTGCACCGACTGAGCCTGCCCGGGCAGGCGGCGCTGCTCACCACGGCCGGCGAGACGCTCGCTTCGTCGGGCCCCGGTGCGGCGCTCCGGCAGCTGATGGACACCGGCCTCCTCCCCTGGCTCGCGATTCCCGTCGCCGGACCGCTGCTCGTCGCCGTGGTCGCCCTGCTGACGGGCCGCAGCCGGGTCGTGGACGCGCCGGCGGCGGACGCGACGGCGCAGACCGACGAGTTGGTCGAGCCGGCAGGAGCGGTCGCGTCGCCGGACGTCGCGCTGCGCCTCCTCGCGACGCTCCAGGAGGAGGCGCGCCTCATCGACTTCGTGCGTGAGGACATCGACGGCTACGCCGACGCGGAGGTCGGCAGCGCGGCGCGAGGCATTCATGCCGCGCTGCGCAAGGCGCTCGACGACCGGCTCGTGGTCGAGCCGATCCTCTCCGGCGAGGATGGCGACAGCGTCGACGTCCCTGCCGACTTCGAGCCGGCGCTCGTTCGTGTGACCGGCAAGCTCGCGGGCGGTCCGCCGTACAGCGGGGTTCTGCGCCATGGTGGATGGCGGGTGCGCGAGGTTCGGCTGCCCGCGCCGAGCCCGGGCAGCGACGCGCGCATCCTGCTGCCCGCCGAGGTCGAGGTCGGGGTGGAATGAAGCGATCCAGCGACGACAGCGGGGCGGCGCCGTGCCGCTTCGTGGTCGGCATCGACCTCGGTACCACCAACTCGGCACTCGCCTACATCGACACGGAGGGCCTCGACGAGCGCGCGACCGGTGTCGCCATCCGGACGCTCGACGTGCCGCAGGTGACGGCAGCGGGCACGCTCGAGCCACGCCCGCTGCTGCCCTCGTTTCTCTATCTCGCGACGGCGGAGGAGCTGGCGAGCGGCGGCTTCGCGTTGCCGTGGGGGGCGCCACCGGAAGGACGGATCGTCGGCGCGCTGGCGGCAAAGCGCGCGGCCGAAGCACCCGACCGCGTGGTGTCGTCGGCGAAGTCGTGGCTGTGCAACGAGCGCATCGACCGGACGGCCCCGGTCCTGCCCTGGGTTCCCGATGCCGGCATGGGCGCCGACGCGTCCGCTCCGGAGATTCCGCGAGTATCCCCGCTCGACGCCGCGACGACGTACCTGGCGCATCTGCGCGACGCATGGAACCGGACGATGGCGGCAGAGGATCCGCTGCTGGTGCTCGAGCAGCAGGACATCTTCCTCACGGTGCCGGCGTCGTTCGACGCGGTCGCGCGCGAGCTCACGGTGCGCGCCGCGGGCGACGCGGGGTTCGCGAACGTGCACCTCCTCGAGGAGCCGCAGGCAGCGCTCTACGCCTGGGTACACGGTGCCGGCGAGGACTGGCGCAAGGACCTTCAGGTCGGCGACGTTCTGCTCGTCTGCGACGTCGGCGGCGGCACGACCGACTTCAGCGTCGTGCTGGTCGGCGAGGAGGACGGACGGCTGGCCCTGCGCCGCGTGGCGGTCGGCGACCACCTGCTGCTCGGCGGTGACAACATGGACCTCGCGCTCGCCTTCGCGGTGCGCGACCGCCTCGCGCGCGACGGCAAGCGGATCGACGCGTGGCAGTTCCGGGGCCTCGTGCTCGCCTGTCGCGAGGCGAAGGAGCGTCTGCTCGGCGAGAGCTCGCCCGACAGCGTGCCGCTCTCGATCCTCGGCCGCGGCAAGAAGCTCATCGGCGGCACGATCCGCGCCGAGCTCGAGCGCGCCGAGGTCGACGCCCTGCTGCTCGACGGCTTTCTCCCCGCGGTCGACGCGTCGGCGCGCGCGGTGACGGTCGCCGAGTCGGGACTGAGCGAGCTCGGCCTCCCGTTCGCGGCGGACGCCGCGATCACGCGGCACCTGGCCACGTTCTTGTCGTCGCATCGAGCGGTCGCCTCGGGCGACGACGGCGACGCGAGTGCGGCGGCGGACGGTCTCATCCACCCGACGGCCCTGCTGTTCAACGGTGGTGTGATGCAGGCCGCGGCGATGCAGCGCCGCGTCGCCGACGTTCTCGCCGCATGGGCCCGCGCGGCGAAGGTTGCGGAGCCGCGCATCCTGCCCGGCAGCGACCTGTCGCACGCGGTGGCGCGCGGCGCTGCCTACTTCGGCCTCGCGCGGCGTGGCCGGGGCGTGCGCATCCGCGGCGGAACGGCGCGCTCGTACTACGTGGGCGTTGCGAGCGCGATGCCGGCGGTTCCCGGGCAGCCACCGCCGGTCAAGGCACTCTGCGTCGTGCCGTTCGGCGTGGAGGAGGGTAGCGAGCTCGAGGTCCCCGGTGCCGAGTTCGGCCTGCTCGTCGGACAGCAGGCACGGTTCCGTTTCTTTGCGTCGTCGACGCGAGGCGAGGATCACGTCGGACTCGTCCTCGACGAGTGGGAAACGGCCGAGCTCGAGGAGCTGGCACCGCTCACCGCACGCCTCGACGGCTCGGCGAGCAGCCGTGTGCCGGTGCGACTGTCGGCCAACGTGACGGAGATCGGCACGCTCGAGCTCTGGTTCGTCGCGCGCGCGGGGGGCGAGCGCTGGAAGCTCGAGTTCACCGTCCGTGGAACGGGCGGCGCGCCGTGAGCGAGTCGCAGGGCGCCGCTGCGCGGTACGTCGTGGGGATCGATCTCGGCACGACGAACTCCGCCGTTGCGTGGGTGAAGCTCGATGGCAACTCTCCCGTCGAAGCGTTTCCCGTGGCGCAGCTCGTTGCCGAGGGGGAGGTGCTGCCGCGTCCGTCGTTGCCGTCGGCGATCTACCTGGCGGAAGAGCACGACGTTCCGCCGGGCGCCCTCGCGCTGCCGTGGAGCGATGATCGTCGCTGGGCGGTCGGTGCGCTCGCGCGGCGGCTGGGCGATCGCGTCGCCGGCCGGCTCGTCACCTCGGCGAAGTCCTGGCTCTGCCACGGCGCGGTCGACCGGACCGCCGCGATCCTGCCGTGGGGCGGTGATCCCTCGATCGCCAAGCTGTCGCCCGTTGCGGCGTCGGCCCGGATCCTGGAGCACGTGCGCGAAGCCTGGGATGCACAACACCCCGCAGCGCCGCTCGCCGCGCAGCAGGTCGTGCTCACCGTCCCCGCATCGTTCGACGAGGTGGCGCGAGAGCTGACGGTTCAGGCCGCTGCAAACGCCGGTCTCGACCGGCTGCGGTTGCTCGAGGAGCCCCAGGCGGCGATCTACGCGTGGATCCACGCGCACCCGTCCTGGCGCGAGCAGCTCGCGCCGGACAGCTCGGTTCTGGTCGTCGACATCGGCGGCGGTACGACGGATCTCTCGCTGATCGTCGTACGACGCGGCGCGGAGGGTCTCGGTCTCGAGCGGGTCGCGGTTGGCGAGCATCTGCTGCTCGGAGGTGACAACGTCGACCTCGCGCTCGCGCGGCTCGTCGCCGACCGTAGCGCCGAGGCGCGCGGCCTCGATGCCGCACGATGGCAGCAGCTCACCTCGCTCTGTCGCGAGGCGAAGGAGCGGCTGCTCGGCGACGACCCGCCGGAGAGCCTCGCCATCGCCGTGCCCGGTCGCGGACGCAGCATCGTCAAGGGCACGGTCACGGCGCAGCTGTCCCGGCACGACGTCCTGGACGTGGTGCTCGACGGTTTCGTGCCCGCAGTGCCGCGCGATGCTCGCCCGCGCGCGAACGAGGGTGTCGGCCTCACCGAGTTCGGCCTGCCGTACGCGAGCGACGCGCAGATCACACGCCACCTGGCAGCGTTTCTCGCCGACGCGACCGATCCGACGGCGACGGCGGGCGGCGCGCACGCCGTGCCGGCGCCGACCGCCGTGCTGTTCAACGGTGGCGCGCTGAAGTCCGCAGCGATGCGTGCGCGCATCCTCGATACGCTCGAGTCGTGGTACGGCGCGCGGCCACACGAGCTGGCCGGCGCGGACCTCGAGCTCGCCGTCGCGCGTGGCGCCGCGACGTACGGGCTCGCGCTGCGCGGCATCGGGGCGCGCATCGCCGGCGGTGCGGCCCGTGCGTACTATGTCGGGGTGGCTGCCGATACGGCCGACGCGGCGGCGGGCCGGAGGCAGCACGTCCTCTGCGTCGCGCCGCGCGGCATGCAGGAAGGCGCCGAGAACGAGATCGCCCTGCCGGAGTTCGAGGTGGTGGCGAACGCCCCGGTTCGCTTTCCGATCTACGCGTCGGCGACGCGCACGGGCGACGAGGCGGGAGCGCTGCTCGAGCTCGATCCGTCGACGCTGGTGGAGCTGCCGCCGATCTCGACGGTGCTGCGCTTCGGGCGCTCGCTCAGCGAGCGCGCGATCGCGGTGCACTTGCGCGCGGCGCTGACCGAGACCGGAACGCTGGAGCTCTGGTGCCTGTCGCGCCAGACCGATCATCGCTGGCGGCTCAACTTCGATCTGCGCGCGCGTGAGCGCGGGCCCGACGGGCAGCTTCCTCCGGGCGAAGCCGACGAGGCGGCGGCCTCGGCACCCGGCCAGCCTGCGCAGGAGATGATCGTCGCCGAGAATCGCATCGTGGCGGCGGTTGCATGTCTCGAAGGCTGCTTCGCCGAGCGTCAGGCCGGTGACCCGAAGCTGCTGATGCGTGCGCTGGAGGAGGCCCTCGACGCAGGCAAGGATGCCTGGCCGGTAGCCTGCGTGCGACGCCTGTGGGACGCACAGTTCGCGCTCGAGGGTGCACGCGAGCGCACGCCCGATCACGAGGCTCGCTGGCTCAACCTCGCCGGCTTTCTGCTCCGTCCGGGCTACGGCGAGGAACGAGACGCATGGCGCGTGGAGCACCTCTGGCGACGCTTCGACGCCGGGCCGCACTTCGCGAACGCGCCGCAGGTTCGCGCCGAGTGGTGGACCATGTGGAAGCGGGTCGCGGGCGGGCTCACACGCCAGCAACAGCAGGCGCTGCTCGCGTTCGTCCGTCCGGTTCTGCTGCCGCAGCTCGCGAAGAAGGCGAAGGTGCGCTGGAAGGCCGCGCCGCAGGAGCTGCGCGAGATGTGGCAGGTGGCCGCATCGCTCGAGAAGCTCCCGGCCGGAGTCCGTCAGGAGCTCGCGACGACCCTGGCCAGCCGGGTCGTCAAGGGCAAGGCGACGGGCGACGCCGAGGTCTGGGCGCTCGGCCGGATCGCCGCCAGGACGCCGATGGCGGGGCCGGTGAGCAGCGTGATCGAGCCGCGTATCGTGGAGCCGTGGCTCGCAGCGCTGCTCGACGCGCCGTGGGAGCGGCAGGCGGCGACGGCTCTCGCGGTCGCGCAGATGGCTCGTCTGACCGGCGACCGAGCGCGCGACGTCGATGCCGCCTTGCGCGAGCGTCTCGCCGAGCGCATCGCCGCCCAGCCGGAGGGGCGGCGCTTCGCGCGCTGGCTGCGCGAGGTGGTCGCGATCGGCGCGCAGGATCGCGCGCTGGTCCTCGCGGAATCGCTGCCGGTGGGTCTGCGCCTGGCCGCGGCAACGGGCTGAGGACGGCAGGGTAGCCGGTACGTCCGCCCTGTGTCGCCGGCGGCAGGGAGGGCAGAGTGCCGCTGTGCCAGGCAGGGACCCACGCGCCGCGCGCGGCCGTGCCGCCGAGGATGCGGCGGCGCGCTTCCTCGCCCGCCAGGGCTACGAGGTCGTCGCGCGCAACGTCTGGCTTTGCGGCGCAGAGGTCGATCTCGTGGCCCGCGACGGCGACGTCGTCGTCTTCGTCGAGGTGCGCTCGCGCTCCAACCGCCGCTTCGGGACGGCGGCGGAGACGGTTCGGGCGCGCAAGATCGCCCGCGTCGCGCGGGCGGCCCAGGCGTACCTCGCGCTGAACGGTCTTTCTCGCGCACCCGCCCGGTTCGACGTGGTCGGGGTCGACATGACCAGCGGTGCTCCGGTGTGCACGCTCGTCCGCGGCGCCTTCGAAAGCCCGTTCTGAGTGGCGCGCGCGGGCCGGAAATGTTGAAGAACACGACCATGCTGGACATCAGGCTCATCCGTGAGAGGCCCGACTTCGTGAAGGCCGAGCTCGCGAAGGTGCAGTGTCCCCCGTCGATGATCGACGACCTGCTCGAGGTCGACCGCCGGCGCCGCGAGGCGCTGCAAGCGCTCGAGTCACGACGGGCTGAGCGCGCGCGACGCTCGAAGGAGATCGGTGCGCTGCCCCCGGAGGAGCGGAAGAGCGCCGGGGCCGCGCTCAAGTCGCTCGGCGACGAGATCGCCGCCGCCGAGGCGTCGGCGACCGAGGCGGAGGCCCGCTTCGACGCGATGATGCTGCACGTCCCGAACCTGCCGCACCCCGATGTGCCCGTCGGACCCGACGACTCGGCGAATACCGTGGTGCGCAGCGTGGGCGATCCGGCGCATTTCGACTTCGCCCCGCAGCCGCACTGGGACCTCGGTCCGGCGCTCGGCGCGATCGACTTCGAGCGTGGCGTCAAGATCTCGGGAACCCGCTTCTACGTCCTGACCGGCATCGGTGCCCGGCTGCAGCGCGCGCTCATCTCGTTCATGCTCGACGTGCACACACGCGAGCACGGCTACATCGAGGTGTACCCGCCCGCGATGGTGAAGGAGCAGTGCCTGGTCGGCACCGGGAACCTGCCCAAGTTCGCCGACACCGTGTACCGAGACATCGAGGAGGACTTCTGGTTCGTGCCGACCGCGGAAGTCCCGGTCACCAACATGTACCGCGAGGAGATCCTCGACGGCGCCCGGCTGCCGATCCGTCACGTCGCCTACTCGCCGTGCTTTCGCCGCGAGAAAATGTCCGCCGGACGTGACGTCAGGGGCATCAAGCGCGGGCACCAGTTCGACAAGGTCGAGATGGTGAAGTTCGTGCGCCCGGAAGCGTCGGACGACGAGCTCGTGTCGCTGCTCGATGACGCCGAAGACATCTGTCGCCGGCTGGGGCTCACGCACCGGGTGATCCGGATGTGCACGGGCGACCTGAGCTTCACCGCTGCCAGCAAGTTCGACGTCGAGGTCTGGGCGCCCGGCTGCGGCGAGTGGCTCGAGGTCAGCTCGTGCTCGAACTTCCGCGACTTCCAGGCACGTCGCGCGAACATCCGCTTCCGCCCGACGCCGCAGGCGAAGCCGGAGTACGTGCACACGCTCAACGGCTCGGGGCTCGCACTGCCCCGCGTGCTGATCGCGGTGCTCGAGACCTACCAGCAGCAGGACGGTTCGGTGCGCGTCCCCGAGGTCCTGCGTCCCTACCTGGGCGGCCTCGAGGTTCTGCGTCCGCTCTGACGGGCCGTCGCGGCCTCGCTGGTGCGCGCCGCTGCCCCGCTCGGCGGGCTGGGTGCGTGGTCGCGACCGGTCGCCGTCTTGCGTGTGGTTGCGGGAGGGGAACGCCTCGCGGGCGGTTCGGCGGTGCTCCGCGCGAAGTCGCACAGCGGCTGGATGACGCAGAGCGCGCACCGCGGCTCGCGGGCGAGGCAGACGCGCCGGCCGTGCCACTGCAGGAGATGGCAGAGCCGTACGCGGTCCGCCGGCCGTACGACCTTCATCAGGTCGGCTTCGATCTGGTCGGGATCGTCGTTGCCCGTGAGCCCGATGCGCTTTGCGAGCCGCGCGACGTGCCGGTCGACGCCGATCGCGGGCTCGCCGTACGCATTCGCGCGGAGCACATTGGCGGTCTTCCGGCCGACGTGCGGCAGCTCGAGCAGGTCCGCGAGCGAGCGCGGGACCTCGCCCCCGAAGCGTGCGACGATCTCCGCACAGCAGCGCTGCACCGCCTTCGTCTTCTGCCGGTAGAAGTTCACCGCCCGCAGCTGATGCTCGAGCTCGGCCGGGTCGGCCTCGGCCCAGGCGCGCGGGGTGCGGTAGCGCGCGAAGAGCGGCGGTGTGATCGCGTTCACGCGATCGTCACGGAACTGCGCTGCGAGGATCAGGGCGACGAGCAGCTCGAGCGGCGACGTGAAGTCGAGCTCGAAGCGGGCGTCGGGGTGCGCCCGCGCGAGCTTCTGCACGATCGTCCTTGCCCGCGTGCCGTTGCTCGGCGGTCCCGCAGCCACGCACCAGACTGCGATGGGTCGCACCGGGTGTCAATCGTCGCGGCCGGTGTGCGCGCCTGCTAGACCGGGCCGGTGTCCGCGACCGTACGCATCCCGGTGAGCGGTGTGTCTCTCGCGGTGACCGACCACGGGTCCGCGAAGGGTGACGTGACCCGTGCACTCGTGCTCGCGCACGCGACGGGCTTCTGCGGCGCGGTCTGGCGGCCGCTGCTCCCGGCCCTGCGCGAGCGCTTCCGTGTGATCTCGCTCGATCAGCGTGGCCACGGCGACAGCGACAAGCCAGACGACGCCTACGCGTGGCGCGACTTCGTGGACGATCTCGCGGGAGTGATCGACGCGCTGCGGCTACGTGACGTCTGCGCGGTGGGGCACTCGAAGGGTGGGGCGGCCGTGGCTGGCGTCGCGGCGCTCCACCCGGGTCGCATCGCGCGTGCGGTGCTGCTCGATCCCGTGCTGGTCGATCCGCTGCCCGCGGGCAGGACCCAGCCGGCGAATGCGATGGCGGTCGCAGCCCGGCGGCGACGGCAGGTGTGGGACAGCCGCGAGCAGATGATCGAGTCCTACGCCGGGCGGGCGCCGTTCGACGTCTGGCGGCGCGACTTTCTCGAAGCGTACGTCGAGGGCGGAACCTTCGTGCGACCCGATGGGAAGGTCGAGCTCAAGTGCTCCGGTGAGATCGAGGCTCGGGTGTACGAGGGGGCGGCGCGGTCGTCGAGCGTCGAGTTCCTGCGCGGCATGACGATTCCGACCCTGCTGGTGTCGGGAGAGCGCAGCCTGACTCTGCCACCCGAGCGCGCCCGTCGAGCGGTCGCCATGCTGCGGAACGGCAGGCTCGAGGTCCTGCCCGGGATCGGGCACTTCGTTCCTATGGAAGCGCCCGATGCGGTGCTGCGCGTGCTAGGCGCTTTTCTGGAGTGAGGGACGATGGTCCCGACGACGGCTAGCGGGCGGGCGCTCGGTGGCACTTGCGGAGGGCTCGTCGCCGAGGGTCAGCGGGTCGTTCGAGGCTCGCACCAGATAGCGCCACTGGCCACGAACCCGGACACCGGCGGCGAGGAAGCGCCGCTGGGCACGCACGCGGTTCTGGCGATCGGTTGCATGAAGGCTCATGTCTGATGTGCGTTAGCATGAGTCATGCCATCTGGGCGGCTCGCGGAAGGTCCGAAATCCGTACGTTTTTCGTGGCGGCGGGTCGCCCCGAACGATTCGCTCGGCAACAGCGGCAGCATCTTGTCACGTATCGTCAGAAGACCATGCAACGTCGGGGGCGTCGGTGAAGATCGTTGTTTGTGTGAAGCAGGTACCGGAGGTGTCCGAGCTGGGGTTCGACCCCGGGACGCGTCGTCTCAAGCGCGACGGGGTTCCCCTGCAGATCAACCCCTTCGACCGGCGCGCCGTGCTGGAAGCGATCCGCCTCCGCGAGGAAGTCGGAGGCTCGGTGGTCGTCGTGTCGATGGGGCCGCCGCAGGCCGCGGACGCGCTGCGCGAGTGTCTCTCGCTGGGCGTCGACCGCGCCGTTCACCTCTCGGACCGGGCGTTCGCCGGTGCCGACACGCTCGCAACATCCCGTGCCCTGGCGCGCGCGATCGATCGCCTCGGGTTCGACCTGGTGCTCGCCGGGAGATTCACCATCGACTCGGAGACGGGACAGGTCGGCCCCGAGGTGGCGGCACTGCTCTCCGTACCGCTGGTGGGCGGAGTTCGGCGCTTGACGGTCGCACCTAACCACGAAGGCGTCGCCGCGTCCTGGCTCGCGCGCGCCGAGTGCGAGCGTGACGATGGTTTCGCCGAGGTCGAGTGCGCGACGCCGATGGTGATGACCTGCACCGACCGCTGGAAGACCCGCGTGCCGCTGGTGATGCCGGACGAGGCGGCAGCACTGCAGCATCCGCTCGAGGTGTGGACCGCGGCCGATCTCGGCGGGTCGTCGGACGACTACGGCGAGTTGGGCTCGCCGACGTGGGTCGCGGACCTGCAGCCGGTCGCGTCCCAGCGCCGCAACACGCGCGTGGTCGCGAGCGACTCGTATGACGCCGCGGTCGACGCGGTCGTGGTGGAGCTCGCGGCGATGCGCGCCGATGGCGAGCGCGTCGGGCGCGGTCGCTCGCTCGCGCATCGGGCCGCGACGAACCCTGACGGCGCCGTCTGGGTCCTCGCCGAGCTCGCACCGGACGGCCGTCTCCGTCCGGTGACGGCGGAGCTGCTCGGGGCGGCCGACGAGCTCGCCGAGCAGCTCGATCTCGGCGTGGCGGCGTTCGCCGTCGCGCCCGATCTCGGTCCGCGGACGCCGGCCCCCGACCTCGCCGCGCTCGCGGTGGAGCTCGGTGCTCTCGGTACCGACGTGCTGCTGGCACCCTGCGGAAGTGGTGTGGGCGACGAGGCGACCGCGCGCGTGCTCGAAGCGGCGATCGTCCGCCATCGTCCGCGTATCGTCCTCGCGCCGGCGACCGGACTCGGGCGCGAGCTGGTGCCGCGCGTTGCGGCCCGGCTCGGCCTCGGGTTGACCGGTGACGCGATCGGCGTGGCGCTCGATCGCGAGGGGCGGCTGCGGCAGCTCAAGCCCGCGTTCGGCGGGCAGCTGGTCGCGCCGATCCTGTCGAAGACCAGCCCGGAGCTCGTCACCGTCCGGCCCGGCGTGCTCGACGCTGCGCACGCGACGCCCGGGCGACCCGCGGCGCGCGTTGCCGTGCTGCCGGAGGGACCGGCGGAGGCCGCTCGCGTGCGTACCATCGGCTTCACGTCCGAGCTCGGTGACGGCCCGTCGCTCGACGACGCCCGGGTCGTGGTGTGCGTCGGTTGGGGGATGGGCAAGGACTCCGTGCCGCTCGCGAGCGATCTCGCGGCCGCACTTGGCGGAGTCGTGGGTGGGACGCGTCGGGTGTGTGACGGCGGCTGGCTTCCGCGCCAGCTGCAGATCGGGATCTCCGGACGGAGCGTCGCCCCCGACTTCTATCTCGCGCTCGGCGTGCGCGGCTCCTTCAACCACGTCGTCGGCATGACCCGGTCGGGACGCGTGGTCGCCGTCAATCGCGACGCGAACGCGGAGATCTTTGCCGCAGCGGACGTGGGCATCGTCGGAGACGCGCGTGGCTTCGTGGAGGCGCTGCTGGCGCGGATCCGAGCGTCCTGACGACGGGGAAGGCTCCTAGTCGAGGATCGTCTTCTTGACGATGCCCAGGGCTCCGTCGAGCTCGTAGACCAGCGGCACCGCGGTTGCGATGTTGAGCTCGAGCACCTGCTCTCGCGTGAGGTGCTCGAGGTCCATGACGATCGAGCGCAGGCTGTTGCCGTGCGCGGCGACGACGACGTTGTGCCCGGCCCGGAGCTGCGGCGCTACGTGGGCGGCGAAGTAGGGTAGGGTGCGCGCGGCAGTGTCCTTGAGGCTCTCACCGCCTGGGGGCGCGACGTCGTAGCTGCGCCGCCACACGTGCACCTGCTCGTCGCCGTACTTCCTGGCGGTCTCGGCCTTGTCGAGCCCCTGGAGGTCGCCATAGTGGCGCTCGTTGAGCGCCTGGTTCCGCTCGACCGGGAGCTCGCCGGCGCCGATCTCCTGCAGCACGATCGACAGCGTCTCCTGCGCGCGCACGAGCTCGGAGGTGAAGGCGAACGCGAAGGTGATGCCGGTATCGCGCAGCCTGCTCCCGGCGCGGTGCGCCTCCTGGCGACCGAGATCGGTGAGCGGCACGTCGACCCAGCCCGTGAAGCGGTTCTCGAGATTCCACTGCGACTGCCCGTGGCGAATCAGGACCAGGATCGACACGTTACCTCCCTCGGTCGCCCGGCTGGCGCGACGCGAAACGACTATGCGATGGACCCTCGTCCTTCAAGGCGCTTCGGCGCTGTGCTAGCGTCGACGCGTCCCGACCGCACAACGGAGGCCTCGCATCATGAAGATCGTAGTGGATTTCGACAAGTGCAACAGCAACGCCGTCTGTCAGGTCGCGGCGCCGGAAGTCTTCGAGGTTCGTTCGGACAACTTCCTCTACATCCTGCAGGAGAACCCACCGGAGAGCCTGCGAGTCAAGGTGGAGGCCGCGGTGCGCGGCTGTCCGACGCGCGCGATCTCCATCGAGGAGTGAGGAGCCTGCGGTTGCCGGCGAACCGGAGTCTGCGAAGAGATCCCCTGCCGGCTCGGTCCGGGGACGGACTCTCGAACGCTCAGCCGCCGGTGATCGGGCGCTCGGGCTCGCCGATGCAGTAGGCACAGCGGCAGAGCGCGCGCAGCTCCGATACGAGGTAGAAGGTTTCGTGCCCGTCGGTCCAGCGCAGGAAGACGCTCGCATCGCCGATCCGCTCCAGGCTCTCGAGCGTGGCCTTGCCACCGCCGGGCAGCTCGTCGCGCTCTCGAAGGGCCATGCAGGTATCGCACGGGCAGTGGCCCCGAAGGCTCGCATGCGTCAGGATCGAGTCGTGGCCGTCGAACCACGCGACTCCGAGTGCGTAGCGTCCCACCGCCCGTGTCTCGCTGATCCTCGGCTCGGCCGCCATGTGTTCGATCCTAGGGAAGAGTGCACCGAGCGACAACCCCACGGGCTGCGCCGCGCTCGGGCGATCACAGCGCTGGTGCTCGGAATCCTGCTCGGGGCGACGTCGGCAGGGGCGCAGGTTCAGCCCATCGCGCCCGAAGCCGCGGCGCAACACCTCGGCGAGGTGGTCACCGTCGAGGGCAACGTCGAGACGGTGATCTGCTCGCCGCTCGCCTGCCTGGTCTCGTTCACCGCCGACTACAGCGGTCTCGCTGCCTCGATCCCCGGCGACATGGTGTCGCGCTTCCCGTCGCCGAAGGAGACCTATGCGAACCGCCGCGTCCGGGTGCGGGGGACGGTCGTCGATCGCAACGGCCGACCACGGATCGAGGTGACCGACCCCGAGTCCCTGCTGGTCGTCGGCGCATCCGGTGGTGCGGCACCTGGGCCCGTGGCGGCACCGGTCGCGCGTCTGGAGCGGCCGGCGGGTGTCGACCCGGCTGCCGCTCCGCCGCCGCAGGTCACCGACGGAACCGGCGTCGCGGCGGCCGAGGCGCTCGGGGCGCCGCCTTCGCAGCCGGCACCGGCAGCCGACGACCCTTCCGGAAAGGCCGCGACCCCGTCGCGCTCGCGGGTCATTTCCCCGGGCGTCGTGACCGCTCGCAGCGGCGGACCGCGGCCGCCATCGGCTGAGCCGAGCGGTGACAGTCTGGTGGCTCGTCTCGACCGTGGCGCTGCCGATGTCACGGCGGTCGAGTCACACTCACTCGAGCAACGCGTCGAGCAGCTGCAGCAGGAGAACGCGAGCCTCGCCGAGCTGGTACAGGAGCTCCAGGAAAGGCTGGCGGTGCTCGAGCGGACGGGCGTCCGCGGCCAGGGCGTCAACGAAGCGGAGCTTCCCTACACACCGGAGTACGTCGTCTCCGGCGAGAAATCGACACGTCTCGAGTCAGTGAAGCGCGGCTGGAGCTCGGAGCGTCTGCTGCGGGCAGTCGGGCCGCCGCTCAACACCGTGACCGAGGCGAACGGGTACATGACCTGGTACTACGCCAACGGACGCGCCGTGACGCTCGACCCCCGCGGTCGCGTGGCCTCCAGCGTCGGCTTCTGAGGCTCCCTCAGGCCGCCCCGTCGGGCGGGAGCTTGTCGTGGCCGGGCGCGCCTTCGGGCTTGTCGGCGCCGTCGTCGTCCTCGCGATGGTCCAGCGAGTCGCGGAACGCGCGCAGCGATTTCCCCAGGAAGGAGCCCACCTCGGGCAGGCGGCTCGGCCCGAAAACCAGCAGCGCGAGCGCGAGGATCACCAGAAGCTCAGGAAAGCCGAGACCCCACATCGTGCTCCGGATAACAACGCTCCCCTGCCTTGGAGTCAAGCTGCGATCCGCCGGGTCGTCTTGGCCGCGGACGGGCGGAGATGGTACCTGCGACGCGCGATGTCGGAGCTAGGCGGTGCCGGTGCGGCGTCGCGGACAGGTTCCGCGAACGGCGAGTCTCCCGTCCGGCTGGCGCGCTCGGCCTCGGTGGTCGGTGGTGCGGTCCTCGCGAGCAGGATTCTCGGGCTGATCCGTGAGCAGGTGTTCGCTGCCTCGTTCGGCGCGGGGCGCGAGCTCGATGCCTTCGTCACGGCGTTTCGCATCCCGAACCTGTTCCGCGACCTGTTCGCCGAGGGCGCCCTGTCGGCGGCGTTCGTGACCTGCTTCACGCAGACGCTCGCACGGGAAGGCGAGGCCCGGGCGTGGCGCCTCGCCAACCTGGTGGTGCACGCGCTTCTCGTGGTCGTCGGCGGCATCGTCCTGGTCGGCATCCTGGTGACGCCATGGGTCGTCGACGTCATCGCTCCCGGGTTCGCCGAAGTTCCCGGGAAGACCGCGCTGACCGTCGAGCTGACACGCGTCATGTTCCCCTTCCTGGTGCTGGTCGCTCTGGCCGCAGTCGCCATGGGGATGTTGAACGCGCGTGGGCACTTCGGCGTGCCGGCCTCGGCGTCGAGCTTCTTCAACCTCGGCTCGATCGTCGTCGGAATCTTCGCCGCATGGTGGCTGGCGCCCGGCTACTTCACCAGCGCGTGGGGCGAGGGAGGGGCGGCGGGTGCCGCCCCGGAGCTCGCCGAGCGCGCGATCCTCGGCATGGCGGTCGGCACCGTGGTGGGCGGTGCGCTGCAGCTCCTCGTTCAGGTCCCGTCGCTCTACCGCTTGAACTACCGCTACCGGCCGATGCTCTCGTTTCGGGATCCCGGGGTGCGTCGGGTTCTGGCGTTGATGGCCCCGGCGACGATCGGCGCCGCAGCCGTGCAGATCAACGTGCTGGTGAACAGCAACTTCGCCTCGCATCTCGGCGATGGCGCGGTGAGCTGGTTGAACGTCGCCTTTCGCTTCATGCAGCTGCCGATCGGTCTCTTCGGCGTCGCCGTCGGCGTGGTCGCCCTGCCGGCAGTATCGCGCAGCGCGGAACGCGCCGACCTGCCCGAGTTCAATGCGACGATCGTGCGTGCCCTGCGTCTCGTGTTCGGCCTCTGCTTGCCCGCTGCGGTCGGCCTCGCGGCTCTCGCGCCCGAGTTCGTGGGGCTCGTCTATCAGCACGGACGGTTCACCGCCGAGGACACGCGGATGGCGGCGAGCGCGCTCGTCGCCTACTCGGTCGGCCTCGCAGGATACGCGAACATCAAGGTCATGGTCCCGGCCTTCTATGCGCTCGGTGACGCCCGGACGCCGGCTGCGATTTCATGCTTGTCGATCGCGGTCAACGCGGCGGGCAACTGGCTCGTGATCCACCGGCTGGGCGGCGGTCATGCCGGACTCGCGGGCGTGACGTCGCTGGTCGCGCTGCTCAACTTCGCGATCCTGTTCGTGTTGCTGCGGCGCCGGATCGGCTCCTTCCCCGGGCTCGGTGCCGCCGTGCTGCGCCTCGGGATCGCCTCGCTCGTCGTCGGGGTGGTCTGCCTGGTCGTGCGCTCGGGCGTAGGGCTGTTCCTGCCGGTCGACGGGCTCGCGGGCCGCGCCGCGATCGCCAGCCTCGCGGTTCCCCTGGCGGCGGCGGCGTTCGTCGTGGCGGCAGCGGCGCTCGGCGTGCAGGAGATCCGCCCGATGGCGGAGCGCGCCCTCGCGCGTGCCCGGCGCGCCGTGCGCTGACGGGCCGCTCTGGCGGATGCTAGAGCGGCGCCATGTCATCCGGCGGAACTGGCGCGGGCCCTGCCGTGCCGGCGATCATCGCCGGCTTCCCCACGTTGGTGGAGGCGTTCGAGGTTGCCGGGACGCCCATCGCGCTGGTCACCGTGCGCGATCTCGAGCAGCACGTCGACCGCGAGCTGTTGCTGCATGACGAGAGCACGGTGCCGCCCTACTGGGCGCTGGTGTGGGGCGGGGCACGTGCGCTCGCCGAGCATCTGATCACACGCGTCGAGTGCAAGGGCAGGAGCGTCCTCGACGTCGGGTGCGGGCTGGGTCTCGTCGCGCTGGCGGCGTCGATGCGCGGTGCGCTGGTGACCGCGATCGATCGCGAACTGGCGCCGATCGAATTTCTCCAGGCGAGTGCCGCGATCAACCGTGTCGCGGTGGAGGTGCTCGTCGGGGATGTCGTGACAGCGTCCCTCGAACGGACGTTCGACCTCGTGCTCGCGGCCGATCTGCTCTACGAGCGCACCGAGTTCGATCGTCTGGCCGAAGCCCTGAGCGGGCTGGTGGCACCGGGCGGAACGCTGTGGGTCGCCGACCCGCAGCGGGTCGATACCGCCCGGTTCTACGCGGCGCTCGAGCGCTGCGGGCTCTCGATCCGCGAGGTGGGTGCGTGCGAGCTTCGCGAAGAGAACGGCGTCCTGCGCGTCAGGTTGATCGCGCTGGGACGAGGTGAGTAGGAGCGCAGGCCCAGACCGAGCCTGCGCCCGGGCGATCACTCGGCCGGCGCTGCGCCGTCGACGTGACGGTACTCGACCTGGTGGTCGAGGAGCACCTGGCCCTCCTCGGTCATCCAGCCGAAGCGGGTGGTGCGCTTGCCCTCGATCAGATGGTTCACCAGCTTCACCCGGCTCACGGCCTTCCCGGACTCGAGAGCGACGTGCCACGCCTTCAGGGTGACCTTGCCGCGGGTGGACGCGCGTGCTGTTTTGCTGAGCTTTTTCTCCGCCATGGTGGGTCCTCCAGACGCCGGGCCTGAGCGCTGGTGAGTAGCCGGCGTCCGGGGCCGGCGCAAGAAGGCGAGCGAGCCGACGAGACAGGGCGGGGGGACCCGGGGGCGCGCGCTGGTACCCCGCGCCGCCCGAGGGCGGTGGGGAGGTGGCGCCGCGGCGCCCGATTTCTGCCCGCATGCGACACGGGGTCGGCCGCATGAACGTTAAATCGGACCATCGAGCGAGCCTCTTGCAGAAGAAGGGCTTTCTTCGGAGAAAAAAACCTGCCAGATTTGGTTATCAGCTACTGACACGCTGAGTCATTGGTGCTACTCTCTAGCGACCTTGGTGGGGAGGCGGTGATGGCGACGACGATGAACTCGTCGAGTCTCGTGGAGGCCGACCGTCCCCGTACCGTGATCGTTCGGGGTCGGACGATTCCCTCCCGCCGACCCCGTCGAGGCAGACCGAACACGACCCGGTGGAGCCGCGTCCGCGGCACGCGCCGAGGTAAAACGATTCGAGGGTAAAGGAACGAGATGCGAACCGCAGCGATCTATCCGGCAGAGACCGAGCCAGCCGAGTGGAACGATCCGAATCAGGACGAGCAAGCTCAGGCGGCAACACCTTCTGCTCAGGAGCTTGGTGACGTCGAGGCCGAAGCGAAGTCGATGGAGCCTCTTGTCGGGGACCTCGACGTCCTCGGCCGATTCTACGCCGACCTCGCCCGTACTCCGCTCCTCGACCGCGAGGCCGAGCGCACGCTGACCACCGAGATCAGCCGGGCAAGGGAGTCGGTCGTCCGCTGGCTCCGCCGCAACCCGCGCATCGTCAACGTCACGTTGACCGAGCGGGGCCGCGGCGTCATCCGCCCGACCGAGGAGTTCCGCGAGCGAGAGATCCTGCTGGTCGTCGATCGTGCCCGGCGGCTGGCGCGCAGCCCTGCGAAGCTTCGCAAGATGCGTCTGACGCGCGACCGGGTCAGCAAGTTCGCGCGCGAGCTCGACGCACGCCTCGAGGCATACCGCGGCGCGCGCGACGCGATGCTGAAGGCGAACCTGCGCCTCGTCGCGGCGATCGCTCGCAAGCACGCCCGTCGCGGCCTCCCGCTGCCCGACCTCATCCAGGAGGGAACGCTGGGTCTCCTGCGCGCCGTCGAGAAGTTCGACCCCGCGAAGGACATCAAGTTCTCGACCTACGCGGTGTGGTGGATCTGGCAGTACATTGCACGCTCGATCGACAACGACCGGTCGGTGGTTCGCACGCCGGTGCACTGGCACGAGCTGCGCCGCAAGGTCGGCCGTCTCTCGCAGGCGCTCGAGAGCAAGCTGCACCGTGCGCCATCGAAGGACGAGATCATCCAGGCGGGCGGCATCGATCAGAACCAGCTCGAGATGATGGCCGAGCCGGCGCACGTGCTGTCGCTCGACATGGAGTTGGGCCACGACGATGACCGGACGCTCGCCGAGGTCATCCCCGATGAGCAGGGGGATCGCCCCGAGGCGCGCAGCATGGCGGGAGACCTGTCGCGTCATCTCGAGAACGTGCTGACGGAGCTCCCGGACCGTGAGCAGGCCATCATCCGTCTCCGCTTCGGCCTCGACGACGACCAGGTCGAGACGCTCGAGGAGATCGGTGTTCGCTACGGTGTGAGCCGCGAGCGAATCCGTCAGCTCGAGGCGAAGGCGCTCACCCGCCTTCGCGACCTCTGCGGGACCGCGGGGCTCGAGTCGTTCCTCGAGGCCTGATCCCGACCGCTCACCGACGGTGAAGGAGCCCCGGAAGCGCCGCTTTCGGGGCTCCTTTCGTTTGTGGTGCGGCCGGCGGATAGCCGAAGCGCAACCGCGTAAGCTCGGCTAGGAGCCTGTCCGAGTAAGGCCGCGGGGCTGCGAAGCGCGATGCATCCGCGATCGCTGCGTCACGGAACCCTCGACGGATCGGGTGGATACGCCTTCGGGTTCCGTTCCTTGCGCTCGCGGCGCCGCACGCTTCTCGCTCCCACGCCCTTGCTCGGACAGGCTCCTAGGACGTGCTGGGAAGCAGGACGACCCGGCGGGAGGGCTCGCGGCCGCGGCTGACCGACCGCAGGCCGAAGCGCTCTGCGACCCCGTGCTGCAGGCGGCGTGTCGCTGCGGGCTGGGCGGGCAGCTCCACCGGCTCGCCGTGGTCGAGTACGTCGCGCGCGGCCGCCTCCGTCTCGGCTGTGACCGCGTCGGTGGACTCCTCCGCGGCGGCTTTGCCGTCGTGCTGGCGCTCGTGTCGCAGCGTCGAGAGGAACTCCTCGATGCTGGCGACGCTGCCGCTCCGGAGCAGACGAACCGGGAGGTCGCGCAGCATCGCGTCGCGTAGCTTGGCCGGCTGACGCCGGCCGAGGCTCCGAAGCGTCAGGATCAGGTCGGCGTCGCGGACCGAATGGGCGATGCGCGCCGGCGCTCCCGTGCTCAAGATCGCACGCTCGATCCGCTCCTCGCTGACGGCGTGCGGATAGATCCGAATCAGGCGACGACCGGAGTGGGGTCGCGTCTCGCGGGGCGCGGGAGGGTGCTCCAGCGGTCGGACCTCGATGGCGCCGCTCTCGTCGCGGACGCGCAGCTCCGCCGGCGCGGGATGGCCGCGAAGCCGCGCGTCCACGACCTTCGCGAGCTGATGGTGGACCGCGACGCGGTCGCGCGTCTGGATCTCGATGAGCTCGTCGAACGTCGGGGTCTGCTTGCGCTCGAGCACCGTCTTCTGGGTCCGACGGCGGCGAGCCTCCTCGTCGCCCAGGGTAACCGCCTGGATGCCGCCGACCAGGTCGGCGAGCGTCGGGTTGGCGAGCAGGTTGTCGAGGCTGTGGCCGTGGGCGGTCGCCACGAGCTGTACGCCGCGTTCGGCGATCGTCCGTGCCGCGGCTGCCTCGGCCTCGGTTCCGATCTCGTCGATCACGATCACTTCCGGCATGTGGTTCTCGACGGCTTCGATCATGACCGCGTGCTGGCGGTCGGGCGTTGCTACCTGCATGCGTCGCGCCAGGCCGATCCCGGGATGCGGAATGTCGCCGTCGCCGCCGATCTCATTGGACGTGTCGACGACGACGACACGCTTGCCGGCCTCGCTGGCGAGCACGCGCGCGGCGTCGCGCAGGATCGTGGTCTTGCCGACGCCGGGCGGCCCCAGGAGCAGCACGCAGCGTCCGGACTCGATCACGTCGCGCACGATCTCCACCGCACCGACGACGGCGCGGCCGACACGGCAGGTGAGTCCGACGACGTGGCCGGCGCGGTTCCGGATCGCCGAGACGCGGTGCAGCGTGCGCTCGATGCCGGCCCGGTTGTCGCTCGTGAAAGCACCGACCTGGGCCGTGATGTGCGCGAGGTCGTCGCGCCCGACGGGGTGCGCGTCCAGAAGGGCCGTGGCATCGGGGAAGCGCGCCTCCGGACGCCGCCCCAGGTCGAGGACGACTTCGAGCATCTGCTCGAGGTCGGGGCGGCGGTCGACGACCGCCCGCAGCCTCGGCGGCAGGACGCGGAGCAGGGCCCCGATGTCGTCGCTCGTCGGCGCCGCCGCGGGCCGGGCGAGCACTCCTGGCTTCTGCGTCATCCGGCCCCCCCGGTCAGTGTGGAGCGTCGAAGGCGGCCTTGAGCGTACTGAGGTGGCGGAGCTCCGTGCCGAGCGCGCGCAGGCGCTCCTCGAGGCGCACGGCGTCGCGGGCCGCCTGGTCGAGCGCGGCGAGGTCGATCGGTCCAAGGGCTCGTCGCAGATGCGCGAAGGCGTCGAGCAGCTCCTTTGCCCCCGCGATGCCGCACTCTGCGAGCCGCCGGTCCACTTCCTGCGCGAAGCGGACGATGGCTTCCGCCTGCTGGATCGTCTGGTCCACGTGCATCGACCCCCTCCACGGAAGGCGTCACCGAGCATTCCTCGAGAGAAATCCTACTCCGGCAAGCCCCGAGGTGGAAGGGTGACGCTGGTTGCACTACACGTAGAGGATTGGCGTTCGCTGCATCGGTCAGGAGGGGGTTGTGAAGATCAAGAGGGTGCTTGTCGCGATCGACTTCTCGAAGCTCTCGTACGATGCGCTCGACTACGCCATCGACCTCGCGCGCGACCTCGGCGCGAAGCTGTCGGTGCTCTACGTCGTCGAGCCGCTCGAGTTCGCCGGCGTCGACGTTCTGGGGGGGGCCCCGATCGCCACGCAGTCGATCGTCGACGAGCATCTCAAGCAGGCCCGCCGCGAGCTGGAGCGCGTCAAGGGAAAGAAGCTCGCCGGCCTCGAAGGCGCGACCACCGCGGTACGCATGGGCCGGCCCGCCGAGGAGATCGTCGCCGCGGGTGGGAAGGGCAAGGCGAACCTCATCGTGCTTGGTACCCACGGGCGCTCGGGGCTGTCGCATCTGCTGATGGGTAGCGTTTCGGAGCGCGTCGTCCGTCACGCGCAGTGTCCGGTGGTGGTCGTACCCACCCGGCGCGGTTGAACGTAGCCCACGTGGTGCTGCAGGCCCCGCGATTCGTCCGATGGTTGATTGAGGGCGTAGGTTCGTCTGGTATCGGTCGGGTAGTGGTGCTGATCAGCATGTTGACCCGGACGACCGCGACCTCCGGCCGGAACTCGGAGGTCGCGTGAGCGGTCGCGACGATCGCGGCGGGTTCGGCGGGAAGCGCTGGGGTACCGGCGGGGGGTATCCGCAGGCGCCTCGGCCGGAGAGTCGTGGCGGCGATCCCATGAAGAGCCCGTTCGGCGGCTCGGTGTGGCAGCAGCACCCGCTCGAGCCGAACCTCGACGTGGACGACGCCGAGAGTGCCGACGAGACCGCGGAGGCGCCGCGCCGTCGGCGCGGGGCAGCGGAGCCGTCGCCCTACCCGCGCAAGACGGTCGCGGCCCTGGGAGCCAGAGCGAAGGTCGTCCGTGACGGCAGCGGCGTGCCGCACATCCAGGCGAAGACCGAGCGCGACGCCTACGCGGCTCTCGGGTTCTGCATGGCGGAGGATCGCCTCTGGCAGCTCGACATGCTGCGCCGGCTCGCGACCGGTCGGCTGGCAGAGATCCTGGGTGAGCCGTTCGCGCGCCACGACGCGCTCGTCCGCACGATCGGCGTTCCACGGCGCGGGGCGGTGGCAGCGGCACGGATCGAGGGCGTCGCGCGCGACGTTCTCGCGGCGTTCGTCGGCGGAATCAACGCGGTGCGCGCCGAGGTGAAGCCGCCCGAGTGCGCGGTGCTGGGCTACGAGATCGAGCCGTGGACGATCGCGGACTCCCTCGCGATCGAGCTCTACGCCGCGTGGTCGCTTTCGCTGGAGACGTGGCCGCACAAGCTCTTGATGGCGCGCGCTCTGGCCACCGCGGGCCTCGAGCGTGCACGCTGGATCGCACCCCCCGGACTCGAGCTGAGCCTCTTGCCCGAGCAGGTCCTCGCGTTGTGGCGCCGGATCGATCTGCGCGTTCTCGACTGGATCGCGGCAGCGCCGGGCGTGGCTCCGGGTGGCGGCAGCAACGGATGGGCGCTGGGCGGCGAGCGGACCGGCAGCGGCGCCGCGCTGGTCGCGGGCGACCCTCATCTTCCGGTGAGCTTGCCGAGCCCCATGTACCTGGTTCACCTCGAGGCGCCGGGCTTCTCGGTCGCCGGTGCTGCCTACGTCGGCGGTCCCGTGGTGCAAGTGGGGCGCAACCGCCGGTGCGCATGGAGCGTCACGAACTTCTCACTCGACGACGTCGACTGCGTGATCGAGGAGCTCGACGGCATCGGCAACTTCCGGACCGAAAAGGGCTGGTCCCCGCTTGGCCGTCGCAGCGAGCTGGTGCGCGTGCGGGGCGGCGAGAGCCTGAAGATCGAGGTCGCAGAGACGCGCAACGGACCGCTTCTGTCGCAGCTCGTAGCCCAGCTCGCGGGGCCGCACGCCGACGCCGGCGAACTCGCGCTGGCAGTGCGGTGGGGCGCGAACTCGCTCGGCACGGCACTCCCGGGCTGGCTCGGTGTTGCGCGGGCAACCAGCGTCGCGGAGCTCGGACGGGCTGCCGCCACGATGGACAGGGGGGCGCTCGCGCTCAACGTCTGCGCCGGGGACGCCGCAGGAGCGATCGGCCACTTCGGCGTGGGCGGGCTGCCCGTGCGCGACGCGCAGGCGCGTTTGCCGGTTCGTGGCTGGCTACCCGAGATCCGCTGGACAGCCGTGACCGGGCTCTCCGGTATCTGCAGCCGGCAAGCGAGCGATGTGGTCGTTTCCGCGAACGAGGCGCATCTGGATGCGGCCGCGGCGGCCTATCCGGCGCACGCCTATGCCGATCATGCGTACCGCGCGCGGCGCATCCGGGAGCGCATCGAGGCCGGGGGCAGTCGCGACGTTGCCGCCGCGCTGCTGCTCCAGCGCGACGTGGTCGATCTGGCCGCGTGCGATCTCCTGCCCACGGTGCAGGCCGCGCTCGGGCGCATCGATCCGCAAACGCATCCGGCTCTCGCGCGGATCGCACCGGCGCTGGCAGAGTGGAACGGAGAGGCCACCGCCGACTCGGCGCCCGCGGCCGTGTTCTACGTGGCCTTGGCCGCTCTCGCGCCGCACGAGCTGTTTCCGGAAGCTCGCTTCGGCCCGCTGGCGCGGTTCTGGCGCCAGGCATGGTGGGGCGTCACCAGAATCATCGCGGCTTCGTCCTCGCCGTGGTTCGCGAACGAGGAGGAGCGTGACCGGGGACTGCTCGGCCTCCTCGACCGGGCTGCCGCGTGGTGCGCCGGGCAGATGGGGCCAGACCCGGCCACGTGGACGTGGGGCGCGCTGCATCCGCTCTCCCTCGGGCATCCGCTCTCGTTTCACGAGACCTTCGCGGCGGGCGTCGCGGAAAGCTGGAGCGCTCCGGGCTCGCCGTTCACGGTGCTGCAGCACCGCTGGGGCGTCGCGCAGCCGACGCCCCCGTTCCCGGTCGCTCTTGGCCCTTCGGTCCGGATGGTGGCCGACCTTGCGACCGACGAGGTGCACCTCGTCCTTCCGGGCGGCGAGTCCGGGCGTCTCGATGGCGGCCACCTCCTCGATCAGGTCGAAGCGTGGCGCACCGGTGGCAGCCTCACCGTCAAGCTCCAGCCGGAGACCGCCGGAGACATCACCGAGCTCGTGCCGGGCTGACGACCGGCCCGCAGATTCAGCTGAGCGCGCCCGTGTCGCGCAGCGCGCCGATGCGCTCGTCGTCGTAGCCCAGGACGTCGCGCAGGACGTACTCCGTGTCCTGCCCGAGGCAGGGTGCTGCACGCCAAACGGCGAGCGGCGAGCGGTGCAGCTTGTACGGAATGCCCATGTGTCGCCGGGTGCCGACCTCGGGATGCGGCTGCTCGACGAAGTAGCGGCGCGAGCCGAGGTGGGGATCGTCGTGCAGATCCTTCGCGTTCATCGCCGGGAACGCGGCGACGCCCGCGGCCTGCAGGATGTCGCGGACGTCCTCCGGGCTGCGCGAGGCGCACCAGGCGCCGATCGCTGCGTCGAGCGCGTCCTCGTTCTGCTTGCGCAGCGTGGCGCTCGCGAAGCGTCGGTCGGTCGCGAGTTCCGGGTGGATGGCGTTCGCGAGCCGTGTCCACTCGTCCTGGTCGGCAACGGCGATCGACACCCAGCGGTCGTCTCCGGCGCAGCGGTAGATGGCGTGCGGCGCCCACAGGGGATCGTGGTTGCCGTCGCGTTCGGGCGCGCTGCCGGTCATGCTCTGCGCGAGCAGTGCCTCGGGCAGGAGCGCCATCGTACTCTCCCACTGCGACAGGTCGATGTACTGGCCCTCGCCGGTGCGGCGGCGGTGGATCAGGGCGGCAAGCACGGCGACCGCGCCCTGCAGGCCGGCAGTCGGGTCGCCGTACGAGATGCCGATGTGCATCGGGCGCCAGCCGCGATAGCCGGTGACCGACGAGAGCCCGGACAGAGGGACCTGGGCGGGGCCGTACGATACGAAATCGCTCTCCGGACCGGTCGCGCCGTAGCCCGACATCGAGATCACGATCACGTCCGACCTGAGATCGCGGCACACCGCGTAGCCGAGCCCCATGCGCGCGAAGACGCCTGCCGCGAAGTTCTCGACCACGACGTCGCTCTTGCGGATCAGGTCGTGGGCGACCTGCATGGCCTGCGGGTCCTTGAGGTCGAGGGCGAGGCTGCGCTTTCCCTGGTTGTACTGGTTGAAGTAGCCGGAGCGGTTCGCCCCGGGCTGGGCATCGGGCCAGGGCGGGAGCAGGCGCGTGACGCAGGTGCGTGACGCCGACTCGATGCGGATCACCTCTGCGCCAAGGTGTGCGAGCTGCAGCGTGCAGAACGGCCCTGCCCACACCCACGTGAAATCGGCGACACGGATCCCCGCGAGCGGCTTCGCGGCGGTGGACTTGCTCATGCGACCACTCCCGCGTCACGGAGTCGCGCGCGCGCGTCCGCATCGTAGCCGAGCTCCGCGAGCACCGCGTCGGTGTCTTCCCCGAGCCGGGGGGCGCGCTTGCGGATGCGCCACGGCGTCCGCGCGTGCAGGTACGGTGCGCCGGGCATGACGACCGTCCCGCCCGAGCCGTCGTCGACCGCTGCGAAGAAGCCGCGCGCCTTGAGGTGGTCGGAGGAGAGCAGGTCGCCCATCGTCGACACGGGTGCGAACGGGATCCGACGCGCCTGCGCCTCGTGGTAGAGCTCGTCGACCGTGCGCTCGCCGGCGTACTCGCCGAGGAAGATCTGCAGCGCATCCCAGTTCGCGGCGCGGGAGATCCGGTTGTCGAACAGCTCCATGCTCGCCCAGTCGGGGTTGCCGGCGAGGTCGACGAAGCGCTGCCACTGGTGCTCCTCGACGCAGCAGATGAAGATCCAGCCGTCCTTGCACTCGAGGAAGTCGAGCGGCTGGATCGGCTTCTGGCCCAGCCGCGAGGCGACGAGCCCCATGTACGGGTAGAACTCGTAGGCCATCTCGAGGATCGAAGTGACGCACTCCTGCATCGACACCTCGACGAGCTGCCCCTGGCCGCTCACGAGCGCGCCGTACACGGCGCCGAGGGAAGCGACCGCGGCGTTGAGCCCGGCCTGGAAGCCCGACTGGTGCCCGAAGCCCTTGAGGGGCGGCATGTCGTCGCTGCCCGGGCCGCCGCCGTTGAGCGATGCCGCACCGCCCGCCGCCCACAGATTCACGTCGTGCATGCGCAGGTCGCGGTTCGGTCCGTCGAGGCCGAACGGGCTGATCGACGTGACGACGAGGCGCGGGTTCGCGGCACGGAGCTTCGCGTCGTCGAGGCCCCGCGCGGCGATCTCGGCCGGAGGCACGTTGTGCACGACGAGGTCCGCGCCCGCGGCGAGGCGGGCGAGGATCTCGTGCCCGTCGGGACGCTCGAGGTCGACCACGATGCCGCGCTTGTTGGTGTTCAGGTAGAGGTAGAACCCGCTGCGCTCCGGGTCGGCGTCGCCCGCGTACGGACCGCGGTGGCGCGCCGTGTCGCCGCGCCCCGGGGCCTCGATCTTGATGACGTCTGCGCCGAGGTCGGCGAGCTGTTTCGTGGCGAAGCTCGGCGCGACGAAGTCGCCACACTCGATGACGCGGATGCCGGCGAGCGCGTCGCGTGCGGTCGCTTCGGTGCTCACGCTAACCGAGCGCCTCGGCGGGCAGCGTCGAGAGAAGGTCCTCCGCGCGCCGCGGTTCCTCGACGTCCGCGAGCTTGACGAGCCAGTCGGTGTGCGGATACGCCGACGCGGGCCACTCGCGCAGGACTGTCCAGTCCGACGACGACGTGCCCGGGGCGAGCAGGCGAACCTTGCCCGTGTCCGTCAGGCCGATCGCGGCGCGCCCGCTCGGGGTCGTCGTGAACGAGACGTAGCCGGACATTCCACCCATCGTGACGAAGTACATGCGACGCGGTCTACCCGGATCGCCGCAGACGGGCAAGGTTGCCGGCCCGAACGCTCGCCCGCTATCCAGAGTCGGTGTTTCGCGTCGGACTGACCGGTGGCATCGCGTGCGGCAAGAGTCTCGTGGCGAGCTTCTTCACCGAGAAGGGCATCCCGGTCGTCAACGATGACCACGCAGCCCACGACGCAGTCGCGCGGGGAAGCGACGGACTGGCAGCCGTCGTGGCGGAGTTCGGCGACGACGTGCTGCTGCCCGACGGCAGCCTCGATCGCCCCAAGCTCGGTCGCATCGTGTTCAACGACGACGCCAAGCGCCGCCACCTCATGGGGGTCACGTTCCCGTTCATCGGCCGCCTGCTCGGCGAGCGCTTCGCGACGGCCGAGCGCTCGGGGGCGCCGTTCCTCGTCTACGAGTCGGCGCTGCTCTTCGAGAACGGCGGCTTCGACGGGTGGCGGCCGATCGTCACCGTGCGCGTGGACGAACGGCAGCAGATCGAGCGGCTGTGCGCGCGCAGTGCGCTGTCGCGCGAGGACGCGGCCGCGCGCATCCGCTCGCAGATGCCGCTCGCGCGCAAGGCCGAGCTCGCCGACTTCGTGATCGACAACGCGGGCTCACCCGAGGAGACGCGGCGCCAGTTCGACGCGGTGTACGCGGATCTGCTGGCGCGCGCCCCGGCGCCGGGTCAAGCCTGAAGCGCTTCCTTGACGAGCGGCTCGAGCTCGCCGTTGGCGTGCATCTCGCGCACGATGTCGCAGCCGCCGACGAACTTCCCGTCGATGTACACCTGCGGAATCGTCGGCCAGTTGGAGAAGCGCTTGATGCCCTCGCGGATGTCGGGGTCCTTGAGGACGTCCACGGTGTTGTACGGCACACCGAGCTCCTCGAAGATCTCGATGGTCGCGGCCGAGAAGCCGCACATCGGGAACGACGGCGATCCCTTCATGTAGATCACGATCCGGTTGCTCTCGATCGACTCGCGGATGCGGTCGCTGGTGATGTCGGACATGCGTTGCGTCTCCTCGGTGTGCATCGGCCCTGCGTTCGGGCTCAGGACTGCCCGGCCTGCGCGGGCGTGAGCGTCTTCAGTGCGAGCGCGTGGATGTTGCGGCCGTCGACCGCCGCACCCAGTGCCTCGTAGATCATCTTGTGCCGCTCGACGAGCGGGACGCCTTCGAACGCGGCGGCCACCACACGGACCTCGAAGTGGTCGCCGGTCCCGGTGTAGTCGCGCACTTCCGCGACCGCCCCGGAGACGTGCTCCTCGATTCTGCGCTGGATCTCGGTCGGGCTCATGTCGGCGAAACGTAGCATCCGCGGCCGCCCCAGGGAACGGGCTCGAGGCGTCAGCGCGGCCGGCGGGCCTCGCCCTTGCGGTGCGAGCTGTACCCGGGGAACAGGGGTGCCCCGGGCAGGATCGCTGCCGCGACGTTGTTCACGGCGGTACAGGCCTCGCCGAAGTCGGCCGCGAGAACCCGGACCTTGCCGGGGTAGGTCGCACCGTCGCCGGCCGCCCAGAGGCCGGGACGATCGCTCGCCATGCGGGAGTCCACGAGGATCGCGCCTTCCTCGATGCGTGCCCCGAAGCGCGCCAGCGAGGTGGCGTCGGCATGGAAGCCGTAACAGGGCACGATCCGCGTGACGGCGAGCGAACACTCGCCGCCGTCGCGCCGGTCGGTGAGGGTCGCGCCCGCCACGGTCCCGGTACCGTCCACGCCGGTCAGCTCGAGGTACGGCAGGAACCGGACCGGTGAGGCCTCGAGGCCCTGCCGGACTTCGTCGGAGACCGGAAGCCGGTCGCGCCGGTGGACGAGGGTCACCGAAGCCGCGGTCGCAGCGAGGGCGACGGCGACCGCGACGGCACGCTCGGACCCACCGAGCACGAGCACGTCCTCGCCGCGCACGTCGCTCGCGGCCGGTGGAACGTACGTGAGGCCGCGCCCTTCGAACGCGGCGATCGCGGGGTTCGCGATGCGCTGCGCGGTGAAGCTGCCGATGCCGGCGGCGACGAGCACGGCTCGGGTGCGCAGCGAGCCGGTCGCGCCGCCTCTCGCCGACGACTCGAGCGCAGGCGAAGCGGACGCCCCGGCGTCGCGCGTGTCGACTCGGAGGAGCGCGCCCTCCCGCTCCACGGCGGTCACCTCCTCGCCGAGGCGGAACGTGATCGGGAACGCGCTCGCCTGCTGCAGCAGGCGCTCGACCAGCTCGCGGCCGGCGATGGAAGGAAAGCCGGCAACGTCGTGGATCGTCGTGTCCGGGTAGAACGTCGCGATCTGGCCGCCAACCATCGGCAGCGTCTCGAGGACGATCGTCGAGAGCCCGCGGAACCCCGCATAGTAGGCGGCGTAGAGACCGACCGGCCCGGCGCCGACGATCGCGAGCTCAGCGTCGATCGCTGCCGACGAGGGTTGGGCAGATGCCGAGAGCACCATGCTTGACGGCCTTCGAGTAGGACAACACGTCGAGGCCCTTGTCGCCGAAGGCCCCGACGTTCACCAGCCCGCCGTCGTGCGAGGGCGTGGACGACCAGTCCCAGCGCTCGACGAGAAGGCGTTGCCCGCGTGCCGCCGCGTAGGTCAGCGTATCGAACGCGATCTCCGCCGCGCGCCGACGGCGCCAGGGCTCGCCGGAGGCGCGAAGCCCGAGTGCCTCGTCGGCGCGCTCGTACACCAGATTCAGAGTCTCGCGCCACGGCTCCTTGGCGACCAGCGCCCAGCCGGGCTCGGCGGCGATCGCGTTGACCGTCGCGTCGTCCGCGAACCAGGGGTCGTCACTCGCGAAGGCGGCGAAGCCGTCGCGTTGCGCGCAGAACTCGGCGAGTGCTGCCAGCGTGACCGGGCCGCCCCCGGGCAACGACTGCGGCCGCAGCACGAGCATGCATCCCGCCGTCTTCGCGGCCATCGCGACCTCGCGCGAGAACGGGATCTGCGGGGCGCTCTCCGGCCGGACCCCGAGCAGCGCGCGAACCGCTTCCGGGTCGAGGAGATCGTCGCCGAACAGGCTTCTGGCTTCGTCGAGGCTCAACGTTGTCATGGGCTGAAGGGCTTTACGTCGTCCGGTGGCGCGCGCGCAACCGGTTAGCCGCCGAGGTGGTGCATCGATCGCTCGCGCGTCGAGACGCCGTGCAGGAGGTCGTGGCCGGTGGGTTTGGCACCGACCGCGCGCAGCAGGATCGCCGCGATCTTCCCGTCGTCGGCCCCATCGCGCAGCGCCGCACGGACGTCGAGCTCGTCGTCGCGTAGCAGGCAGAGGTGGAAGCGTCCGTCGGCGGTGAGGCGCATGCGGTTGCAGCTCCCGCAGTACGGCTCGGACACCGGGCTGATGAAGCCGATGACGCCGGCGGCGCCGCGCAAGCGGAAATTGCGGGATTCGTCGGACGGGCTCGTCGGCGGAATCTCCTCGAGGGGGCCGAGGGCTTCTTCGAGGCGGCGTCGGGTGTCGCGGTTCGACACGAAGCTCTGCGTCGCCACCCGTGCGCACTCGCCACCTCCGAGCGGCATCAGCTCGATGAAGCGCACGTGCCAGTCGCGCTCGCGCGTCAGGCGCGCCATGTCGACGACGTCCGCCTCGTTGTATCCGCCGACCACGACGCAGTTGAGCTTGAGCGGCGTGAACCCGGCTGCGCATGCAGCCTCGATCCCGGCCCCAACGTCGTCGAGCCTGGCCCAGCGCATCACGCGGCCGATGCGCTCGCGGTCGAGGGAATCGATGTGGACGTTCACGCGTCGCAGACCCGCGTCCGCGAGCGCGGGCGCGAGCTTCGGAAGGAGGATGCCGTTCGTCGTCAGCGCGACGTCGCCGATGCCGGGCACAGCCGCGATCCGGCGCACGATGTCGACCAGGTCCGGGCGCAGCGTCGGCTCGCCGCCGGTGAGGCGGATCTTGCGAAAGCCGACGCTCGCGGCGGCGCGAGCCACGCGCTCGATCTCTCCCGCGGTGAGCAGCCCCTCGAGCGGCGCGTAGGCAGCGCCGGCAAGCGGCATGCAGTACACGCAGCGGAGGTTGCAGTGATCCGTGAGAGAGATGCGAAGGTAGTCGATCTCGCGCTGGAAGCGATCCAGTGGCATCTCGCGATCGACGATAGTGGGCGCGGGAGGTCGATGCCAGAGCGCCCGACAGAGCGCCCGCTCCCTGTCTCTCAAGCGGTGCGGGCGAGCAGGTCTTCGGCGAGATCGGCGAGGGCGGACCGGAACAGGGACGGTCCGAGCAGGCCGAGCTGGGCGCTCGCGCTGCGGATGCGCTCCGCGGCGAGGCGACGGACCTGGCCGATTACCGGCGACGAGCGCAGCGCGTCGAGCGCGCTGCTCACGGCTGCGCCACTCGGCGTCTCCGCGGTGAAGGCAGCGCGTACGGCCGGTAGCTGGAGCCCGAGCACGGTCGGCAACGCGGGCGCGCCCTCGCGCAGGTCGCTGCCGACCGGCTTGCCGATCAACTCCTCGGGACCGAGGACGTCGAGCAGGTCATCCACCATCTGGAAGCCGAGGCCCAGCTCGTAGCCCAGGCGGAACATGCCCTCCACCACCTCGGTCGACGCGCCGGCGAAGTGCGCGCCGATGCGTGCCGCCTGGCT
>Ga0172363_10000269_pt1 | contig 37032 bp, 44 predicted proteins | sample LakKivs2_kivu2a2_FD_114541 | JGI IMG/M metagenome (GOLD analysis project Ga0172363, IMG submission 114541) | Sediment microbial communities from Lake Kivu, Rwanda - Sediment s2_kivu2a2 | ecosystem: Environmental > Aquatic > Freshwater > Lake > Sediment | place: Rwanda: Western Province, Lake... | reverse complement strand
TGAATGGCTTGGGCCGGTAGTTCAGCTTGGTATACGCCTGACGGCCAAAGAACGTCCGGTTCGCATGTCACTCAGAAAAACCGGAAGGTCGCGGGTTCAAATCCCGCCCGGTCCACCATCATGAATCTGTGCTTTGAGCTGGTTTTCAGCTTGTTCTCAGCCTTCTTTCTGCTCTTTCTCAGCTGAAACTCTGCTTGGTTGACAGTTTTAAACGATAGTTTAAAGCTATCCCGGTCCACCAAACTCTTCTAGGCTGGCAAATAAGTCCGCCGAATTCTGTGGAACCGATATCGAGTTAAGTGCTTAAGTCGATGTCAAGTTAAGCCTAAGCACTGGACAAGGCGGAAATGCGACCGAGAGGTTTTTTGCCAGCCTATCTTCGCCCGAACTCTGCTTATGCAGCCCACGTTATGAAGGGGCTGATGACTCTCATAGAGTCAGATACTGCAGTAGCTCATCTGCAGTTAATGCGTTTCTTGGTATGCCATAGCCTGATAGACTTTCAGCAATCCTCTTTGCAGTCGGGACTATCAGACGTGCTTTCTTGACGACTTCGTCATCATCAAGCACCACTCTTGGAGCCCCATCCTTGAGTATCTTACCCATGTACATTACAAGGAGTCTGCTAACATTCGATGACACTATGGGCAGCGCATGAGTGATAAGCAGGATCGTGAATCCCTTTCTGTTCAGATTTCTCAGCAGCGCCATTATTTTCGAGTTTGTCCTGTAGTCTTGACCTGTAGTTGGTTCATCAATAATCAGCATCTTGGGCTTAAGTGAAAGAATCGAAGCTAAAGCGAGCCTCCGCCTCTCTCCCTTGCTCAAGAATAATGGATGCTCGTTTTCAAGTCCATTCAGCTCCATCTCCGAAATCGATTCGTCTGTCCTTTCTTCAACCTCATCTTCTGATATGCCTAAGATTTTGGGAGCAAAGGCAACTTCTTCCTTCACTGTTTGATTGAAAAGTTGGTGGTCAGGATTTTGAAAAACATAGGATACGAGCCTAGCGAGATCTCTTCTGTGGAATTTGCTTATCGGCTTTCCCTCAATCTTCACTTGACCAGCTTTGGGTGAGAGTAAACCGCACAAGATCTTTGCCAGAGTGGATTTTCCAGAACCATTAGGCCCAACTAAAGCTATGAAGTCTCCCTCGAAGATCTTGAGATCTATCCCATTGAGGGCCTCGACACCATTCGGGTAGCTGAAGTGCACTCCATCAAGTGCGACAAGCTCAACTCTATCTATGGATACTATTGCTGATTCTTCTGGAGGCTTTCTGATTCTCAGGTTGCCCTTGACAATAGCTTCCCTTAGAGTGTTCTCCGCCTCTTCTTCCGTAAGTGAAGGCTTAAGACCGAGTGAACATGTGATTTGGCTCGGTTGTGGCGGAAACACATCCAGTTGTTGAATGGCTGATATGTTACAGAAGATCTCCTGAGGTGTCCCCGCAAAAGCCACCTTTCCGTTACTGAAGGCAACTATTCTATCAGCCAATCTTGACAAGAATTCAGTTTCATGTTCAACAATTACTACTGTTACCCCGAGCTCCTCTCTTAGTTTTCTGATCGAATCGAATACTTCGAGCTTCCCAACAGGATCTACGTCTGATGTGGGTTCATCTAAGACCAAGATCTTTGGGTGTGTAGCAATTGCTGACGCTATCGCCACAAGTTGCTTCTCTCCGCCACTCAGTTGAAGAGGGTTTCTTAAGAGAAAGTCTGTGGATAGACCAACAGCATTCAAGGCCCATTCGATTCTATCAGCAATCTTCTCTCTGGAATCTATGATGTTTTCAAGCGCCAGAAGGATCTCATCTTCCACTGTACTCATGACATATTGGACTTCGGGATCCTCAAAGACCAGGCTCAGCTTTCTCGATATCTTGGTTAGGTCATTATGTACAGTATCTAGACCGTCGACTGTGACTTTGCCTCTGAAAGCCCCCTGCAATCTTTGAGGAATTACTCCAATTAGGCTTAGGCAGAATGTGGTTTTGCCCGCTCCGCTAGGACCTATTATTCCTACTACTTCACCGGAGGAGACGGACAAGTCTAAGCCCCTGAGCACCCAATCTTCTCTTCCCTCGTATTTCCACCATAGGTCTTCGACTTTCAAGATTTCTGACATTTAGGGTTCCATCAGAAGGACTTTTCCAGATATATTACCAATACTGCGACAATGCAGAGAATGGTCACAAAGTAGTCTGCTGTCTTGAATCTCATCTGGTGAAAAATCATTGGGGGCTTGCTCGTTGGGCTCAAGCCCCTACTCTCAAGCGCGAGGGAGATATCATAGCTTCTTCGCAACATCAGGGAGAAGATTGGTATTAGCGAGTAGAAGTATAAGTGTAGCTTCTTCAAAAGCGAAGTTTTTGCGAAGTCGACACCTCTCACAGCCATAGCATCTCTAACCGTAAAGAAATCATCGGCGAATAGAGAGATTCCTCTGAAAAAAAGTGCGGCCACAACAGTTGCACCATATGGGAGACCTACACTTCTCATCCCCCAGATGACCTCTCTATCGTCTATTGTTCCGAGAAGAAAGATTGCAGAAAACACCATGATGACTATTCTGGAACAATAAATGAAGAGATAAGTCAAGGTTCCATCAGAGATCAGTATCTTCCACGTGAATATCCCTTTTGCAGTTTCAATGCTCATGATTACGTATTCGAGATATGTCGTCTTCCCTGGGATTTGTGTCAAAAAAATGAATGAGAAGCCTATGAAGATCGTCACACTCACTATGACAACTAGGAACTTTGACAGTGATCGGATTGGGACTCCGCCAAGGCATGTTAGAACGACGCTTAGAAGAAGTAGAGCGACTGCCAAGATGATGTCGCTTGGGCCTCTTATGAATACTATCGCTAACCCGATCGAAAAGGCGATTACAAATCTGGTTACTACATGAAGTTTATGTAGGGCAGTTCGGCGTGCTGAAATTCCCATCAGATTCTGAAGAACACTTGACGGCATCCCGATTCATCAGTGGCCAAGTGCTAAAACAAAAAAAGGAGATTACCTAGACTCAGGTCCACCAACGTCTAACGTATATTTGTGAGCGTTTGATCATTGGCGTCAATGCAGTCAGTAATGCTGTTGCAATGATAGCTAGGACTATGATGTCGCCAATTGCCCATCCTGTAAAGACCACCGGGAACAGACCTGCCGGAAGTGGAGATAGCCCTGGGATCAGGGTTAAGGCCCAGGCACCCCATACACCGCTGACGACCGAGGCCAATATCACTCCCGAAAAGATGTATGTGCTCCAAGTTCTTTTCTCACCGACGAAAGCACCAACAAGAATTCCAATAATGGAAAGTGCCAAGCCGGAATAGAGTGCATATTTGTACACTGAGACAAAAGGCTCGCCATAGGTTGCGCCGAGGTAGATCTGCACGATCAAGCCTATGATCAAGAGTGCCACACCCACGGCCACTAAAGGCTTGAAGGCTTTAGCTGCAGTTGGCCGCTTGATTGCGAAGTTAGGGTCCACCTTGAGCATTCTGAAGAACAGCAGCGGCATTAGACCTTCTAGAAAGTCTGCCACAGACCAAACGGATGACAGGAGGGGTGAGTATCCGCTTGGCCAGAGTCCTAGGAAGAAACAACTGACATAGCCAGCGAGGCAGCCCCACATGCCCATCCAAATAGCCAAGGGTACGTATATTGCGGCTGAGACATAAAGCGCTGACACGCCCGGAGCACCCAGCACTGGAAATATTAGTGCAGAGACGACTCCCAAGACGTACGAGATAGCCGTTGCAAGAGCAAACGAGACCAGATGCATCCAGGTAATCGGCCTGGATGGAACAGACATCGAAGTTTTGGGACCCGACATTATGCTTGCCCCATAGTACCTTCTCATCAGCCCAGATTTAGGACTTTGCCTAACCTGCGAAGATACGAGAGAACTTCAACCTGATAAGATGTACTGTCATAGGCAGGGCGATGTGCCTCCGAATGTAACCATGTCAGAATCATATCGTCAAGTGGTGCTCATGTCGAGCTATTTTGCCAAAACAGGTCCAAATCCATGAAGAGTATTAGCCAAAGTGGATTCTGTACCCAATTCCAGTACCGAAGACGTTGCGGATCTTGCCCGGTTCATTAACTACAGCCATGTCGAGCTGATCTTGGGCTTATTTTCAGCGCTCATTCCGCTCTCTTTCAGCTTGAAATCTGCTTGGTTGACAGTTTTAAACGACAGTTTAAAGCTATCCCGGTCCACCAACAATTGATTGATTGTCAAACCTCTCATTGAGTGCGCGTGCTAATGAGAGGCCTAAGACTCTCGACTGGCTAACGTGCTAGGCGGACTGATGCTTGGCATGTACGCCTTAATCAGCTCAGGGCTGAACATGATCTATGGCGTCATGAAGACAATAAACTTCGCCCAAGTCGAATTCGTGATGCTGGGCATGTACATGACGTACTGGTTGAACCTTGCATAGAAGCTTGATCCCTTTCTAACATTATTCATTACGGCCCCTGCGGGTTTCGTCCTCGGAGCTGCAGTTCAGAGGCTCATAATAGACAGAACATTCGGTCACTTGATCCTTGTTCAAACGGTAGCAACGTTTAGTCTGCTTCTAATACTCCAAGATTCTGCGTTAATCCTCTGACATCTTCATCGTTATTGTCTTCGACACCATCATTGCCAGTTTTTCATAGTGACCTGCCTAGGCTGTCTTTTCGCAAGTTTCTGTCCGAACATATCCGATATCAGAACCAATAGTCTTTGACGAGAACTCCTCTTCTCTGAAGGAGTGGCGTGACCAATCTGAGCAATAACGGAGCTACTGCAATCGTCACCATTAGATTGCCAATAAGCCAGCCAACGAATATGCTAGGAACATTACTCCATGGTACGATTCCGCCCAGAGCGAGAGTGCTTGCGCCCCATGCAGCTCCGACAACATTGTTCATTATCCAGCCGAAAACGAGAAAGATTCCAATGTCCCTTCCCGTCCTAAGAGCAACATCCACATTCGATATTTTGAAAGCTAGCAAGGGTATCAAGACTTGCCAGAGATCCGCCAACGACCAATAGATGTTGACCCCAGTCGGCATACCCGCAAGCATCCCCGCACCTACAAAGCATCCAATGTACGCCGCAATTGCTCCCCATCCCCCAAACCACAACGCAAAGAGAATCATGAAAGGAACCGAGAAGTATAACCCCGAAACTCCAAGCGCGATCGAACTAGAAATTACTGCAAACCGAGCCAAAAGCAAGTCTATCACAGTAACTACAACTAAGATTGCAAGATATGTACACAGTAGATTTTGTCTTTCACCACTTCCCATGCCACTATATGCCTCCATGTACCGACCGAGATGTACCAGACTCGACACATATTACTTGTTACATGGATAGAAAAGAGGAACGGTAGAAATTACATCTTGGGAACAGTAACCCCCCGGCTACCACATTCTAGATTCCCGAATCCTAGAAATTCGCTTTGGACACGGCTGTGGAAGTGCGAATCCCGCCCGGTCCATTCGATTCCTTATCCGAACCCCTTTTCTTACTGGGACTCCTTCAAGGAGCCTGGACTCGGCCCTATCTGAAAGTGGCGCCGTCACGGGCTTCTAGAACAGCTTGAACCAGATCCGTAGCATATGCCTCGGTCGCCGCGCGCCTTGAAGTCTGGGCGTAATGTACCGAAGCAGAAGCGGAATGATCACGATTGTTGCGAGCAGATTGCCGATAAGCCGTCCGATGAATATGTTCGGAGCATCATTCCAAGAGGTGATCCGGGCTAGAGCGAGAGTACTAGAGCCCCACCAGCCCGAGCAAATTCATCATAGCTTGTACTTGACACAGGAGACTCCGGCATCGCTAAAGTAAGGCGATCGATAGATGTCCATTTCCAAAGCACTTAGCTTTCTGGGCTTTAGATCTTGAGGGTCTTCCACAGTCTGAAAATTCTTTTCTGAAGCGATGGTTTTGGCAGGCTTTGAATCTTTAGAAATGCAAAAGCAATCTGTGAAAAGCCTGGAGTTGGCCTCCCGCACTATATCTATGGAGTTACTGCTGCCACATAATACAGATGCTTAGATATTGAAGTTGGACATTTCTAACGTAGGTTGGTAGAAATGGTTCTAGTGCCAGCAGTGAACATTGTATTCAACTTGGCAATACTAGTCTTAGGCATTTGGATTTGTTGTAAGAAAAAGGACAAGGTGCCGCTTTATATTGGTGTGGCATTCGGCATCTTCCGAATATTTGATTTTTCAAGAATTCTCCAAAGCCGAGAATTCTTGAGTGTTGAAACAATGGTTCGAGCCCTTGGCTATTGCCTGATCATCTTTGCCTTGTACAAACTATGGAAGCGCTAGCACTCAAACTATTTTGGTTATGTCTTTTTTGGAAAGATCTATTACAAACACTATTTGAAATCGTGGAATAATCGAATCGTAAGTTTAGACCCTGAAGACTTCAGATCGAAATTAGGCTCCAACTGTTGCATGTAGGATTTCAGTAGGCTCAGTCGCTAGGGGCCTTGGGTATGTCAGTCAGTTTTTTAAGCCAATACTTCTGAATGATACATCCAATTCAGCAGTAGGGGTGAGTATTATTTGAGAAGTGGTATAGCCGCCGGTACCATTGCTGGAGTAATCGGCAGCATAATAGCGGTTATTTTTGGTCTCATAGGAATCATGATAGGGTTTCTTCAAGAGCTTCCACTCCCTCTGACAAATGTTATCATCTCACGTATCGTGCTCCACACGGTCTGGGGCGCCATATTCGGTGTAATATACCCCAAGTTTTACGATGTGGTTCCGGGCAAGGGCATCTCGAAGGGGCTTTGCTTCGGATTGCTACTGTACTTGATTTCGAGCGTCCGCGCTGCGACTTTTCTTGCAGCATATACGTTTGTCCCACTGGCAACTTCATGGGTCTTCGTTGGATTTTTCGAGCTTGCCAGCTATGGCATTGTACTCGGGACTCTCTATGAGAAATAGTCTACAAATTGCAGAAGACTACAGAGACAAGGCTAGCGAAAGGAAAGGACTACTAAGCGCGTGCTGATATGCCTAAGCGACGCCATATCAATTACAAAAACGATGTATACCTTAGATTTGAATTTGAGCGGCTTTATTGGTCTAGGTGGCGGCTGGACTCCCCTAGAATACATAGATGGCACAGGCAAACTCTCAGATTACTTCTTTTCAACCACGATGTGGAACTATGACGCAAAGCGGCCAGGTGTGACAAAGGCTGTTGGGATGTACAAAGAGCGCGTGTTATGCAGCACTTCGCTTTGGGTTACGATGCCTCGACGGTGTTATGTGGGGCAATTGAGAGGGTAGCCTCAACAGACCCGAAGAGGATAAGGGAAGCCCTTACAGAGACCGATGTCGAGACTTTACAGACAAGAATCAGATTCGACGCGCACGACGGAAGCCAGTGGCGCCTTCCTCATCTATGTTGCTCATGAGAAGTCCGTTGGGGGCCAGTGTTTGAGGAGTGGCGAGCCGAAGAACCTTCGATTTGGATCAGATGATCCATCACCGTCACGGTGACAAGCTCGTCGACATCTCTAGGGATATTTGAATTTGGAAGAGAACCAAATAGGCTGGTCAGTTAGGCCGTGCCGAGTATTGCTCCTATTACAGAGAAGAAGAAGTACAGGCAGAAGACCATGAAGATCACTTGAATGACTTCCAGCGGCCAAGACATCCGCAGCTCTCTAGGCAGCTTCCTGTTAAGGTAAAGGAGGGCGGGAACAGTGACGATTGCGGCGAGATTCGCCATATTAGCTTGAGTCACCAGTAGCCAGAGCGGCGCCGCAAGATTGACGGCAATAACCGCCCAGATCAACAGGACTATCAGGATTGGATAATAGACCCTTCTTATGTCCTCCCTAGCCCATTCGCGGACTCTTGGAATCTGCCATAATGCCTCAGCCGTATTTCTCACCAACGTATCGATAAAGTATATCTGTGTCTTGACGAGAATCAGAATGGCAAGCAGAATTCCCCAGACCAACCCTATTGGCCCCCAATTCTTGACGAGCGCATTACCCAAGTATGCGGCAACACCCGACGCGTTAAGTGCTTCACCCTTAGGAAGCAATGCCGTGATCAGCAGACCCGGCAGCAAGAACGCTATTATGCTGCCAAGTCCAAATATGATGACTTGCTCCTGTACAAGAAGGTCTCGCCACTTCCTGAACCGCCGCAGGTTCTCAGGAGTTATTTTCATTAGTTTTCCAGTTGCAGAAAAATGCGTCTTCTTTCCCCCTATCACGGCGGGTATGTATCCGGACGAGGCACCGACACCATAACCTTTGTCGCGGTAGTAATTGATCGTATAAAGGTTAATGCCTGTAGCAAGGCCAGCGTAACCAACAATAGCCCCCAACATCTTGATGTCCATACCCTTGGGAATATAGCCGAAACTGAAGTAACCAACGATTCCTTCAGCCCAGTGTTGCGGACTTGAAAAGATCAGATTCGCCACAGTAAAGAAACCAAAGATTATCACTAATGAAACCCAGGAGAATACCTCGAGAGTTCTGGCTATTCTTCTACCTACAGCCACCATCACGAAGATGAGGATCAAGAAGAGATATGCCCACAAGAGCACGGTACTGTTATCTGCCATGGTGGGGATTCTGCCTAACTGAAATGATGCAGCGGCAGCTGCTGCTGTGGCAGCCAATCCAGGCCAGCCAAGGCCAACCCATGCAACTATCAAACCAACAATAATGGCCCATGTTCCAATTCTTCTGAGACTGACTATGGGGGACTCCCCTGTAGCGATTGTCCAATTACCCCACCCATAATTGAAGAATACCTGGAGAACAACTGAGATTCCGGCTATCCAGAGTACCCCCATGCCATACAGCAGCATCTGGGAGGGGCCGAACAGAAATTCTCCACTGCCGAATGCAGCGCCTAAAAAGATCACTCCTGGACCGAAGACGCGGAATAGTCTCTGAAAAAGAGTCATCCTAGTTATCTTGAACTGCTCCTCAACTGAAGGCAACGAATCTAAGACATCCAACGGCGGACCTTTTCCGAGGAACGCTTTAGCTGAATTCTCCTCAGAGCCCATTGAGAAACACTATCCAACGCAGCCCCTGATATCGTCTCTTGACTAGTTAAGTCTTAGTATGTGGCTTAAGCGTAATCTTTGAACGGTCTTATCAAGAGCACCCCTTATGATAGTTACAGAAAGCAAACTGACTTTTTCAGACTAACCACTCTAGCAGGAAACTCGAACATTATATGAGAGCGGCAGCTCTTCCTATAGGTTGGTGTGGACATTTTGGCCTTGAGACTGAGAGATATCAAGACTGAAGTGATCCAAGAAGAAGATGGAAGTTACGCAATCACATGCTCAGCGTGGGGCGTATACTCAGTGGGGGAAGACGTTAAGAGAAGTCAAGCGAAATTTCGAAGAAGTGCTTGACCTACACCTGTCTGTGCTCAGAGAGAAGGCAACGAAGGAGAGAACGCCTCCAACAGTCAACCGCTGATGCTTGGTAGTGCGCCAGCAACACTTCATAGTTCAGTCAGGGCAGGTCCGAACCGATGGAGTTATGAACCTGCATGAATTTTGTACCCGATTCTAGACCCGAAAACGGTGCGGACCCCGCCCGGTCCACCATGACAAAGCTGGACTGCGAGAAAATCTAGTTGTTTTCACTCTAGGGGGAGGCTGTGCATTTCTTGGCTCCCGTAACCTCTAAGATAGTGGATTGCCCATTTCTTACTTGCTATCGTCATCAGCTGCAGGTTCTAGGAACTCTTCTACAGTCAAACCGGCTTGCCTGATGATGGTTCTTAGAGTGCCTTTAGCTATTTCTCTGTGTTTCGGTACAGTGAGTCTCCTATGCGGGGCTTCTCTCTGCCTGAGAATCATGTGGCTGCCGGTTTGGTGGTCGATCTCGTATCCGATCTTTGCTAAGGCCTTAACCACTTCCATGCCAGAGACTACTGCAAGCTTAGCTACTTACTTCGACCGTCTCTTCTTCTATAGGCGGCGGAATTGGTTCGTTATGCTTTTTCAAGCTTGCCAAGTAACCTTCGATAGCATCTTTGATATTGGCCAAAGCCTCCTCTCTGCTCTTACCTTCAGAGACGCAACCAGGCAGAGCAGGGCACTGCACTACGTAATTTCCGTCTTCGTCCTGCTCTATGATTGTTCTAAACTTCATTCTGCAGCGCTACCCCCCACTATATCCGGGAGACACGTCATTAACCTTTGTTCTTACACAACAATCTAATAACGTTAGTGTCAAGCTCAAGGAGGTAGCGCGCTCGTTGTGACTGCAGCAGCAAATCTACGAAGATTTGAACTTCGAATTTTGAACATAGTTCTGGCAACAAGAATCATTCGAATCCCTCCCGGTTCGCCAAGATTTCAATCGCGCTATCCACGGTTCTTTTCTACTGATCGCGATACACGAGAGGGACGGCAGTCCATTCTTCTTCTGCTGTTTCTGGTGGGATCGTGTACGTAGGCTCGACTGAGAGGTTTGAGCGTTTGGCGCTTTGACGGGCGCATTCAAGACGTAAGCAAGTATTATATTCTCAGGCTTTCGGAAGAATCGGGAATATCAAAATAAGCTTGCAGTCTAGTGAGCTAGGTGATGGCCGGATTGAAGTTTTCAAGACCTCTTATCGGTGCTGGCATCCTCATTATGATTCTGGCTGCGACTGTTGTCTGGATGGCGAGCAGACCTCCCGTCGAAAGAATTGTCACGATCTCAAAGCCACCAGAGAAGATCGAGTACATCGTTGGAGTCCCTATAGCCGTCAGTGGTCCATACGAGGTGGAAGGGCCTTTTAGAAGGGACGGTGCTCTCCTCGCGATAGAGCAGATGAATGCTCTGCTTGCGACAGCCGGCTCACCGGTAACGTTCCGGGCAATACACGAAGACTCCAAGGGCACCCCTGAGGGAGCCCTAGCTGCCATTGAGGCCCTGTCGGCTGCTGGAGCGAAAATAGTCGTTGGCCCCCTTTCGAGTGCCGAAGTCCAAGGAATAAGGAGCTTCTGCGACTCTCACAGAATCGTGTGCATCAGCCCCTCTTCGACGGCACCGCAGTTGGCCTTACCTGGTGACTACATCTTCCGGGTTGCGCAGACAGATCTTGCTCAGGCAAAAGCATTGGCGCAGCTTGTTGCGGAGACCGGATATGCAAAGGTTGCAGCAATCGCAAGGGATGATGATTACGGAAGAGGCATATCGGACGCATTTAGTAAATCATTCACTGAGACAGGGGCACAGTCCAAACGCTTCTATTCACCCCGGGCCTATCGGGCTATGAGGCCGATGTAGAGAGGCTTGGGAGTGTGGTGAAGGGTCTCGGAGCTGATTCAGAGACGGCTGTCTTGGTTGTCGCTTTCGAGGGTGAGGTTAGGATGATTTTTGGACATGCGCAACTCAACCCTGTGCTGAGAAGAGTGCGCTGGTTCGGATATGAAGGCACTAGATGGAGCCCGTCGTTTCCAAAGGTCCCGAAAGAGGTCGGTGATATGATGGTGGAGGTCAGCTTCTCAGGTCTCTTCGCGTCTCCTGAAGAGAATCCTGTGACCATAAGCTTCGAGAATGCGTATAGAGAGAGGTATGGGAAGGACCCGACGCCTTACAGCTATTACAGCTACGATGCTGCGTGGCTTGCCTGCTTGGCGGTTCTCAACGCTGCGAAATACGATGGTGAAGCGATAAAGGCTGTGTTGCCAAGTGTGGCGGAGAGGTATTTGGGCGCAAGCGGCTACAAGAAATTGGATGCGAACGGCGATGTCCTAGGAGCAGACTATCAAATATGGAGATCTGTCCTCGAAAACGGCGTGTACAAGTACAAAGTTATCGGCGTCTGGAAGATCGCTAGTGAGGAGTTATTGTTCTACTAGTTTCACAGTGCCCTAACAACCGTGGAAGAAAAGTCATGTATACGGTTCTAGGCTTACTGGCCTCTCGGACGGATCAGCTGAGTTGGATGTAGACAAGCATGAGGAGTAGCGCTAAACATAAGTGGCTGGGAACACATCTGTTAATTCTGGCACTTCTTACGATCGTTCACTCATTTTTGGCCCGACTAGCCGTATCTGCCTATCCGATCGCTCCCGGAGTTGCCGCAATCTACTTCTCAGTTGCATTGATGATTGCATTTACGTTGTGGTTTGGCGCGTGGGGAGCGATTGCGACGTACCTCGGGTGTTTCATTGGTTCAGGTGTCTTGTCTGGCATCCCTATCGAGACCAGTTCCTATTGGTCGCTGGCAGACCTTTGGCAGGTATTGATTCCACTAATAGTCTTCAGGAGATTAGGTGCGGACGTCAACCTTAGAACAAAGAGAGACCTATTGATCTTCCTTGTATTCGGCTGGGCGCTGAACAATCTAGTTGGCGCCAGCTGGGGTGCGACGATACTTGCGGTGGGGAGGCTAGTCCAGTGGAATGAGGTTTCAGGAATATTGGCTGGCTGGTTTGCAGGTAACCTCATCGTGACCATTGCGATTACCCCCTTGCTGCTTAGATTCGTCACCCCCTACATTCAAAGAGCGGGGGTATATGTTAGACGCTATTGGTCTTAGACACCTGTAGTCGCGTCCGAAAAGGGTGTGTCCAATTTCACATTTCTGAGATTGCGCAGATGAATGACTAGATTTTCTAGAAAAAGAATGAATTCTCTCTCGGTACTTGCTTTTCTGCTGTATGGGTGCGGTCAGTGCGTGCGCTGGCTATGGGTGGTTATCAATTATTTCTTTCAACACTGCAATATTTGTGAACACGTTGAAATTCTCCATAGTTGAAAGTCGTCTGGCATTCTCAATATCTATCTTTCTCATCGTTAACTGCAGCTTTGATCCGTCGGGAAGAGTTGTGGTCAAGTTGTCTTCAGCAGAATCTACCGGATAAATGTAGATTGGAACATTCGCTTTTGCCGCTTGTGCCGCGGCGTTAGTGATCAAAGTGTCGGCTATGCCGTTAACGATCTTTGCCACAGTATTTGCCGTAGCCGGGCATATGAGGAACAACTTGAACTTGCCAACCTGTAATGCTCCCGGAAGGTAGTAGAACGGTTCGGTTCTGTTTGCGTCTATCTCAAGAAAGATCTTGTTTGAGACATTCTCAAGATCCTTTGTTAACCCATACAATCGTAGTACCTGTTGTGCTGCACGAGACATGAAAACATAGACCTGTATTCCTTCATTTTCCTTTGTTATCTGTCTCATGCTTTTGACTATCTCAGACATGAAGTCTCCTGAGCCCGTGATTCCCCAAGCAATCTTCATTTTCAAAATCAAGTGATCAAAAGTTCAACGGTAAGATATAAAGGGCCTCACTTGTTCCCTCGGTTACAGGTATGCTAGGCCTTCAATAGATTTTGGAATATTTGTTCATGAAAGTTTCTTAGCCAAAGAACCTATTGATAGCACTAACTTTGATCAGTTCACTCTAGATGCGGTTGTGGGAGTGTGAATCCCGCCAAGTCCACCAAGAGTTCTATCGCGATGCTTTTCACGTTTGGGATCACGATCCAGAGTCTAAGTTGAAGGTGCGCTGGTTCTGACCTTGGTTCAGTTCATGTTGATTATTTGACTGGCGCGGCGAATCTCTCTGGGAGGATTGTCCAGACTATGTCGGTGACTATGATTGTTCCAATCATCTCTAGAGCTGCCGCCGGGGCTACTGTCATGAAGAGGGGTACAAATGGAACATGCAGGGTAAATGTTGCATATATCCATGTGAAGAAGGGTACTAGAAGCACGAAGTAGTAAACCGGCATCGTGATCGTCCACAGTGCTATCCTTATCCATTTTCGGTTCTTGCAACTCACGGTGAATCTCCAGAGATACGCATACCAGATTCCCCAGACGAAGCCAGCCAGCATGTGTGATGGCACATTTCTGTCCGGCGCGTAGACGATACCATTGAGGAAACCCACTATCATCCCTGCAATCGGTCCACCAAAAGCGGCGCCAAGTGAGACAAAGATCTCTCCAGGGTCCATCTGGATATCTCCCAGTCCCACGGGAAAAGCTATGTTCAAGAGCGATATCGCAGCGGCGGTACAGCCAAACGCAAGGGCAACACCGATCTGGTGTGTTGAAAGCGGGTGTCGATTCATCTTCTCACTCCGCAGAGACATGCTCTGTTATCTGTCTCAATAGCTGTCGGTCACTAGCCAATGGGAAAGATTGCGCGCGCTTTTCAGGTAGGGTTTTCTCTCGTTTTCTTAGATATTAGCTCAGCTAGGCGCTGCAGAAGGGGGGACGGTCTTCCGGTTATTTTCGCATCTATTAAGTAAGGAAGCTTCGATTCTAACGCTACCTCCAGTGAATTTCTCAGTTCTGTGGGAGTCGAAACTGAACTGCCATCACACTTTAGGGCCTTTGCGAGAGCGGCATAGTCCCACCCAGCCAGCTCAAAGCTCTTTAGTTCTGGGCCTATGGTTCTAAGGGTTCCATAGTATCCGTCATCGAATAGGATCACTATGGGATTCTGTTCAAGCTTCCTTGCGGTGCATAGTTCTACTCCGGTCATCTGGAAACCTCCATCCCCAACGATAACGACTGGTCTACGCGTCGGATCGGCTAGTGCCGCACCAATTCCTGCGGGAACGCCGAATCCCACGCTTGCGTAGAACGCAGGCGCAATGAACCTGTTCACCTGCAGATCGAGGCAGGAGAAAAGACAGTCTCCCACGTCTGCCACCGCGACCATGTCATCCTTTATGAAAGTGTTGAGTTCCTCAACAATTGTCTGACTCGTCAACTCATTGCGAGGGGAAGTCTCTTTCGTCTCCCCTTTCGGAAGAGACAGACTCCTCGGCTTGAAGCCGGGGCTCAAAAGCAAGGATCGAATCAAATCAGTCAAAGTTATGTCTGGATACGCCTCCCCGCACACGCGAACTTGGCTCGCGTCTGCCAGAACGAGTTTCTCATCTCGGACTCTCATGGTGAAGAGGCCGCTGTCAAAATCGGTCATGAATCCTCCGAGCAGTAAGACACAGTCAGAGTTTTCAACCAGTTCCCTCGCGGCCTGCGATCCGATCGCACCCATGTATACTCCTGCGAAGTTAGGGTGCGTTTCGGGAAAGACGCTCTTTCCGAGGAGAGTAGTCGTAACTGGGAGGTTGGCCTTCTTCGCAAACCTGATCAGTTCGCTCCTCAGATTGAACCTCTCTATTTCTACGCCCGCGTATATCACTGGGCTTTTGCTCTCGTTGATTAACTGGACGACCTGCGATGTGACCCTACTCAATAGGTCTCGATAATCAGAGTCTCTTTTGGCGGCTCTCTTCACCGCTTTACGTTTCTCGACAGCAGTCTTCGAGATGTCCCGGGGAATCTCGATGTACCCAGGCCTCTTCAACCTCACGATCTCATCCAGCACGGTATCTATTTGCTCACACACTAGGGATTGGTCTGTGAGATTGGCCGACGCACAGGTCACCTCCTTATACACTCGAAGCTGAGTGTCCCAGTCTCTAATCTCGTGGTGGAGTAGCCTATCGGGGCTTCTCCCCTCGATCTCTGGGGCTCCCGAGATGAAAAGGACAGGCGACCTCTCAGCGAATGCTTGAGCAGCAGCGTTCAACATGTTTAGAGCTCCAACGCCCCAGGTTGCCACCGCTACTCCTAATCCTCTTATTCGAGCGTATGCATCAGCTGCATAACCTGCGCTGGGCTCGTGAGTCGTAGTAACCATGTGAATGCCGCTTTTCTCGGCATCAGCGAAAAATGGAACCACATAGTCGCCTGGAATTCCGAAAATGTGATCCACATTATGGTCCGCGAGTCTATCAAACAGATACTCAGAGGTTCTCAAAAAGCTCACTTCTTGTATTTCCTTACAGAGTTCATCAAGTGTAGGCGAGCACTATTCTACCAGACTAACGATTAATAAGATTATGCGTGTGCATTGTCAAAGTCTTGTCTAGAAACAGCTGTTCAATCTAAGATCATTCAGATTGAACACATAAAGTCAAGATTCTGGATCGCAGTGACTTGTTCAATCAACTGGTTCACCTCAACAGCGAGACCCAAGACCCCTCAACTAACGAACGATGATGCCTTGAGTATTCACAAGTGATTTCTCGTCAAAACGCGTGCTCACATGGCCAAGTCTTAAATATTCTAATGGTTTATTTGAAATTAGGAGGTGAAATGTCTGTTTTCTATCATATATAAGAACACTTTGAGACCTAACAAGTCAATCGAGGACTCAAAGAAGTGGCTTAAGAAATACTGGCCTCTTCATCAAGAATTGGGCGCCTTAGAAATGGATGTTTATCAGCCGCTTTACTTCAGTGAAGCCGGAGTCTTCTATGTCAAATATAAACTGAAGAGTCTCGACAAGTATCTTGAAGGGGTTTCGAGCGCCAAATTCGAAGAAATGCTCAAGAGTCTAGGTGAAATAGTTGATACTGCTCAAGCAACTTCTCAGGTCATGATTGAGATCTCGGTATAGGCTTGCTTTGGAATCCCATAGCCTTCTTTTTTTATGTCCATCCGGAAGCGCGCGCTTTGCAACATTTCAGAAGCGCGCCTATTTTTCTGTTTGTGGTATGACGTGTTTTGTCTTAGGAAGCATTGATCTTGTATCTTGGAGAAGGGCATTCTCTTTCGAAGTTGTCCACATGGAATCATCGCTCCCTAATAGGATAGTGCGCTGAGAGCGTGCTCAGTGTCTGCACTTACTGTGGTCATTGTGGCAGGAGGTGTTGTCTGGCGACATTGACTTCATATCTTAAGAAATGGTAGAATCTAATAGTCTGAAGTGTCAGCAATTGTCGATAAGGCCTGTCAATTTCAGTATTCAAGGAATTGTTGAGTTGAGGTTTGATGAGTAATATCCTATGCGTTTCTCATCTACAGGATGTTGATGGTCTCGTCTGCGCTGCGTTGTTCAGAATGGCTAAGAATGCACAGTACTCCTTAGTGGACTATTCTGACCTTCTAATTGAAACCAAAAGCATAACGGAGAACGTGGATGAACTCTACATCTGCGATCTGAGCCTTGAGACTCCTGTCGTGAATGAGTTAGGGCGCATAAGCAAGTTCTCAAGGGTGATCTACATAGACCACCACCCTATGAGAGGCGAAGTCCTGCAAGCTCTGAGAGCGTCCGGTGTCAAGATTCTTCACTCAACAGAAATGTGTGCAGGAGCATTGGCCTATCGATTGCTTAGACGAGAATTGCCTGAAGATGCGCGAGTCCTAGCGGCTTATGCGACCCTCTCCGACTATCCTTCTGCTGACCAAGGCTTTGCTTTCACAGACAGATTTGAGCCTCAGATGGTTGCTTTTGAGTCAACTCTGCTCTCCTATTCCGTTGCAAGGGCTTGCGACGACATCAAGTTCAAGAATAAGGTGGTTGAGGGCCTATCCCAACTCAAGTATCCGCACAACATTGAAGGCGTAGTGTCTCTTGCTATGCAGCAGCTTCAATATGTTATTGATCTGATAAAGAATACTGGCGAGACTGTGTGTTATAGCAGGCACGTGGCATACGTGGAGGTCTCAGGAAGTACTGGAGTAGTGGCTAATGTACTTGTGCATGCAGTGGAGAAGCCGATAGTTGTATGCTACAGGGGATATAGGGATGGGGCTTCTCAATATCTCTCTGTTCGTACTAAGAATTCCAGGTACGACCTAGGAGCCTTGACTTCAAGAATTGCAGGAAAATTGGGAGGATCCGGGGGCGGGCATCCTTTGGCTGCTGGAGCTCAAATACCCAAAGAGAATCTGTCAAGGTTCATCGAGTTGATGGACAGGGCGATTGAGGGCACGGCCCAGTAATCGATACTTGAACCACATCCGAGGTTTACAACGCATTGTCTTAGTGATCCGAGAGGGTTGCAGGAAATAGTGCTTCGAGAACCTCAACATGCTCGCCCTCTTTTGATTCATAGATGATATGTGAACGCACTCTTTGTGAATCTTACGTATCATGTTTCTGCTTATTTGATTCAACTATTTTCTCAGCTATGGTCTTAAGTGCTTTCGAAAAAGGATCTTCAGGGGAGGCAAGACAGTACACCTCTCTGCTTTGGGCTAGCATGCAGCCGTACGAGAAGGGGACTGCTCCAATTACAGGCAGTCTGTACGTTTCTTCCAAGTTCTTTTTCAGTTGTTCTGCGTCGAATTCGACTGGAACTCTGTTGGCGATTAAATAGATTTGAGGTACCTCCATTCTCTTGGCGATCTCGAGGGTTATTGCTGTTCCCAGATAGTCTTGCTCGTCAGGCCGAAGTATGACGATTAGAGTGTCGCTTATGGCTATTGAAAGGAGAGTTTCGTCTTCAATACCCGGATGAGTATCTATAAAAAGAATATCCAAAAGAAATTTCTCAAGCAGTTCTGAGACCCCACGGCTAAGTCTCGGAACATCAAAGCCTTCCTTCAACATTTTCACAATCTCTTCAGCTCTGAGCCGTGAAGGTATCAAGTTAAGGCTTCCCAAACTCAAACGGTGTTTCTCGCTTACGTCGTAGACGGCATCATTGATCGAGCATTTTCCTTCGAGGTAGTCGTTCAAGCAGTATTTCATCGACGACTCTTTGAGCCCAAATATTACGTGAACACCTGGGGACTGAATATCTGTATCCACTACTCCTACACGCAGTCCCGTGCTTGCGCAGCAATATGCCAGATTCGCAGTTATGTTTGATTTGCCCGTGCCCCCTCTGAATGAATGGATTGAGATTATTGCTCCCATTTGAAAGAACCTTCCAGATTTATCTAGGGACCTCCAGAGCTACGTCGTTGCCTTGCGTAGGCTACCGCTTTCTTGTAGATATCAAGATTTTCTATCTCACGTAACTTCTTTTCCAGTGCCTCATCGTCGATGCGTATCTCTATTTCGTGTTGCCGCGGAGGCGGTAGACCTATTGGGGTGCGCCACTTCACCACGAAGTTGCACTGGTCACTCCCAGAAGCAATACAAGACTCCTCCTTTGAATCAATCTTGATCTCAGCAAATCTTGATAGAAAGAGTTCTACAAGTCTCCCGAAAAAACCTAGGAGCAGATTGCAGACTGAATAGTCTGATTTAACATATTCGCAGAGGGGGCATTTCTTAATTCCTATATCTAATGAGCATAAGTCACCTTCAACCGCGTATTTCACATGTAAGAATTGAAGTTCACTGCCGAACATTAGGTGAGCTGCAATTCGAATTAACTCATTTGTTATCTCATATACTGTTGCGTTGAAATTTACTTTGAAACTCTCTTCAGATAGCGCCTTGTAGATAATCTCTGCGGCCCTCTTCCCCATAGATGTCTGGGTTACTGCAAATTCATTGGAGGGAAGTGTAGAGTAGTCTGAAGAGATGAGTAGGCCCATTAATCTGCTGTCCATTCCGTACTTAGGCATTGGCTACTCCCAGCTTAACTCTATTTTGCAAAGTTCCTTTCCCGTAGCTCTACACTCGGTCTCTCGTGAACAAACCTTGGGATGCTCTTTCCTGACTGTCTCCGAAAACGTCAACGTCAGTCCTTTGAGGAACCCTACAATCAGGTCGCAAGAAGGTACTTTGCTGGAAATGCCTTTGCATACTACGCAATCCTCTATCTGAATCAGTCTACTATGATCGTCTACTCCTTTTCTTACTGAACATTTTGAATTCATCATATACAGCATGATGTGTCTTAGATAATCCTCCACGAATGTCCTAATTCTCAATCTATGAAGTAGTCTGGCCAGATTAGGATATAGGATTCTTGAGAATAGGAGAGTTGCCAATCGTTCTCCCATAGCCTCGTCAAGGGAACCTTCCTTCAAGACCTCTCTCCGTGCCGCAAAATAGACCTCTAAAGCTCTGGCATCTACTGATCTGCTTCCCATTATGATCGATAATATTCGACCTTTAACGGCGTTTATTGATATTATCAAGAAGCCCAGGATTCCTACTGCGAAGAACGCGATGCCTATGATATTAGCTAGGTAGTCTTCGGATCTACCTATCTTACCGTATACTCCAGAAACTGCGGATAGGTCGTATATCACGTAGCTAGTGAAGAATCCAAGAACCAGAAGAGTCAGGAAATTGCGTCTGCTCTTTCCTGGTTCGAAGAGGCCTAAGCGGTCCCTCCAGTAGAGACCCTTCTCGGAGAGATATCCAAAGGCCATCAATATCAACGCTCCACCGACGAGGTTCATAGGTATGTCATTTATTACTATGAATTGGAAGAGGCCGCTCCAGATTGCCTCTTGGCTCAGGCGCTCAATCGGCGGCGCAACGCCTCCTATGATAGGTATCGGTATCACAAACTCAAGCAGGCCTATGATCTCGAGCAGACCCGCTATCGTGTAGGCGCAAAGCAACGTCGCCCCTACCGCTCCGAAAAGGAAGAAGTATGACGCCTCTTTGAAGTGCCTTAGTGGGGGGTCGCTCAACACTTTGTGGGGTACATATGCTAACGCGAAGTTGCCTACGAATCCTCCTATGCTGCCTAGGCTGTAGTATCCGCTAAAGGAGTCTGCGAATAGTTCACCTAACGCTACACCGATACATCCAGGAATTCCAAAAAAATAGCCTAAAAGTGGCGCCATGGCGTTTCCGGGCCTTAGCCAAGAGTATCCCTCAACGAACGTTATCCCAGCCGTGGAGGTTAATGACCCGGCGTACACAACTGCTGAGAGTAACATTATCTGAATGTTTACTAGATCCCAGACGTTCTCTCCTTTTCTAACAGAGATGCGAAAGTTCCTGAAGACCACTTCGTATCCTAGCGTTTCCGCTATGAGTACAAAGATGCTGAAACCTATAAACGGCAACGAGACTATGCTGTTGATACTCATCTTTCAGAGTAGGTCTACGGTTCTAACTTATAAATAACAATAACCTATCAAGCCTTGATTTTGATCCTATGGAGATGACGTTTGACAACTTCTAAAGAGTATAAGCTGCCGTCGCTGAGTTTTCTTCTAGTGAAGGATTATCCTAGGCCATGGCAAGAATTTTGGGAACCTCTGTATTCACTCTGCCGAAACTTGGGTGTCAACGTCAACTCTGCTCTTGAGGTATTCAGGCTAGTCTATGAATGCGTATCAAGGGAGGAGGAAGGTAGACGTGTTTCGACGGGCTTTCTAGTCGGAGATTCAGCAGAACTTAGGGAGAAGTTTCCAGATTCGGCGGGAATTGCGATAGAGAGGGAAAATATTCTTGAAGCGACGAGAAGAATTCGAAGCCTCTTCGGGATAGTAGACGGTTTTACATCTGCATTTATTGTAGGCAAGGACGGCATGCTTGAAGATGCTAGACTAATGCCTATCATTGAGGGAGTTCCTGAAGAAGATACCTTCGCGTCAAATGAGCTTCACGGATACTGCGAGGCGTTGAAGAAAACCCCTGGATACGGCTTGGTCGCGCTGGGGTCTTTCAGGACGGCGAAACTTTTCTTTGACGGGCGTCTCCACTCCGAGATCTATTTCTCAGGAAAAATAGGCGAATGGGCTTGCAGGCCCCTGAATGAATCACTGGAGAAACTTGATCAGGCTGCTTCAGTTAAGGGGATAGACCGCAGAATCTTGTACAAGATATTCAGCGTTGCCATAATTATGTCCAATCATCGTAAAGGCGGTACTATAATTGTTGGAGATCATGAAGAAGTCCTTTCACAGTCTGAGGCTCCTCGATGGAGACTTGACGGAACCAATATACTTGACTTGAGAGGATCTCGGGAAAGCCACCTGTTCAATCTGTCCACGCAGGAGTTTGCTTTGGTAGTAAGTCGTAGTGGGGAACTCAAGGCGTCATCAGTCAGACTGATGGCCAAGGTGCCTGACAGGGCGAAGGTTGAACTGGCGGCTACTGATGGAGGAAGGCACAGAAGTGCTGCTGAGATCACAGCCTCCACAGACAGTGTCGCTCTTGTAGTTTCAGACGACGGTCCCATCACAGCCTACGTCGAAGGAAAGAGAATCCTGAGAGTCTGAGCTTCCAGCTCATTGCACGAAACTAAGCTCGCACATTCGGCAGGATTAACCTTATTAACAATTGTGGGTTAGCAAGAGATTGACAAGATTTGATCAGGAAGATACTTCTGCCTGTTGATGACTCTGAGTACGCCCAAAGGAATATTGAGTTCACATGCGAATTGGCTAAGAAGTTGGACGCGGAAGTCACGCTTCTCCACGTAGTAACGATGCCGGCGTCAATGGTGCCCGAGGCGTATGTAGATTCTAAACCGTTTCTCGAGGCGGGCGAGAAGTTCCTTGACGGGATCAAACGTAAGGTGGAGGAGCTTGGAGTGAAAGCCTCCAGCAGTATAGAGGTCGCCTACGGCAATCCAGCTCATACAATAGTTGAGTACACCAAGAAGGGAGAGTTTGAGCTAGTAGCGTTGGGGGCTAGGGGAAGGAGCAGGATGAGAAACCTGATTCTAGGCAGTGTAGCAGATACCGTTGCTAGAAACGCTCCGTGCCCAGTCCTGATAATAAGATAAACTCCAGAATAATCGTCGTTCCAGCGTTAGCGTACGCGAAAGAGATTTTCAAGAAGATTGATTGGACCAATTAGGGTAAGCGATAAATACTGTAGTCAAACGATGAATTTACCGGGCGAGATGAAGAGATGGATAGAAGACGTTTCCTAAAGTATGCTGGCGCAGGCATAGTTGCTGTGGCTGCAGCAGCAGTTGGATACTATTCTTGGCGTAAACCCGAAGAGGCTGAACAGAACTCCAAAAGGGAATATGTCGTCTCTCTTGTCAATGAGGCTGTGAATCTCATAGAGAAGAAAGGCGAGGAGTCTTTCCCAGAATTCCGACAAAAAGGCAGCAAATGGTTCCACGACGACTACTATATCTACGTCTGGAGAATTGATGGAATACGCGTTGTCTATCCGCCAGACCCTAGTGGAGAGGGGACAGATCAAAGCAACGTTCAAGACTACAAGGGCAAGCCAATCGGCAGAATGATCATAGATATTGCGAAGAGTGAGAAGGGCGAAGGATGGCTAGATTATGAGTGGCCAAAACCAGATGAAACAAAGCCTTCAGGTTTTGGTGATCAGCCGCACAGAAAATACGTATTCATTAAGAGAGCAAAAATTGGCGATCAAATATATATTGTCAGCTCGGGCTACTACGAATAGATAGGTAGCGTGGTCTCAACACATTGACCCGCAGAGGTTGTTGTGGAGCGCGAACTGCCAAACTTTCTTAACCCTTGTGCTGTGAGTCTGATTCGCCACTGTCTTCCAACTTACCCGCTAGGGACATCAAAATATCACAAGTAGGAGTATGAAGTGAAATCTTTCTGGACATATTATTTTGGCATAGTTGCGAAACCTCGATCCACCATCATTAGTCTGCTGACCGATTCTCGGCGGCTTCGTCACGGGTCTGCTGCGATCCTGATTGCGACTCTATTATACTCTATTGTGATTCTCATCTTAGCCGTGGTCCTGTCAAGCATGACCCTTGGTTCCTGGTCTATTCCAATGGCGGAATCTAAGATCTTGGATTCAGACTGGAAGATGGACTCTGGCTCGCCTTGACCTCATAACATTAGTCTAGATAATGGTGGCTTGGATGAGATTCTGCAGAACTTTGATGTGTATCGAGATTAGAATCTACTACAATGAACAAGTATCATCTAAGTTATCACTCCGCAGCCAATACGAGCGCGTAACCAGTACCAATTGTTAGACTCATGCAGTGTCCTTGCGTAACCGAATGCCCTGCATGTGTCTTTAACCAGGTTTTCCTTTACTAATAGTCGATTGTCATTGAGAGATGGTGAAGATGCCAAAGATTGCCGTAAACGATATTGACGTGAATTACCGGCAAGAAGGGGCGGGTTTTCCTCTAATCTTGATCCACGGCCTGTCAGACGATTCTACCCTGTGGACTCCCCTGATGCCCGAATTTTCCAAACACTGCTGGACCATCGCCCTAGATATCCGGGGTCATGGCCACTCCGGTAAACCAGATATGCCTTATTCCATCCAGCTATTCTCCGAAGATCTTTGGGGCTTATTCAAAAGTTTGGAGATCTCCCAGGCCCACTTGCTAGGGTTTTCCATGGGAGGAGCTATAGCCCAGCAATTTACACTGGACCATCCAGAGAAGATTCGTTCGCTCATTCTGCTTTCCACTTTCAGTCATAGTGATCCTGATCTTCGGGATACTTTCAAAAAGCTTCGGAATAGCGTGGCTAGAGGCGGATTCCAAGCTTTCTTCGATGAGGCGGTTAAACTAGTCGTTACCCCTGAGTTCGCCTCTGCTAATGCCGATGCCATTGCAGAAATGAAGGAGGAAAGTGTCAAGATCAACTCCCCCACAGCCATCCTTCATGCCATCGATGCCTGCCTGGACTTCAATGTGAAGGATAGGATCTCCCAGATATCGCTTCCCACACTGATAGTCTCTGGGAGGGAAGATGTATTGACCCCTCTCCACCTAGCAGAACAGATTCATCGATCTATGAAGGGTTCAAAGTGGAAGATCATGGAAGGTGTCGGCCATAACCTGCTTATTCCTGAAAAGACTCCAGAACTGGCACAGATCATCCTGAAATTCTTGGAAGACCATTAAACTAAGATGTCATGTACTGCTGGGATGCTAATCACTTAACGAATGTGTCTCCCTTGGTGAGCACCACCACACCAAAAAATAGTGTTACCTGACGGTTCAAATATAGATGCCCTCATCAAGGGAAAAGTGGTGGTGGGGTGCGCACCTTCTAGGGCACACACAAAATTTGGCCAGCTGAATTCTGAAGAACCAAGAAACTAAGTAAATATTTGGAATTAACCTATACTTTATGGTGCTGAGACGGGGCGCGCACACCTGTCATGACACAAGAAATTTGGTGGTGACAATAATACCCATGATATTCACTGATGTAATGGATATTATGAAACTAGTAGCCGACATAGCTCTTATGACTTCTCTTTTCTTTCTAGCTATCAAGTACTGCCTCAAAGGAGAGAACTAAAATACAGCGTTTATGAGAAGCTCATGAGCGACTTTTCAAGTATCTCACTAATGCTAGTTCAGAATCCAAAACTTCGAGAAGCATACGTCAACAAAAGTAAGCCTTCGAATTGGGAGAGATACGATGTTGACGAGAAGGCCTTGTACTTCTATTTTTCCTCACTTCTTGGACTTCTTGAGAGAGTCTGGTATTCCTACCGATATGTGAAATGGCAAAAAGAAGAAGAATGGAAACAATGGAGGAACTGGATAAGAGAACTCGCTACAAATGAGACCTTCATACATCTCATCGGCGATGATGAGAATCTATATGACCCTTCTTTCATTGAAGAAGTCAAGCAGGTCATAGTGAGACCAAGGGAGAGGATTACCCCATTGAAGAAAGGGATAGAGAGGCATAACTGGAACTTTTGGTGAGCGACGACACGACACGAGAGCGCGCGCTAGCGAGCAGGGATTCTTTGCGTAGTGCGGAGGCGTTTCATCGTTGTTAATTGGCTCATTAGGTCTTGGAAGAATTGTTTGCCCATGACCTTCTCAGCCTCTCTCCTCACCCTGTCCTCATCGATGACTATCTCAAATTTCTGGATCGTGGCTTCCAAGTCTGACGAGTACTTCTTCAGCCTACCGATCTCAAGCTCGCGGATCCGTATCTCTTTTTGCATGAGCTCCTGTTGCAGTCGATCTCTCTCGAGTGCGGTGGTTCTTTCCTTGACGACATTGTCCACGATGAATGCGAAGACTGCCATGCCCACCGAGTTCCCCAGCGCCATTGGAACATAGACCGCTTGGACAACTGAGAGTGCTTCACTGAAAGGTTGAGCTATTGCGAGCACCAGTAACATGTGAAATGACTCCATCGAGAATGCGAACAGTGTGGCCCAAAAGGCATCGATCGCCTTCCTCTTCCAGATCCAGATTATGCCTCCGAAGACTCCTGAAAGCACAGTGGCGAGTGCACATGAAACCGCTGTGAATCCGCCCATGGAATATCTATAGACGCCGCTGATATGGCAAGGTTCTTGAAGCTTGTGAAGCTCAGGGGTGTTGAGCTCAAGGAGTCAGAGCTTATCTTCACGCTCAAGGGCGGCTTCAAAGTCCTCTCCCCCTTCAAGCCTGAACCCATCTTGGCGCCTAAGAAGTTCCAGCCTGTCGTCGACCCTCCAGGTATGTACTCAACTGGCATACCAGATCTGGACACAATACTCGGAGGGGGCGTAACCCGAGGCTCCTACATACTCTTGGAGACAGATGGGGTGACGTCGACACTCGAGCAACACCTACTTGAGGCTCCCATGGCTGCGAACTTTCTCACCCAAGGGAGGTGTGTGACGTTCATCCCCTCAAGCGGTGTCGACTACGGCCTCATCAAGGAAAGGACTCTACAGTACGTACAGAGCGAGGAGGAATTCAAGCGTCTTACCCTGATACTGGAGCCTACAGGATTTGCAGGGGCCGTTGAACTCTCGAACTAGATCTATCTGGAGGGAAGCTTAGAGGCTGATATGGCGAGGTACCTGAAAGCCACTGAGGCTCTTATGAAACAGACGGGCCAGCCATATCTAAGCATAGTCGGGTCCGACACGATTATCACGATGTATGGTGAGAGCGCATGCGAAAAGATCCTGAATCTAGGAGCAACCCAAGCCAGGAGGCTCGGTGCCGTAGGCATAGTAACAGTTAAGTCAGGTCTTTCTGATCTGGCGAAACGACTTAGCCCGCTTGCCGACATTTATCTCCGGTTAACCAAGGAAAACGGTTGTCTCCTACTCCATGGAGTCAAGCCCAGAACCGGCTTGTACGCAGTCGAGATGGATGTTTCTAGGGGTTATCCCTTGCCGAAGCTAACGCCAATAGTCTGACAGGAGCGAAATGTTTTGACCAAAAAGTCCAACGGGCGTAATGTGGGCGATTCTAATAATGTGTCTGCGAGGTTTAGCTCGGCTGTTCTTGAGGCTGTTGACGAGGCCCTGCTCGCTCTGGGTGAACACGTTAGGCAAGCCATATACTGGCATCTAGAGAAGAAGAGATCGATCAGCAGGGATGAGATCCCAGACAAACTGAAGGACTTCGCCTCAGCTTTGTCGGATTTGTGCGGTGCCGGAGGGAAGGTTCTGGAGAATATCATCGTTAAACGCCTCTATTCCAAGCTTGGCCTACCCTTCAAAGAACTTGATAGATATGACTTCAATGCGTATATTGAGGAGGCGAAGAGGAGGATCAAGTAAGATCCTCACTTGAGGAATTCCCTCCAGTGGTCCTCTCTGGATTTTCGCCATTAAGTCATTCTGCCATTTGCATATTTGAAAATGCCAAAAAGTTTACAAAATAACGCGCGCTAATTGGTGTTCTCGTCATATTAAAGACTGCGGAATTATCTATACAACAAGGCAGAAGTTAATTGCAGATTACTCATTCAAACAGATCAAATCCTAATATAAGTAATTCATGTTACACGCGTCTTCATCGTGATGAAATTGATCCTTGGAATCGTTGGTAGCCCCCGCAAAGGAAAATTGACTGACCAGTTGGTCACCAAATGCTTGGAGGGTGCAAAACTAGCCGGCGTAGAAATCGAAAAAGTCTACCTGATAGATTACAAGATTCCATTCTACACAGAACAGGCCGAGTGTCCTGAAAGACTGGACAGTCTATGGGAGGAAGCTGATGCCTTAGTGATAGGTACGCCTGTCTATTGGGGTGGCATCAATGGTTTGACCAAAGACTTTATGGATACTGTGAAGATCTCTGATGTTAATGGAAAATATGGGTTGGGTATCGCGGTGGCTGGAGGCACTGGTAGAGGATTATGTGCAGCGATACAAAATATCTACCGCTTCTTCTATCACAGGCGCATAAGAGGCATAGAACCAACTCCTGTCTCAAGGTTCAATTTTGAAAGAGTGCTTGAGGCCCTCCCCATGTCTGGACGAAGATTGGCTGAACTATCCAAAGAGAGGAAGCCGTTTGAAGGAGACAGAGATAGGATGGAATATTATGAGAAACTCGGCTACCTAGACTACACCTTCCTAGACGAGATGGTTTTCCTAGCAGGTCAGCTTGTTGAGATCTCAAAAGAGAAACCTGACCTCTCAAAAGCCAAAGAAGAATATGATGCTGCAAGATCTCTGATTAAGCGAGGAAAAAGGGTAGAAGCAGTAGAGCATGCAGTAAAGGCCTACAATATGCTATACTTTGACCCTCCAAGATCATAGATTGCCACCCTACATAGCGCGCATAGAGTGTGAATACCGGCGGCCGCACCAAACTTCACACCACCACTATAGAGATGTCTCCCCCTCATGTCAGGGGAAGAGTCCCCTGAAACACCTCCAAGGGTTTTAGGATGTAGCCGCCCTTCTGACCTTGCTATCAAAATATATCTTATTCGCCGTCTTCCTGCGCAAGCCACAATGTGGCCTAATGGACGATTTGCATCTTCTGCAGTTTTTCACAATGTTAGCCCTTAGGATACACATTAGCATCATTATTCTACTGTGGCGCGTCGCTTATACACTCTCCGGCCGAGGTGTCCACGCCCGTTATTTGTACTCACACCAATGCAGTGTGTGTGCCCTAACTGGTGAGCACCACCAATTCATAATGGCTCGCTTCATCTGCAACCCTGTCTTGTCATCTGCACGCGCCTTATGTAGGACGGAGTACAATTCTAGCGAAAGTTAGTTTGACGAGAATGAGAGTCGAGAGTCGTTTTTAGCGAGAAACGTCGCCCGCACATTCTTCTTGTTTTAACTGGCCGAAATCATAAGAGGTAAAAAACTAGATATATTATCAGGTAAGAGACGCACCCGTAGAGGAAGGAAAACAATACGAAGTCGACATTAAGGAACGAAGTCGACGTGGTGACGGTCTGGCACGTGTCGAGGGATTCGTGGTCTTCGTACCGAACACGAAGCCTGGAGACCATGTTAAGATCCAGGTTACGCAGGTTCGCGACCGTTTCGCGATAGCTGAAAAAGCCGAGTAAAGCGCGCGCGCCATGCCACAAAACCAAAAATCTAGCCATTCAAATCACCTCCTTACAATTTGTCGAAATGTTCTATGATTTCTAAGCATAGAGAATAATCCCGGTGGACATGTAGCGCCCGGAAATTCTAGCGCCAAGGCGGCTTCGGTTTCATTGAACTGGTGATCAGTACTTCGCCGCGTGGCGATACAGTTGCCGTGAATTCTTCTCTTACGCCTGCCTCCGTAACGTAAGTTCCTTTGACCTTCCAGGCGCCCTTTTCATCGGGGCCCTCGGTCTCCTGCTCCGTAGACAAAGAAGCGATCTTCCCGTGGCGGGTCCTTGTGCCGAGGAAGTACTTCCTCACGACACTTCTTGCATCTTCAGCTTTCTCTATTCGCATCTTTGTCCAAGCTTCCAGCTCAGTTGAGGAAGAAACGAATATTAGAACCCTTTGGCTGAACCCTCCAACTGCTCCTTAGGTAAAAACGATTTTGCAATCGCAAGCATTCCTCAAGGAAGTCTCCTTGGAACGCACTTGACTATTGTGTTACATTGATCTTCGATGTACACTCTTCCCCCGACGATCTGTTCCTTGATTCTCAACAATGTTCGACATAGTAGAACGATCGATTGCATTCAAGCTTCCAACGAACTTTCGGGTAGACCTTGAACAAAATGTTATTCCAAGCGTTCTTGCGCAAGTAGTGAACAGCACTCTCACTCGTGCCGACTTTGCACTATCGAATCTCTCTAGACAGGTTCAAAGCTATTTAGATCCGGACTAAGTAATTTTGGCACCAATTCTGGCACCAAGAATGCAGCGAATCCCGGCGGATACGAACCTTTTGTTGGTACCGCGCGCTCTCAACCGAAGAGAACGATCACGTAGCAGATAGCTATCGCCAAGTAGACTAGACTCACCAGACTCACAACAACCAGTGTGAGCGTTCTCGGTCGTGTCCACACAGGTAAGGACTTGGGTACCATGAAGTAGTTCAGGTAGATCAGGAAGGGCATGTAGACGGCCATGGCGAAGAAGTTGAGCACACCCCCCAGGATGAGCAGTGTGCCCGGCTGAGCCATGAGCATGGTTGTGGCGCTGACAATAGTCAGGACAAAAACGAAGCCGTAATACCAGGTGCGGAATGACCAGCGTTGCGCCCAAGGGAAGGTGGTGAAGAAGAAGTCAGAGTGCATACGGGCTACGGCGTCGGTAATTCCGAGCCAACTATCTGCGAGAAATGCTGCGGCCACCAAGAGAAAGATCACCCGCCCAATCGCGCCCATAGAGTTCTCAAAGAACGTTGCTTGGACAACAGCTAGATTCCAGCCCGAGGGGTATTCCCCCTTCGGCAGGAGCAGCGCCCAAGCCAACCAGACCATGAGCGTCACCGTGAGCAGGTTTGTCAAGACGCCAAATAGGTTGTCAAATCGCATGAATTTGATCCAGTCCCGATAATTACGCCGGTTTGCTTCCGTATCCTCGAAGCCAAAGCCCGTCGCAGGGATGGTCTCAGGTTCCCCTGTGACAGGACTGGTTACTCGACCAATGTACTTGCTCATGCCGTGGCCCTTGTCACGGACCCAGTAGGAGTACATAATATTGAAGAAGCCTCCCATTCCGGCGAAGGCGATGCTGGTGAGTAGAGTATTCAAGTCGTCTTCTGGAAAGTTTGGTGGGAGTCCTTGGGTAAAGAAGTGGAGGGCGTTAAAGTAGGCGGCGAAGAATGAACCTGCCGTGGAGAGGACTGTGGAGTTGAGGATAGCGATGATCAGCCCCCCAACAGTGATGAAGACAATAAGGGTCATGAAACGCTCAACGACATTGTACACAACACGCCCAAAGATGATGGCGCCCAGAAAGACCGCGATGATGAGATAGGCCCAGAAGAAGGTTCCTATTCGTGGGTCGGTCGGCCAGCCGAAAAGATCCCTTAGAGCCGTAGCGCCGCCGCTGGCGTATCCCCCAAACCATAGAAAGGTTACCAGCAGCATGATCCAGAGGAGGCCAGAGAGGGCCCTGCTCATTCGAGCCATGCCGCTGAAAAAAGTCTCACCCGTTGTGATGGTGTAACGTACGATCTCCTGGTTGACAAAGTACTGCATCAAAGCTGCCGGCAAAAGCAAGCCGAGAAAAGTAGCGCCGTACCGTGCTGTCATATAAGGCCACCAGATCAACTCTCCGCTACCTTGCGCCAGGGCCGCCCAGACCACGCCTGGACCCACAGCTGCTGCAAATCCGGCAAAGATGGGTACGGCCTTTATCTTCAGGGGCGGCAATCTGCCCAAAGAAAGCTCTCCATCAACTCTCTTCTTCACGGTCATGCTACAGCTCCCTAGACCAGACTATTACGCCGTAAGTCACACTGAGCATGTCTATAACTTTTGGCATAGACACTGGAAATTCTGCCCGGGCACGGCTTGTGAAGGATCAGCGTGGTCACTCTGCATAGGTAAGCAGCACACGCTGAGACAAAAAAAGAAGGGGAGTTGTTACTCTACTGTTAGAATCTTTACGGAAGCTGAGATGCTAATTTCGCTATTTCGGATTCGCTCCAAGCCTTCAGGGTCTTGGTGCGAACGTTGCCCAGACTGCCAACCTGGAGGAGGAATTTCATCATGTTCTCATCGCTCGGCATTTCAACGATCGCCACGAAATCGTATTCGCCTAAGGTGTAGTAGAGCTGCATCTTTCCTCCAGTCTGCTCTATCGCTCGTCGAGCGGCTTCGTCTCTCTTGGATACGTCTTTCACGTTTCGGATTCCCTGTTCAGTAAAGCTGCCAAGTATTATGTAATGAGGCATTTTACTCCGATCCATTCATTACTCTATAGGGTTCTTTGACCCCAACAAATTTCTTGCACAGCTCTCACTAATAAGGAATTGTTGTCCTTCGATGAGACACATAAGAAAATAGTATGTCGTCCACCTTGCTCGCTGAAAACACGCGCCAAGTCACCATTCATTGAAAACCGTGAGCCAGTGGGCGCTAGACAAGGAATGTGGACTTGTTAGATTGTGAATTCAGTATAAGTTCGTTTTGATTAGAATATCTTCTGTCGATTGCATCAGGTTCAAACATATTCAATTTTCCAACTACCACAACCCTGGAAAAAGTCTGTATTTCACTCGCCTAGCATACTCAGCATATCCATTCAATTCACTCATGAGTATCTTATCCTCTAGCCAAGTACGAATCATGAACAGAAGAATGACAATTCCTGCTGGAATCAATCCGAAGACGGAACCTGTGATGAAGGAAGTTGATATTGGCCACAAGATTCCTGAGAGATAACCCGGGTGTCTCATGATTTTATACGGCCCTGTTGTTATCACTAGGTGACCTCTATCTTCTTGGATTCGGACCGTTGGCTCAAAATATGGATTCGTTACCATTGCCCAAATAATTAGAGTGGCGGCGATAACGAGTAACATGAGGCCTAATACCGTGAAATGAGTGCTGAGACTTGATAATTGAAATCTTCCAACATCCAATCCGATTACGGCAAGCTGAATATACGGAATGATGACGACCGTCGGCATCAAGACTCTGTCCCAAGGTTTAGTACCCCGCCTTGTCCCGCACGCTCTTTGATAGATGAGTTCAGGATTGTGTTTGTAGACTAGTAGCAAAAATGTTGGATAGTATATGATTATCGCGACTACGTAGATCCATGCTCGAGGCATGTCAATACGGCCTGCTGAGACAAATAAGATTGCAGCCTGTAGAATTATGAACAGGGGGAGTCGTAGAATGATTTTGATTCCGAGTTTTCTCGATTTCTCATTCTTCTCCAAGTCTTTGCCTTTGTCCACTTTGGTCCTCCCTTTTTCTTTGTGCGTTTAGGCCGAAAAGAATGCCTCGCTACATGCATCACCACTTGACCGTAATGGCGTGCTCAGGACAGGCTTCAACACACTTCATGCACCGCGTGCAAAGGGAGGTCCAGTAGGGTGTCACTCTCCAGAGCTGCGGATCAATAGGGTCTAACTCAGCGTCCACCGCTTCATGCATTATGAAGATTGCCGGGTCACATGCCTTGAGGCATTTGGCGCAGTTCCTCGGATCGACCTTGCCTTTCTCCCCGCACTTTGTGTAGTCTATGGAAATCTTGGTCTTTCCCATTCTGTACTCCTCTAATACTGTCCCTTGAGTCCTGGCACCTCTTCCCTCGGGACAAGGCTCAAGGCATCATGCCTGCAGACATGTCTGCACACACCACACCCAAAGCATTTGCTAGGATCTACGGTAATCCTCTTGAGCGACGGGACATATCTCCGGGCCCCAAACTGGCATCTTGGGATACAGGACAAGCAAACCTGACACTTGTCAACGTCAATCTTCATGACATACTCTGCCTTGTAAACGGTCATCAAACCGAAGTCGTTCCTTAAGCGGAGTCCACAGCATTCCGGGGTTTCACACGAACAGATTGCGTTGATATAAGGGACAGGCTGGAACCAGACCGATGCCACGTAGCCCTTGCGGTTGTGCTCCTCCAGCCTTTCTATCGCTTCCTCCCTGTCAAGCCTCAGTTTCGTATCCTTCGGGATAAACCTGGGCAGCTTCTCAATTACGCCTGAAAGAACACCGAAATTGATGCAGGAAAGCTCCTTTATACCCCTTTGCATCCAGCGGCACATACAGTAGTTTTCGATTATGGGCTCTGCCGCCAAGCTACCTAGGATTATCTTCGCATCTTCAAGAGGTACGACCTGCCCGAAGTGCCCGTCAGCCCTCACCGGGTTTCTTCGTTTGCTTTCACTGTGAATCATATTCTCTGCGCTCCAACGGAGTAGCCTTCCAATTATCGGCATCTTCATTTTGTATCCCAAGTCTTTTGAGGAGATTCCCATGATCTTGCGGATGTACACAGTCTCGAAGAACCTCCACTGCTCGGTCAGGTACTCCTGCAGATTGAGGCGATCGGCCAGCTCGTTAGAGTAGTTCTTCGCGTTCATGTACCATTTGCCGCCCGCTCCATGTTTCATACACCATTCGCACAAGACTAACCCCTCACTCCAACCGATTTTTCTCTAATACTGAACTCCCTCTGTAGAAAAACTTAACCGTTCACCAGCGCCAGGCGCCATTTCGCTTCAGGAATTCGATTGGCCTGGCCGCTACAGCATTCTAGTTGTCATCCCCAAATTGGATGTGCGCCGCAGCCAAAATACTTGAGAACAGTCAAAGGCATCAAATATCTTATGTATAGTCCCACGATGATCTCTATCGATCAATTGGCGGTGCGGGCACATGGACGATGAGTTTCGCGAGTTATATGGTGCTTTGGGAGGCCTGTTCAGGGCTCTTGTAGGAATTCTGATAGCTTTCTTCGCAGTGATCCTATTCGCCTACCTGCTGCCTGGAATGTTAAAGGCTGCGAGGGGGCCTGAGTTTGAATCTTTCTCCGAATCGATGAGTGAGTTCGCGAAGTTTCGGCTCTGTCATGGGCGCTCTGCTATGGGCAATCGTTGGGTTAATAGTCGTAATATTCGTAATCTGAGCCTTCGCCACATTCCTTCCCGCGGTCCTCAAGGCCAGGCGCTGGAGGTATATCAAGATTGGAGATGAAGCCCAGGAGGCCCTGAGGCTGCGCTACGCGAAAGGTGAGATCACGAAAGAACAGTACTTGGAGATGAAGAAGACCCTAGGGGAAGAAGAATCATAGACTATCCCCGAAGTGTCTCACATTCAGACAGCTTCCTTTCGCAGTGATGTCCTGCTCAACTTGAAAGAGTTCCATAACTGCTCATTCGGCATGTTGTGAAGAGGCGTCTCATGAGATGAAGACTGACGAATTGCCGCCAGGTCAGCGTGAAATCAAGGCCATCCTGAGGTGGAACATAGACCACCCAGGAATAATCTCAGAAAATCCAAAGTTTAATCCAGAGAAATGGACTCTAACCGTTGATGGAGATACTGAGAATCCTCTCAGGTTGACTTGGCAAGAACTTCTCAACCTTCCCTCAGTCGAATCCAGGAGCGATTTCCATTGTGTAGAAGGGTGGAGCGTCAGAGACTGCAGATGGTACGGAGTCAGGTTCAGCTCACTAGTCCAGATTGTTAGGCCCATTGAAGCCGCAAGATACGTATTCTTCAGGTGTTCAGACGGCTACACAACATCGTTGGACCTTGGAGATCTTCTCCAGGACAATGTTATCCTAGCCTACAGGCTTAACGGTGAATACCTTGAGGATTCCCTTGGAGGCCCACTCAGGTTAGTCATCCCCGCCAAGTATGCGTATAAGAGCGCCATGTGGGTTGAGCGGATAACCTTTACAGGACGGAAGGAACTCGGATACTGGGAGAAGCGAGGTTACAGCGATACCGCTGACGTCTGGAAGAATGATCGATTCGCAAGATCATTAGTCTGAGTGCGCGTGGGGTTCGGTAAGATTCGTTGGGCTAAAGCATCCCCATCTCTCTATACCCCTCCACAGTCTCCCTCAGTCCATCCTTCAGCGAATACTGGGGACTATAGCCAAGGTCCCTCTCTGCCTTCTCTACACTATACGCCCTGTCAGACACCATTACGTCCACTGTCTTTGGGTCCCAGGTGAAGTCCCACCTCCCCGACGCAACCCTCAGCAGGTAGACTGGCCATACCAGTGCTTTCGCCAAGTTCTTGGACACCCTGCGTTTTGGAGGATCTCTTCCAGTTACCTCAGAGAGGATATTGTAGACCTCGAGCATCGATCCTCTAATAGTGCACAATTGAAGATGAAGCTGATGGGAAGAAAAGGGGCCTACACTTTTGGCCAAACTCAAACGATCGCTATCTAACTTTAAAGTCGCAGCCCAACTCCTCAGCAATTCTTCTGCATTTGGAAACGTCTATGTCTTCGGAGTCGACCACCGTGAGTCTGACCTGAGGGAAGAATTTCCTGCAGTCTTCGGCGAAGTCGAGGACGGCCTCATACGATCCTTCCAGTGAAGGTCTACAGAGTTCATCGTACTTCTCTTTACTCTCGGCGTTGAGGCTTATCGACACTGAATCGACGCCAGCTTCTCTAAATTCCCTTGCCACTTCTCTGTCTTTGTTTCGAAGCTGCGCCAGTCCGTCTGTATCCAAGCGAATCTTCAGATGGGGATATCTCCGCCTAATTCTCTTTGTCAGGTCAAGAACTGCGTCTAATCTGATGGTGGGCTCTCCAAACCCGCAAAAGACCACCTCACTATCGGTCTCCTTCACCTCACCTTGAAGCCTGCTCCAGATCTCATCAACGGTCGGTTCTCTACTAAGCCTAAGCTCATAGCCCGATAGGCCGGAAGTGTAGTTCTTAACACAGAAAGAGCAGCTGTTTGTACAACGGTTGGTTATGTTCAGATAGATTGTATCAGGTCGAGGACTGTACCGATAGACAATTGATCCGCTGAGAAACTTTGCGGGGTGTGAAACCATAAGTCTCAAAACCGATCTTAGGAAGATAAGCATTGTGAGTCCCGCCCGGTTCGTCGTGTCGACAGGATGTCTCAACAGTGTATTCCAGGCAGCCAGATTCTGTTGAGAGACCTCTGAGATCTACGGACTCACACTATGTTCTACGATTACGGCTTGAACCCGTCTGAACAAGCGCGCTTGATTCTGACAAGTTTCGTAGCTGGAATAGTTGCTTCTCGCCGCGCGCTAAGACAAGACTCCGGTAACTACAGCAACTTCGTCAAACCGGCCAGGGAGGGCTTTTATTACGGTCTGATCTTTCACGGGGTTGTGAAAGGATTCGTAATACAGGGCGGCGACCCCGCAGGTACCGGGACCGGAGGCGCAGGTTACACAATCCCTGATGAGATAAGGTCGGACCTCAGGCATGGCTCGATAGGGGTCTTGTCGATGGCTAACAGCGGACCCAACACCGGGCCACTTGTATCACTCTGGAAAATATTATAACACCGTGTTACGCTGTTAATTCGGAGGAGCTTCCCCTTGTCTGAGAAAGCTAGGCATTCGCCAATCATATCTGAAGTAGTGACCGTTGACGATAAGCTTGCGGTGAAGATCCCAGAGTCTGTATGCAGAACTCTTGAGATTACTCCGGGAACAAAGCTTCTCTTGACAGCAGCGCGCGCGCTTGCGTTTGCCGCTATCGTGTTCTCGGTCTATGTAATGGCGAGGGTTAAGCGAGGAGCCTCTGTA
>Ga0172363_10000267_pt1 | contig 37102 bp, 28 predicted proteins | sample LakKivs2_kivu2a2_FD_114541 | JGI IMG/M metagenome (GOLD analysis project Ga0172363, IMG submission 114541) | Sediment microbial communities from Lake Kivu, Rwanda - Sediment s2_kivu2a2 | ecosystem: Environmental > Aquatic > Freshwater > Lake > Sediment | place: Rwanda: Western Province, Lake... | reverse complement strand
TCGGACGTGGTCATCTCCCGTCCGGCGGTGGCCAGACCGCTTCCGGCGGCGACCATCTTTTCCAGCCTGCTTTTTAGCTGGCCGGCCTTCCGGTTCCCGTCTGTGTAAAGGCTGGTAATTTCGCCGGGGTCATTTTTGAGATTGTAAAGTTCCGGTCGCGGAGCCTGGATGTATTTCCAGTCTCCCGAAATTATGCCCAGGAGCTCCGACCAGCCGTAATTTTCGCGGGGGAAAAAGCTTTCCAGATAGATGTCAGCCGGCTTTAATTTCCGACCCATAAGAAGGGGCCGGAGACTCTGCCCGTCAGAGACTGCGGTGCTCTTGAAGCCAAGCAGGTCGAGCACCGTGGGCATGATATCTATCAACCTGACCGGCTGGCTGATGACCTTTCTGGCTGGAAGTCCGGGGCCGGAGATGATAAAAGGCACCCTGACCGACATTTCGTACAGGAACAGCCCGTGCCCCTGTTCCACCTTCTCGCCAAAAGCCTCACCGTGGTCGCCGGCGACGATAATCAGCGTCCGGTCGAAACAGCCATATATCTTTAAGAGTTCGGTCACCTTGCCGACATATCTGTCCATGAAAGCGATTTCGCCGTCATAGGGGTCGGCCTGAAATTTGCGGGCAAATTCTGGAGGGGGATTGTAGGGGAAGTGCGGGTCAAAAAAATGAACCCAGGCAAAAAATCGAGAGTTGTAATTTTTCTCCAGCCAGCGGGAAAAAGATTCGTAAACGCTGCTGGCCGGCCTTTCTGCGTTGAAGGACTTGAAGGCTTTGCCCCTCTCGCTTTCGAAGATGTCGTCGTAGGTATCAAAACCCTGATCCAGACCGAAACGGGAGTCAACCGAAAAAGAAGAGACGAAAGCGGCGGTCTTGAATCCTTTTTCTTTCAGGATTTCAGTCAAGGTGGTGAATTCGGGCCTCAGGGCATAGTTGCCGTTGTTATGAACTCCGTGTCGATACGGATTTAGGCCCGTCAGGATGGAGGTATGCGAGGGCAGGGTCAGAGGGACCTGGCAGTAGGCATTCTGAAATCTGGTTCCGGTGGCAGCCAGTTCATCCAGGTTTGGAGAGCTTCCCGCCTGATAACCATAACAGCCAAGCCGGTCGGCCCGGGTGGTGTCCAGAGTTATCAGCAGCACATTCCAGCTGCCGGTCCGGGTGAGCTGCGGCCTGGAAAAAAATTTTTCTCTAAATATCAGGAAGGCGGCACCCACAACAATCAGCAGGGCGATGGCGATAAAGAAACCCCTGACCCCGATTTTATTCTGGCTGGCCTGTCGAGATGGGTTTTCCGCTGCCGGGGCTGTTTCTGCCGGACGGGTCAGAATCTTTTCTCCCGGTCTGGAAGCTGGTTTTTGTCTTTTTCTCTTTTTCTTGCTCATGAAATAACCAGGAATCAGAACTGAGGCTGGCTTGATCATTATAACCCATCCGCTTTCTTTTCCAAAAACAACAGAACCCCGATGAGAAAATTCCGGCCCGGACGCCGTCTGCTTAATTGAAATCAAGCCTTAGAATACGGGTCAGCTCGGTTACTTATTTTACAGGCGAGAAATGATTTGACCGTCGAAGCGGGTTATCCGCTGCCGGCAATAACACTCTTCACTCCTGGTTTTAATTCCAGTTTTAGGTGGCAGGGCGATGGCCGGAACTCAACTGGTATCCAGAATGGTTGAGGTCATCGGCGAGGCGTTGCGGATTGACCATTTCCAGCTGGTGGCCTTTGACTACCGGCAGCGCCCGTTCTTTCAGCAATTTTGCGGGAAGAAAGCTATCCTCAGTGAAAAAGAGCGGCTGGGTCTGATCAACCGGGCACTGGAGAAAAGGGAGCTGCTGGTGAACCGGGTCAACCACGGGCAGGATATTCTGGCGGCCTGCTATCCTTACTGGGCTCAGGGCAGGCTTTACGGCTTTGCCTATCTCGAAAGGTGGAACCCGGACGGGCTTTTTACAGATACAGAAAAAGACATATTATCTTCTGCTCTGCCCCTGGTCAGGTTGCTGGCCGAGGAAACTTCTCCGCCGGAAGAGGTGAAAGTTCAGAGCGACAACACCGAGCTGGCATTTTTGGGAGTGAGCCAGCCTTTCCGGTTGATCCGGGAGCTGATCGATAAGGTTAAAGCGGTCAGCTCCCCGGTTCTGATCAGCGGCGAGAGTGGCACCGGGAAAGAGCTCATTGCCCGCCTCATCCATCATGGTGGCGTGCGCCGGCGCGGTGAGTTTGTGGCTGTCAACTGCAGCGCCATTCCCGATAACCTGCTGGAGTCGGAGCTGTTCGGTTATGCCAGAGGTGCCTTCACCGGAGCCCTGCGCGATAAACCCGGACTGGTGGAAGAGGCCAGCGGCGGCACCTTCTTTCTGGATGAAATAGGCGACCTGTCGCTTCCGCTTCAGGCCAAGATTCTCAGACTCCTGCAGGAGAAGGAAATCCGGCGGATTGGCGAGAACCGGAGCCGCCGGGTGGATGTCCGGTTTATAAGCGCCACCCACCGTAACCTGGAGCAGGAAGTGGCCGCTGGCCGATTCCGCCAGGACCTTTATTTCCGCCTGAGAATCATTACCATTGAAGTCCCGCCGCTGCGCCGTCGCCCTGAAGATATCCTGGTGCTGTTAAACCATTTTCTTGATAAATATTCGCGGGAGATGAATCGGCCCCGGGCCTTCTTTTCTCCGGCGGCTCTGGAACTCATCCTGAAGCATGATTGGCCCGGGAACGTCAGGGAGCTGCAGAACGAAATCCAGAGAGCTCTGGTTCTGGCCGGGGATGGCCAGGTGCTGGGCGAAGAACTCCTGTCCGCTGAGGTCAGAAAATCGAAGGACAGCCCCTTGCCGGACCGCTGGGATTATTCCCGGGCCAAGGCCGAGTTTGAGAAGAAATTTCTGGGAGAAGCCCTGCGCCATTTCAATTTTCACCGGGCCCGGACGGCCGCAGCCATCGGCCTCACCCGCCAGGGACTCTTCCGGCTGATTAAAAAATACGGCCTGGACCGGGAGCTGAATTGAGTTGAAGCTCACCCCTTTTTCTGGTAAATTCAAAATATTATGGAAGACAAAGAAAAGAAGGGCAGAGGGGATAAGGTCTTTCAGCTGGTCTGCCCGCACTGCGGGGCCAGGCTCTGGGTGGATATAAGCCTCAAAGAAATTATCCAGTCGGAAAAGGGAGCGAAGAAAAAGGCTTCCTTCGACGAGCTGTTATTGAAAGAAAAGAAAAAATCCGAAGAGATAGCCCAGAAGTTTGATTCCACTGTGGAGCTACGCCAGAAAAAACTGGAACAGGCCAAAGCAGCTTTTGAAAAAGCTCTGGACCATCTGGACGAACTGGAACGGGAGATTGAAGAGGAAAAAGAGAACAAATAGGCAGCCGGAGGCCTGACCTTTCCAGATTTCAGATGACCGGCTTCTGCCTGGCGAGTAAAAACAGAGGGAGTAAAGGCATCGCGGTTAGTTTTGATCTTTCTCCCGATCATTGAACAGCCCCGGACAGAAGGCCTGGCCCGAGCTCTGAACCAGATATTTCGCTAATAACCTTTTTTACCGTCTGTCCTGGACTCAGCTTCCGGGCTGGGTCTCATCATCGCGAATTTTTCTGGCCATGGTAAAGCCGGTAAAACCGAAAACGGCCAGGATGGCCACTGCCAGATAATTGGAAAAGGCATACAGGAGATAGGAAAAGGTTGGCACTCCGAGGGTTCCGGTGATGTAAACCCCGGCCATGCTCCAGGGTATGAGGGGCACGATTATCCCTCCGCTTTCTTCAATAATTCGCGACAGGTTCTTGGCGGCCAGGCCTTTTTTCTTGTAAGCCTCCGAGAGCAACTCGGCCGGGATGATCATTGACAGGTAGGAACTCCCGGTAATCAGGGCGGCCAGGATGGTGGTGCCGATGGTGGTCAGCACCAGACTCCAGATTCTATCAGCAAATTTCATTATTTTTTCCAGAATCACCGCCAGCATCCCGGTTTTCTGCATGATGCCTCCGAAACTGAAGGCGGTGAAGGCCACCAGCTGGGTTTCCATCATGCTCATCAGCCCGCCGCGGGAAATCAGGCGGTCAACGGCTTCCAGCCCGGTGCTGGCTGAATAACCTGAATTCACAGCCTGGGCCACCTGGACCAGACTGGCCTTCTGGAAGATGACGGCCAGAGCTACAGCCACCGCTGAGGAGATCAGCATTCCCGGAATGGTCGGCTTCTTGGTGAACGCATAATAGAAGACGATTAAAATCGGCACGAGCAGCCATAGATTAAAGTGGAAATTGTTTTCAAGGGTGGAGGTAATCTGCTGAATTTTTTCCCGGTCGAATTCCCGGCCGCCATACTTCAGGCCCATGAAGAAATAAATTGCCAGGCCGCCGACCCAGGCAGGAGTTCCCGACCAGAACATATGCTTGATGTGGTCAAAGAGGTTGGAGCCGGCGGTGACCGCGGCCAGGTTTGGTATGTCTGAGAGCGGCGACATCTTATCCCCGAAATAAGCTCCGGCGACGATGGCTCCAGCCGCCGGTCCGAGTGGAATGCCCAGACCCATGGCGATACCGATGAAAGCCACGCCCAGGGTGCCGATGGTTCCCCAGGAAGTGCCGCAGGCCAGGGAGGTCAGGCTGCAGACAAAGCAGGCCGTGACCAGAAAGTACTTCGGGGAAATAAGTTTGAGCCCGTAATAAATTATCATCGGTATCGTGCCGCTGGCAATCCAGGTGGCTACCAGCACGCCGACTGCCAGCATGATCAGTATGGCCGGCAGGGCTTTCCTGATGCTGTCCACGATTCCGGCTTCCATGTCTTTCCAGGAATACTTGAGATAGGCTCCGAGGCCGGCGGTGATGAAAGCCGCAGCCACCAGCAAGACCTGGGCTTTGATCCGGTAGATTCCGTAACCGATGCCGAGCAGAAGGGCCATCGAAATCAGCGGGATGAGAGCCAGGCCGAAGGATGGCTTTCTGGGTCCGGTCCGGATTTCTTTCGGCGTGGTTTCTCTTTCCTCCATCTGTTTCTCCTGCCCTCAGCCGGACGTCGTTCCCTCCGGCTGAAAGTCGCAAAGCAGAATTATGGGCTGAACGTCCCGCAAACTTTTAGCTGGCCTTTCTCCAGAACCATCCGGCCGCGACTGAAGACATACTTGAGCTCGAGTGAATCGTCAAATAGCAGCAGGTCGGCCTCATAACCCGGGAGCAACTTCCCTTTCCCCGGAAGTTTGTAGAAGTAAGCGGCATTGGTTGAGAAAACCGCTGTTGCTTCTTCCAGAGTAAGCACTTTTTTCTGGACGGTTTCTCTGAAGAGACGAAGGAAATCTTTCTGGCTGGCCACGGTCAGGGCTACCAGCTTGCCCTTTTCGTCAAAAACCGGCAGACTGCCGTTAGCGTCTGAGCTCACGGTGACCTGGCTGAGCGGTAAACCAAGGGACTTGACCTGACCGAGTGCTTCGACAACGCTGACTTCATCTGGGTCGCAGGGTTCAGGGCCGCAGGTCAGGTCAACATAGCCGCCCCGTCTGATCCATTCCAGGGCCTGGGAAAACAGGTAGCGATTGCGGTTGGCGTGGGTGGCCACGACCTGAGAGGGCGGAAGTTCGCTTTCCTCCAGCATCCTGAAAAAATATTCCAGACCGCGGCGTCCGTCTCCCAGGTGGAAATGCGCCACGCCGGCTTTGCCGCCCAGCATTCCGCCCACCCGGCATTCAGCTACCAGCTTGAGGAACTCTTCGAAAGTCGGCTGGGAGGAGCGGTGGTCGGAGATGGCGATTTCTCCGGCTCCAATGACCTTGTCGATCAGGGCAATATCTGAACGGACACTGCCGGTTATGGTCGGTGTCGGCAGATTGTAGGCTCCGGTATAGATCCAGGTGCTCAGGCCTTCTATTTCCAGGGCTCTGGCCTTGGCCAGAAGCGAGCTCATGTGCCGGGTGACGCTGTCAGTGCCGAGGCAGCCGATAACGGTGGTCAGGCCGCAGCTCAGGCAGTCTTCAACCCTGATTTCCGGGGCCCGGGTGGCCGGGCCGCCTTCGCCACCGCCGCCCAGGATGTGGACATGGGGATCGATAAAGCCGGGGATGGCTGTAAATCCACCCCCCTCAATAACCTGGCACTCCAGCCCTTCAAGTTTTATTCGCCCGGCTTCAGCCAGGGCTGCAATTTTTTCGCCGGCTATCAGCATCTCCAGCAGTCTGCCTGCTGTCTGGCCGGCGATTTTTATGTTCTTAATCAGGATGAACATCTGGCCCTCACTTTCAGGTTGAAAATAAATTAACACTCTTTTTACTGGCTGACAAGAAAATTCCTGCTGGTTAACAGGCAGGAATAAAGAGTATGATGGGATGAGGGAGACGGGAGGCCGCAGGAAAATCTGATAAACGTTCTGGCTTCGGGCGTCGTTTTATTAACGACACGAGGCAAGAAGTCAGAGGTCAGATTTCCAGACCAGCAGACCTGAATGACAGATAGAACCCGGCTTTTAGAGCTTCTGGAAAATTATGGAGGAGAACTTATGTCTTTTGCTCTGAGCCTGGTGGGCAGCCGGGCTGAGGCCGAGGATGCCTGCCAGGATATGGTGGTTCAAATGCTCAGGCACTGGGATCGGGTTGACAAAAACCAGAACCTCAAGAGCTGGGCTTTTACCATACTTTACCGGCAGTGCTTGGACCGGCTTAAAAAGCGCCGGCGGTTCATGAATTTTTTTAACCGAGCGGCGGCGGATTATTCTGCAGTTTGCCCGGACCCAGCAGAGAACCGTCTGGGTGAAGCCATTGGCGAGGAGCTCCTGAACCGTTTGAGACCGGCTGAGAGGACCTGTCTTTTTCTCTGGGGGAAGGAAGGCTATAGTTCTGAAGAAATAGCCGGCATCATGGGCTGTTCTCCAGGTACTGTCCGGGTGCATCTGTTTCAGGCGAGAAAAAAATTGAAAAGGCTTATGGAGAGGGAACATGAAAAGAAGGGTCACCTGTCTTCTCGCTGACCTGGGCTGGCGGCTGTTACCGCTTGCCGGTTTCAGGTTCTGGCTACTCAGAACCCATCTCGATGCTTGCCCGCACTGCCGGTCGGGGCTGGCCGCCAGGCAAGAAGTTCGGGACTTGTTTCCTGAGCCAGAAGCCCGGATGGTATCCGGACTTGTGGCCCTGGCGGCCGGAACAGAGAGCAAACCGGAAGAAACGTCTACAACTCGTCCCGGGAGTGGCAGAAAAAAATGGCTGGTCCGGCTTTATGCCGGAGCGACGGCTGCGGCCACAATCATCCTGTTGGCCGGTTTTGCCTTGTACTTGAGCCGGCAGGCGAATCCAGGTCGGAATTTGTCCGGCCATGATACGAATAAAACTAATTTAGTTTCAAAAGTATCGCTGGCTTACGTCCAACAGAACGGCCAGCCGGCTGACACCTACATCTATCAAACTGCCGACCCGGAGATGGTCATCATCTGGGTGGAAAGAAGCAACTGATGAAAAGCCAGGAATTGAGGATGAAAGAAGACTGCAGGAGGTAAGAATGAAAATTAAAAGGATTGAGCTAAGAATTACCATTCTGAGCGTCATCACAGGACTTCTGTTATCGCTGGCCCTTCCGGCCTTGCCCCGGGAGGCAGAAGGGGAAAAGGTAACGCTGGCCGAATTAAAATTGAAAGTGTTTGAGGGTATAAGGGAAGGGAAAGTAGAACCGGTCAAGATTGTAACCTCTTCTTTCCTGAGATACAAGCTTTCGGCCAGCATAAAATCTGAAAACAGCTCGGAAAAAGAAGAAAATCAACTCTGTCGTGTTTTCAACCTGAAGGGAGTGCAACTGCTGACTGAAGCTAACCTGGGCTGGTCAGAAACCGGTTCTAAAGACTTCCACATGTTCCGGCTGGACAGCAAGGAATACGCCATTATGGTGACCCTGATCCGGATTGCCAGTTCGAACCGGCTGACCTGCCGGGTTGAAGTGATGGAACAGGACGGTGACAGGAAGAGCAATCTGCTGGATTCAGAGCTGTCTCTGGATAAGAACGTCATCACAACCTTCGGTTTTGAAGACAGGGACGGCAGACCGTACTTCCTGTCGATAAAAGTTCAGAGCATCGGAGCTTCGGCCGTGACGGAGAAAAAAGGAGTCCTGCGGCCTGTGACCGAAAGAGTAGCTGGAGAGGCGGCCTCAGCCAGGGAAGTTGAGCCGGTGCTGCTTAAAGATGCAGTCAAAGCTACGGGTAAGATACAACCCCCAAAATTAATTAAAAAAGTGGACCCAGTTTATCCAGAAGAAGCCAGGCAGGCCGGGGTAGAAGGCATCGTTATTCTGGAAGTTGCCACTGATAGGTCCGGTCAGGTGGCGGCAGTAAAGGTTTTGAGGTCTGTTCCGCTCCTTGACCAGGCAGCCATTGAAGCAGTGAAACAGTGGGTTTATGAGCCAGCGATAATTGATGGGCAGCCCAGGCCCATCGTTTTCACTGTGACGGTCAATTTCAGGCTAAAGTAGAATTATCGTCTTGTCTATGAACATAATTCCATAAGCTGGCACTCGGCCAGTAGAACTGAAGGCAAGAACGAAAGGCCGGGCTGGAAGCCAGAGCCAGGCCTTGCCGGCCGCTCCTGGCCACTTTTTAAATTCTCTAAGCCGACAGAAGCCGCGGAATACCTGCCAGAGCACTTAAAGGGAGAAGAAAATTGTTTTGAAATTTCAACCCGCCTGGGCTAAAATAATTAGCCCATGCCGAGGACTTTTGAAGAAGAACTGAAGAGTTTTGAAAAAGTCATCCTCAGAATAAGCAACTTTGCTCTCTTTCCCAAAAAAATCTCGGTCCATGGCGCCGAAAACTTCATCCGGGAAGGCCCCAACATCATAGTCGGCAACCACGTCGGCAGCTATAAGGATGTGGCTGTCCTGTTCAAGACTGTGCCCCGGCCGATCTTCTTCACCGCCAACAAGATGATTTTTTCAAAGGAAGAGTTCAGCTTCCTGGTCCGGAAGCATCTCCACCGCAGCATGAAAAATTTCGGTCTGATGGTTCATTTTCTGCTGAACCCATTTTTTATACTGTTTGTTCGTTATATCTCCTCCAACATAGCCCGGGTCGGTTACATTCCGGTCGACCTCTATGAGGGACGGGCGGCTGCTGTCAGGAAATGTCAGGAATATTTGAAACTGGGAAGGGCCATCGTTCTGCTCCAGGGCCGGGGCCATTTCGACGATGCTGACCCCAACCCTTATGTGGCCCGTTTCCGTCACGGCCCGGCAGCTATGGCCTATAACCTTTACCATGAAGAGCGGCTGGATGTTCCGGTGACTCCGCTGGCCTTTTTTGGGACGCATATACCTTTCGGTGTTCCGGCCACAATTCAGGTTAACGTGGGAGAGCCGATGTTTATCAGCCATTACTGGGTAGCAGAAGATAGCCGGCAGACGGTCGAGAATTTCCGCCAGGCTCTCGAGAAGGCTGTCAACCGGCTGTTCCTGGAGCTTCTGCTCAACCGGTGATTTGCCGGCCAGTTAATAGATTTTTCTGGTGATGAGATTAATCAGTTAAGAGCGCTTAAAAGGAGAGTGAACAATGTTCAGGGGACATCCTAAGGGGTTGTTCGTGGCCTTTTTCGCCAACATGGGCGAGAGATTCGGTTTCTATACTATGGTCAGTATCTTTGTCCTGTTCCTGCAGGCCAAGTACGGGATGACACCGGGCCAGACCGGTTTCATGTACGCCACCTTCATGTTCTTCGTTTATTTCTTTCCGCTGCTCGGAGGATTTCTGGCTGACCGGGTGCTGGGTTACGGCCGGACGATAAGCATCGGGCTGGTGGTCATGTTTGCCGGTTATCTGCTGCTGGCTCTGCCGACCAGGTTTCAGACCGGGTTTCCTCTGGTGGTGGCGGCCCTGGCCACCATTGCCCTGGGAACGGGCCTGTTCAAGGGCAACCTCCAGGCCCTGGTGGGCAATCTTTACGATGACCCGAAATACAGCCAGATGCGGGATCGGGCCTTTACTATTTTTTACATGGGCATTAATGTCGGAGCCATGTTTGCGCCCTCTGCTTCGGAAGTCGTCTCTAATTTTATCCTGAAAAAGAGTGGCTTCTTTTACGATGCCCGCATCCCGGCTGTGGCTCACGATTTTCTGAGCGGGAAGTTGAGCGATATTAACCAGCTTCTGGAGCTGGCCCAGAAGCAGAATCCGGCGGTAAGCCTGGACGGCCTCAGGCAATTTGCTGAAAGCTACCTGGGCACTCTGGGCAAGTCCTATCATTTTGGCTTTGGCGTGGCCTGCCTGAGCCTGATCATTTCCATGCTGATTTTCTGGGGCTTCAGAAAATATTATCGCCAGGCGGATATAACCGAGAAACAAAAAGAAAAATCAGCTGAATTAAAATCCCAGGTTATAGAACTGAGTCCCGAACAGACCAAACAGCGCCTGGTGGCTCTGGGCCTGGTTTTTCTGGTAGTCATCTTCTTCTGGATGGCCTTCCACCAGTCAGCAGTCACCATGACCTTCTTCGCCCGCGACTATACCGTCAAGCAGGTAGGAAAACTGACCAATCTCTGGTTTGACCTGGGCGGGCTGCTGCCGCTTTTCCTGTCCCTGCTGGGCCTGGTCTTTCTGGTAAAGAAGGGCGTATCTAAGGGAGGCCGGATAGCCGGTGGTCTGGCTTTTGTCATCTTTGCCGTCCTGAGCTATCTTCGTTACAATTCTTATCCTGAAGTCAGTCCCTTTCAGCCCCAGCGCTTCCAGCATTTCAATCCCTTTTTCATAGTTGCCCTGTCGCCGCTGATCATCGGGATCTTTTCCTATTTGAATAAAATTGGAAGAGAGCCCTCCGCGCCCCGAAAAATTGGTATCGGCATGCTGTTGACCGCCGCTTCATTTTCCATCCTGGTCATCGCATCGCTCAGGTTGCCCAGTCCGGCCGAGCTGGGGGGCAGGGTGGCTCCGCCCGAGTCCCTGGTTTCGGTCTACTGGCTGATCAGCACCTATTTCCTGCTGACCATAGCCGAACTTTTCCTGAGTCCCATGGGCATTTCTTTCGTTTCCCGTGTGGCTCCACCTAAATATAAAGGCCTGATGCAGGGCGGCTGGTTTGCAGCCACAGCTACCGGCAATTACCTGGTGGGTCTGGTCGGCTACCTGTGGATGAAAGTTCCGCTCTGGGCCTTGTGGTCGATCCTGGTGGTAGCCTGCCTGCTGTCGGCCACCTTCATGTTCAGCATAATGAAAAGGCTGGAAAAAGCGGCCTCCAGTTAAAATCTGATCGGCGCCAGCGCAGATTAGGAATAGAACCCTGCCCGAGGTCAGGGCTGGAAATTGGAAACGAACCAGGCCTTAATTGAGTTCCTGGTACGGGCCTCACAAAGAGTTATCAGGAGTAACGGGATAAAGAAATTATGAACTTATTTAATAATGGCGATGATTCTGATGAGCCAGGGAGGACAACTTCGCGGTCAGGCAATTCTCTGACTCTGGAAAAAGGCCGACAACCGGTCTGGCCTGATTTTCAGAACCTCCGGACAAAAAGGGACAGAAAGTGATTCCGGGGCGGTGAGTTTATCATGCGGCCGGTTATAAAAGCGAAATTTAAGGTTTCTCCAGGAAGAGCAGGAACGATTTTTCTATTCATATTAATCTTTAGCGTAAGCCCTGAGTTAATGGCTCAGTTCAGGCCTCCAGCCCGGGACCGTGGTAGCCTGGTGTTCTCTCTGGAAAATGACGTCATGCTGAAACAGGATGAAGGTTATACCAATGGGGTTCAATTAATGTGGGTTACCCCAGAGCTCAGGCCCGATTCCCGGTCGTCCTTCTTGAGATGGCTGGCCAGATTGAACCGAAAATTGCTGGGTTCGAAAGAGAGAGCCAGGGAAGAATCAGACCCCTGGAATAATAAGAGAAGGGCCAGCCTGTCTCTGGTCCAGGGCATGTTCACCCCTGACAACCTGACGGCAAAAGAATTAATACCGGATGACCGCCCCTATGCCGGTCTTCTTTATGTCAGCCTGGGTCTGGTCAGGTTGAGTCCCGTTTACCAGGATTCGGCCGGGGTGGCGGTCGGGGGTGTTGGCCCCCTATCGCTGGCCGGGGCCGTACAGCGCTGGCTTCATAAGACCTACGGCTGGACCTATCCTGAGGGCTGGGAAAACCAGCTCAAGAATGAACCCGTGCTGGAGCTGTGGTGCAACCGGCTCTGGACTCTGGTACCGCCCAGAATTTCCTTCCACGGTTTGCAGCCTGTGGTTAAGGCTGGAATCGGAGCCCAGGTCGGGAACCTGATGTTAGCTTCGGCGGCTGTAGCCGACCTGAAACTCGGCTTCAACCTTGAACCGCAGATGGATACTTTTGTCGCTGCTCCGTTCTTCAATAACTTTTTTGCAGGGCGGGCTAACCGGACTTCAGTCTATGCTTTTGTCAGACTGGAAGGCCGGGCGGTGGCCAGAAATCTGCTTTTACAGGGCAACACCTTTCAGGAGAGTCACGGGGTTGATATCCATCCTCTATATGGCCAGCTATCGACCGGTCTGGCTTATCAATCGCCGCAGGCGGGGTTGATAATTTATTTTGTGCTGAGGACCAGGGAATTTGTCGGTCAGAAGTATAAAGAGCCCTATTTTGGTCTGACTTTTTCATTTAACCTGTAGAGGCCTGAGATAGGGGGCCCGTCCCGGGCTGAAGCCAGGTATGACTTTCGTCGGAGAAAGTTGAACCATGACCGGAGATTGTATGTAAAAGGCCGGAAATTGGTTTTTCGAAAGAGTGTGATTTAATCTGCCTGCTGAGCAAAGGAGAAGGAAGGTAGTTTTAATTTTCTTGTTAATTTCTTAAGTTTGAAAACCAGCCTGGCTGGAAAAATAAGCAGAATTGAGAAAAAATAGAAGCAGTCTTTAGCTTCAAGAAGGATAAAAATGGGACTGAAAAATATTGCTGTGTTTTGCGGTTCGCAAACCGGAAGGGACGAAATTTATGCCCGGAAGGCCAGGGAACTGGCCCGGGCCCTGGCCCGGCGGAAGCTGACCCTGATTTTCGGCGGCGGTGGAATCGGTCTGATGAAAGAAGTGGCCGAAGAAATGATGACGGCCGGGGGCCGGGTGGTAGGAGTCATTCCGAGAAATCTTCTCGAACGCAACCTGGGTTTTTCCGGACTGTCAGAAATGATAGTGGTCAATGATATGCATGAACGCAAGGCCACTGTGGTCAGGATGGCCGACGGCTTCATTGCCCTGCCCGGAGGCTGGGGAACGCTGGAAGAGATTTTTGAAGTTCTGACCTGGGCTCAGCTCGGCTATCATGGCCATCCCTGCGCCTTTCTGAATGTGGCCGGGTATTTTAAACCCCTGCTGGAATTTATGACCGAAGCGGTTAACCAGGGCTTCCTGCTGCCCGAACATCTGAAAATGTTCACCATGAGTGAGGACCCGGAAGAAATCCTGCACTTTATGGAATACTACCGGCCGCCATTAATCCTGGACCCGATCTGGAGTCTCAATCCGGAGGAACTGCCCGGTGCCGAAAACAAAGAACGGGTATAGAGTGCCGGGATAGAAGCCCGGTGGGATTTAAGATTGCCAAGAGGGACCAGGTCGCAGATGAGCCTTACCCGCGAGATTTGATCCTTTCCACTGTGCCAGATGGCCAGAAGCTTCTGCGAGGCCGCAGGGACTAAGAAAATATCTTTATCCTTAATGATCGCCGTGGCTGGAATAAGAATTTGACGGGCTCAGGAACGGAAATCCGGAGCCTCTTTCAGCAGAGATACCGGTCCCGTCCAGGAAGCCGGCGCCACAAATTATTCTGAATCTTTGTCTTCTTGCCCGGTATCGTTTGCGGGGCGAGCCAGACGGCGCATGGTCAGGTAGAGCGGGAAGCCCAGGAAAAGGAAGATTGAGCCCAGAAGTGCCTGGTGGGGCTGGGACATCAGGACGTTGACCGTGATGCTCAGCAGAAAAAAAATAAATACAGCCGGCAGCACGGGATAAAGAGGAATCCGGAAGCCCCGGTAATTCTCTGACCTTTTCCGGGCCCGGGCCCTGAGGACAAAAATGGTCGAAGCCACCACGGCAATGCCCAGACTGTCCAGGAACATCACATAGTTGACGATATTTTCGAAGGTCCGGAGAAAAGCCAGGCTCAGCAGCATGAATGCTCCCAGAAATAGCAGCCCGAATTCCTGGACCTGGGTTCTGGGGTTGACCTTCTTGAAAATGCCGGGCAGGGTGCGGTCTTCGGCCATAGCCAGATAGGTGCGGGGAAGCTGCATCAGGATGGCATTGAGGAAACCCAGAGCCGAAAGGAAAATCGCCAGGGAAACAAATTTATGACCACCCTCTCCGAAAACTACCCGGGCGGTTTCAGCCGCCACCAGTCTGGCTGTGCTCATTCCGGGAATGCCCAGTGCCCGCCAGTAAGCCAGGTTGACCAGAAGGTAACAGGCGATGACTATCAGCATACCGGATATGACGGCCCGGGGCAGGTTACGGCTGGAGTCCTTCAGGTCGGCTCCCAGATTGATGGTCTGCTGATAGCCGCCGTAGCTGAAAAAGACCGAGATAAAGCCCAGTCCCAGGGCCAGCCACCAGGGATTTTCGAGCGGCAGTGAAGCCTGGCGGATTTCAACCGAGCTCTGGTGGCTGAGCAAACCGGCTGCGGCCAGGACAAAAATCAGGACGATTTTCGAAAGGCTGAGGATGTTCTGGGTACGGGCTCCCGACTTAATCCCGATGTAGTTCAGGACCAGGAGGATGACGACCATAGCAAATGCCAGGAACAGAATATTCCGCGAGGTCCGTGCTCCTTCCGGGAGAATGATGGGAGCCAGGTATTCGGCTCCGATCAGAGCCACCCCGGCTCCGCTGGCGGTGTTGATGATAAAGACATTGGCCCAGTTGAGCATGAAAGCCAGCAGGGAATTGTAGCTTTCGGCTACCACCTTATAGTAGGAACCCGGTTGGGGGAAGCGGGCTCCGATTTCGGCGAAAGTCAGGGCGCCGAGCAGGGTAATGAGGCCCCCGGCTATCCAGGCTGTGAAGAATAACAGGGGAGTGCGGGTGGCCGAGGCTACCATGGCCGGGGTCCGGAAAATTCCGATCCCGATGACCAGGCTGACCACAATCATGGTTACGTCAAAAGTGCTGAGTCTGGCCTTAATCATGTTTACCCTGGAAACCTATTCATACCGGCGGGCAGTTCTGGCCGGCCGGCGTAATTTAGAATTATCTCCAAGTTGAAGCTGGAAGGCAAATTAATTCTTATGGAGCGGACGGCCCTTTTCGTTGCGGGCGGGAGCGGGCGGAGGCCATGCCCCGGCTGTCAGTATTACCATAAATGAGCAAAAAGAGAGGGCCGCCTTATTTTCGGCTGTCACTGGACAATAAATCAGGATTGAATTCTGAAACTGGCGGAGGCGCAGTCTGAAATTAAGAAGGAATGTACATGGCGATTGTCACTCCGGCAAAATCAGGAACGGATAGCGGGTTTTATGAGCCAGTTCTTCCCCCGGTGCTTCTAATCGGCAAAGAGCTGAAAAACTTCTCTTTTTCTCCAGAGGTAATAGCTGGCCCACAGGCAGTAGAGCAGGCTGGGGATGACGATTCCGATCCGGAAGAGACCGGTCAGGCCGGCGACCAGCAGGACATCAAAGAACCACATGCCTATTCCCAGAAGGGCGAAGACATATCCGGTCTTCCTGAAGCGTAACAGGCCAAAAGCACTGAGAATCAGAAAAACTGACATCACCAGATCTGGAAGGGAGAAGGCATTATATAGATTATCCGGCACCGGCAGGGTCTTCGGAAATCGGTTGGCCAGCAGATGGCCGGTCCAGAAAGCTATGGTCATAAGGGCCACAAAAAGGTTGATTACCCCGATGACCACCAGACCGAGAATAAACCTTTTTTCCTTATCCATCTGAACCTCGATTCATATTTCAGATTGAATCATATAACATCCGGCCGGTCTTTGTAATCCCCTGAATCCGGTCTTATTTAAATCGGGCCACACCTGGACCCGTTTTCATGCGGAAAAATTCCAGTCCGGGAGAACCCGCAGTGAGATTAAGGCCGGCAATTTCCGGTGGGCTATTCTTTTTTCTCCCGCCCCAGCCCTTTGTTGAAGACTGCCGTCAGGAAGCGGCGGTCGCGCTCGGACAGGGCCAGGCGGCCGAAGAGGTCGTGCAGGAGGTCAGTGACATGTTCGCGATTGGTTGCGTGCATGAAACCGCGTTTTTCGAGCTTCTTCAGGATCAGCTTCAGGCAATCTTCCTGTTCCTTTCGTGGCAGGGGCGGTGCAGTCTGGGGAACAGGTTCAGAACCCGATTGGCGGTAGATCGTGTAGAGGGTGATCAATACAGCCGCAGCCAGGTTGTAGGAAGGTTGCCGGACGGCCTGAGGAATAAAGAAGACGAAATTTGCCCGCCGCAATTCACGGTCGCTGAGGCCCGTCCTCTCGTTGCCAAAGACCAGTCCGATTTGAATTTCCCGGGGGAAGGCCTTCGCCTTTTCCAGAACTTCATCTATGGTCATTATCCGGAAAGCTTTTCTCTGTCGGACGGTAGAAGCCAGAACCAGGTTAAGGTCGGACACGGCTTCTTCCAGGGTCGGAAAGAAAGAAGCTCTTTTCAGGATATCTGAGGAATGAACGGCAGTCCGAAAAGCTTCTGGTCCCGGTTCCTCTGAGCCAACAATTCTCAGCTGAGAAAATCCCGTGTTTTTCATGGCCCTGGCCACCAGCCCGATATTTTCCTGGTTTTCCGGGTTGACCAGAATGACGGCGAAACGGGCCCGGTTTAGGCGGTCTTCGGACAGCAGAAAGGGAAGCTTCATGCTGAGATTATATCTTAATTAGTTTTTGAGACCAAAAAGGAGCAGTCGGGACTGGCCCCGGACTGGAAATTTTTCATGAGGTTACAGCCCGGACGTATTGAGAATAATCTGTCTGAACTTTATAAACTTTTTCTGATAAAACAGGCTCCAGGGGCAGTTTTTGAAAATAGCTGGTTGAAAAAGGGCCCTGCCTTTAACCTGAGTTTATTGATTTTTTGCCATCAGGCGGTTTTGCTGAAAGTAAAGCCCTTCTTTTCTATCAGGTTCAGGCAGTGCTCAACCACTTTTTGGTCGTAGAGTTTTCCCGAGTTAGCTCTGATTTCTGCCAGGGCCGTTTCCATGCTCAGGGCCGGCCGGTAGGGACGATGGGAAGCAATAGCTTCTATCACGTCGGCCACGCAGATGATCCTGGCCTCCAGAAGAATTTGTTCGTCCTTGAGTCCGCGCGGGTAGCCGGAGCCGTCGATTTTTTCGTGGTGCTGGAGTATTATTTCGGCCACCGGCCAGGGAAAGTCTATACCTTTCAGGATATCATAGCCGACCTGGGAGTGTGTTTTTATTAATTCTATTTCAATGTCCGATAGCCGGCCGGGCTTGTTGAGAATCTCTGGCGGTACGGCGATTTTTCCCAGGTCGTGGATGACAGAAGCGAAACTGATGGCCCGGACCCGGGATTCATCCAGGCCCATTTCTCTGGCGATGGCTTCAGCCAGTTCGGCCACCCGTTCCTGGTGACCGGCGGTGTATGGGTCGCGAACTTCGACCGTCCTGGCTGTGGCTCTGATAATTCCCTGCAGGGTCTTTTCCAGGTTCCGGGCGGCCGTCTTTCTTTCGGTTACATCAAGGACAATTGCCAGGAAGCTTTTCTTCTGGGCCACTTCCACAATCTGAAGATGGACTTCGACCGGGTAGGTCGAACCATCTTTGCGCAGATGAACTGTTTCAAAGAGAAGTTTTTTCTTGCTGCCTTCGAGCAATGGTTTTACCAGGGCTGCATATTTTGACCGGTCAAAATCCGGCTTTAAGTCGAGCGGGGTCAGGCCGGTCATTTCTTCCAGTAGGTAGCCGGTGTTGTCGAGCGCTGCTCTGTTGGCATAAATAATTCTTAAGGTATCGGGGTCAAAGATGTAGATTTCATTCTGGCTGTTTTCGATTACCCGGAGGAGTTCTTCCTTTTCCCGCTGGGCCGTGACTCTGGCGGTTATATCGCTGACATAATTGAGGGTAGCGGGGCGACCCTCCCAGTCAATTTTGACCGCTGTGATTTCTACCCATCTGACAGCTCCATCTCTGGTCAGGAACCTGAATTCATAGGTGGGGTTAAAATCTTCTTCCCTCAGACGCTTCTGATGTTTTTCCCAGACCATTTTGCGGTCTTCGGGGTGAATGAATTCCAGGAACCGTTTTCCGCTGATTTCTTCTGCGGTATAGCCGTAGTCCAGTGCTTTCCTGTTGACCAGTTTCAACACCCCATCCTGGGCGACCATGATCATCTGAGCAGCATTGTCGAACAGTATCCGATATTTTTCTTCACTTTCTTTAAGTTTCGCCTCAGCCTGGATTCTTCTGCTTTCTTCCTGTAGCAGGCGGCCGGCAATGACGGTAGCCGCAGGGAAGATGAGAAGTATTGGCAACCAGATTCTGCTGATTACAGCCACGCCCGATGGCCAGGGTATGATCAGGAGCTGGCAGGTCAGCATCACCAGATGAGCCACCAGACCAAACACATAAAGATCTGGATGCCTGAGCTTTTCAATCTTGAATTTAAAAAGATTTCTGAAGACCAGACCGGTGGCGGCGCAGAAGATTATGGTCGCAATGCCGGCCCAGACTCCGTTGCCCCCGAGATGGGTCCTGAATCCTATTGATACCAGAGAAGCTATGGCTGCTGGCCATAGCCCTCCGTAAAGTCCGGCCAGCGAGATTATGATTGAACGGCCGTCATAGATGACACCGCTTCCATACCTGAAGGCGACACTCATGGCGGCTACGGCTGTCAGGCCGAAGACCAGTCCGGTAAGTATCTGGCCCTGAATTTTTCTCACCGTCGATATTCTTAAAACCAGGCTGTACAGAGTTATCAGAGCCAGGATCAGTGAAGCGTTTAAGATCAAAGAAATATACATGCTGCTTAACCTTCAGATTGATTGGCTTTCAGAATTACCTGCTCCTGTTTCTCTGGATTTCCAGGCTGTGACTGAAATCCATTTCTTCCCCTTCATAATCCTTTTCCCCTGTTCCGCCTTCAGCCGAATAGGAAGTGAATCTCTCTCCGTTCGGTATTTATATATACTTCTTTACTTCAGGAAGCAATACGGGAGCCATTTAATTGATTGGCGGTACAAGTTATTCAGGTCGGCCGGGTGACGATATTTCCCTTTTCTGCACTTTCGCCCGGGTGCAGGCAGTCTGTTTAACGGTCAGCTTTTCAGCTGTTTTATCGCCTCCTCAATCCGGAATAAAGCTTCGGCCAGAGTTTTTCTGGGGCAGGCCAGGTTCATTCGTTCAAAGCCTTCCAGCTCTGGCCCGAAGACTGGCCCCTCATCGAAATAGACCCGGGCTTTTTTCAGGAAGAATTCATTGAGTTCCTTCTGGGGAAGCCTCAGCTCCCGGCAGTCCAGCAGGGCCAGATAAGTTCCTTCGGGCTTCAGGAATTTAATCGGCCGAATACGCTTCTCAAAGTAGTCACGGGCAAAATCCATGTTGTCTTCAAGATAGGCCACGAGTTCGTCCAGCCAGGCTGCTCCCTGAGTGTAGGCCGCTTCCAGGGCTGTCAGGCCGAAGATGTTATTGACGGTAAGGCCCAGGTTTTCCAGCCAGGTTTTATAGAGGTTCATGAGTTTCGGATTGGGAATGATGACCACCGAGGTGGTCAGTCCGGCGATATTGAAGGCTTTGCTGGGTGCGGTCAGGGTAATCGTTCTGGCGGCCATTTCCGCTGACAGCGAGGCCGTCGGAAGGTGTTTATGGCCACGGTAAACATGTTCAGCGTGGATTTCGTCAGAGATAATCAACAGGTCGTGCTTGAGGCAGATTTCACCGAGTTCTTCCAGTTCCTCCCGCCTCCAGACACGGCCGACAGGATTGTGAGGGGAGCAGAGGATGAGCATCTTTGTCCGGTGGTCTATTTTCTTTTCAAGATCCTCAAAATCCATTCTCCAGTTTCCGTTTTCAAAGCGCAGCGGATTGCGAACCACCCGACGTCCGTTATTCTCAACAGCCGAAAAAAAGGGATAGTAGACCGGGCTCTGGACGATGATTTTATCACCGGGTGCAGTGTAAGCCTGAACGCAGATGTTAAGAGCGGGTACCACTCCCTGACATCTGGAAAGCCATTCCCTTCGGACCTCCCAGTTATGTCGGGTTTTCATCCAGTTGATTATGGCTGACCAGAAAGAGCGGGGGATGTATGGATAACCATAGGCCCCGTGTCTGGCTCTTCTGACGACCGCTTCCACCACTTCCGGCGGAGCCGGAAAGTCCATATCGGCTACCCACATCGGGATCACCCCCGGGACCCCGAGCACCTGCTCGCAGAACTCCCATTTGAGAGAACAGGTGTTGCGCCTGTCAAGAACCGAGTCAAAATCGTACTTTTTCTCTGGCATCGCGTTGCTCCCTTGTTGATTCTCCGGAAATAAATCAGCCGCCAGGGCCGGAAAACAGAGATAAAGTTTAGTCGAGACCGGCCAGATTGGCAAGCCCCCGGAGAATTCCTTCCTTGACATATTCTTCCGGCTGGATTATATTTCTCGGAAATTTAGAAGAGCGGTTATGACCGGTCGGACTGTCAGTTCTTAAGGGACGGCAGCAAATTTAAGTGATGGCCGGCCGGCAGTAAGATAAAACAGGTTCTGCGGGCAGTTTAAGGATCAGGAGGGAAAGGTGCAGGCAATCGTTTGTATCAAACAGGTGCCGGATACCACAGAGGTCAAGATTGACCCGGAAAGAGGCACTCTGATCAGAGAAGGCGTCCCCAGCATCATCAATCCTTTCGATACCTATGCCATTGAAGAGGCATTACGCTGGAAGGAAAAGCTCGGGGGCAAAGTCACGGTCATCACCATGGGCCCGCCCCAGGCCCTGAACGCGCTCAAGGAGGCGGTGGCCATGGGAGCTGATGAAGCCATTCTGCTGAGCGACCCGGCCTTTGCCGGTGCTGATACCTGGGCCACGGCTTATACTCTGGCTGCGGCCATCAGAAAAATCGGCCACTTCGACCTGATTTTTTGCGGACGGCAGGCAATTGATGGCGATACCGGTCAGGTAGGCCCGGGCGTAGCTACCCAGCTTCAGATTAACCAGCTGACCTATGTCTGCAAGATTTCCAGCCTTGACCTGGCCCAGAAGAGGATAGAAGTAGAGCGACTGGTTGAAGAGGGCAAGGAGGTGGTTCAGTCAAGCCTGCCCTGTCTTATCACCGTGGTGAAGGATATCAACCAGCCACGCTATCCCACCATTCTGGGCATCCGGCGTTCGCAGAAAGTTCAGATTCCTATCTGGACTTCGAAAGATCTGGAAGTAGACCCGGCGCTGATAGGATTGAATGGTTCTCCGACCAGAGTGGTAAAAATAGAAACACCTCCCGCCCGGCAGGGGAAGTGCCAGATCATGCAGGCCGAATCGGTCGAGCAGCAGGCAGAATTGCTCGCCGAAAAGCTCCTGGCTGAAAAAATCATAGTCTGAGGTGTGACCATGGCTTTACTGGAAATAAAAAGAGACGCCTGTACGGGATGTGGATTATGCATCGACGCCTGTCCTTTCGGGGCCCTGTCTCTGGACGGCGAAAGAATCATAAAGGTCAGCGAAGCTTGCACCGGCTGCGGGGCCTGTGTGCCGGTGTGTCCCACGGCAGCTTTGAGCCTGCCAGAAGTTGAGAAGAAAAGCGTCCCGGACCTTAATTCTTACCAGGGAGTCTGGGTCTGGGTGGAACAGAACAACGGGCGGGCTTCTTCCATTTCCTGGGAAATGATAGGAGAGGGTAAACGCCTGGCCGAAAAACGCCGGACGATGCTCACCGCCTGTGTGCTCGGTCACCAGGCTGAACACATAGCCCGGGAAGCGATCGCCTATGGCGCCGACCGGGTTTTCCTGGTTGACGACCCGACGCTGAAAGTTTACCGGACTGACCCCTATGCCCGCTGTCTGGTGGAGCTGGTAAGAAAGTATAAACCGGAGATATTTCTTCTGGGCGCCAGCACCCGCGGCCGCGACCTGGCCGGAGCCGTGGCCACCTATCTTTATACCGGTTTGACGGCCGACTGCACCGGCCTGGAAATTGAAGAAGGTTCCAACCTCTTGCTCCAGATCAGACCGGCTTTCGGCGGCAACATCATGGCCACCATCAAGTGTGAAAATTACCGGCCGCAGATGGCCACGGTCAGACATCATGTTTTTGAGATGCCCGTTCCCGACCATAGCCATCAGGGTCAGATTGTCAGGGAGAAGCCGGTTATGCTGGAAGAACAGATAGCCACCCGTGTTCTGGACCTGATCGTCGAAAAGAATGAAATCAACATTGCCGACGCCAAAATAATCGTCTCGGGCGGGCGCGGGCTGAAAGGGCCGGAGGGCTTCACCCTCATCCATGAACTGGCCGAAGTTCTGGGGGGAGCGGTTGGCGCTTCCAGGGCGGCAGTCGATGCCGGCTGGATTTCCTATGCTCATCAGGTCGGTCAGACCGGGAGAACCGTCAGGCCAGACCTCTACGTCGCCTGCGGCATCAGCGGGGCTATCCAGCACCAGGCCGGCATGCGAACCAGCAAAATCATTGTGGCCATAAATAAGGACCCGGAGGCTCCGATTTTTCAGATTGCCGACTATGGCATCGTTGGCGACCTGTTCTCTGTAGTTCCCGCCCTGACCCGGGCCCTGAAGAAAAGGTTAAATAAGTAGAATTAATTAAAATAAATTCAAGAGAAAAAAACATACCTGTTCCTGAGACTGGATTTCAACCTGGCTCCTGTCATTAGCCATCTTGACTCTCCCGGCTTTCCTTGACTTTAAGACCCCTGTTTTTTAAACTCTAACTGATGACCGTCCAGGCGTCAGGATTTTTTCTCTCTTTTATGAACAGCGCAACAAAGCCGGAGCATGAGTAAGGGAGGATTATTTCCGGCTGTTGAAATGACGCCCAAGACTTTTCAGGAGGGGTAAAGTGGCTATAAAAACCGAACGCGGCCTGTGGTTCAGTTTTATTTTTATCATTGGCCTGATAATCGTCTCGCTTCTTCTCTATCTCCTGCTCGGCACCGCAGGCAAGAAAGCTCTTCCGGTCAGTCTGGTCTGGCACGATAACGATAAAGATGGCCGGGATTCTCCGGGTGATGTTATCGAGATGGATAACGGACAGATTTACCTGCGGCTGGACTTTGTGGATGTCTGGAAAGGGCACCAGTCGCTCAATCCTTTCGAAACACCGCCAGAGACCAGAGACCTCGACCCGCACTGGAACGGCTATTATCTCCAGGAAATGCGTTACCGCGGTGAATTGTGTTACCGCTATCTGGGCTGGGACAAAGCCAGGGAGAAATATCCAACCCTCAGTTCCAACGACGTCATCGGTCTGGTCGGGCAGCCCGAGAGTTATCCGGACAATCCTTTCCTTTCCCTGTGGAACGCCAAGGAATCGAAAAAGAACCCCTCTTACAGGTGGTATGTATATTTTGAAAAACATGAAATGATTAAAGACAGAAACCGGGGCCTGATTCTGGTCCTGACCTCCGATAAAGGCGGCGGTTTGAGCCACCGGCTGGAGATAAGCCTGAAAGGGGCACAGCTTTTCTTAGACCACCGGGTCAAGAACAACCGGGCCGAGGAGACAGCCTACATCAACCTGCTGACTCTTCCGGCTAACAGGATCATAGACACTGCTTTCGGGCCGGCAGAGCTGCTCTGCTCCAGGAATATCGAGCCGCTGGGATTTTCCGACAGCTATACCTTTACCGTCAGCGGTGATGGGCTGGCTGCCTCGGGTATGCTGCCCTGGAAGGTCAAGCGGGATACCACCAGCAACTACTTTACCGGCGGCTGGTGGATTCTGCACCAGCATGGACTGTTCGTCTGGAAGGCGGTAAAGATACAACCACAGGAGGAAGCACGCTTCAACCTGGTAGCCACGTTCTCAGACGAGAATATTTATTCGCGTTATGACCGGTACTTAAAGCAAAACGGCCTTAATTTTGAGAAAGTCGACCTGGACCAGGTTGAAAAATATCTGGTCAGCAACGTGCCCAGGACGATTACCAGAGAAGGCTGGGTTTACCATGCCTATGAGTGGCCGACCAATGACTGGCATAATGAGATGACCGGCAAAGCATTCATGACCATGTTCTACGTGACCGGCGATCGAACCTGGCTGCAGTACACCGTAAATGCCAACAGGTTCTATCTCGAGAAAATGCGCTGGAACTCGCCCGACCATCCTTTCTTCGGTTATTTCATGGACCAGACGGTGGACACGAAACAGAGACAGTGCTTTCTCTGGTCCCAGCCTTATAACGTGGAATCGCTCCTGGCTGAGTATCCGCTGACTGGAAACGCGGCGTCCAGAGAAGCCCTGCTCATAAATTTTGATAAGGTGCATTCTGGCTTGATGTGGAACACTGACGGCAGAAGATGGTACTGGCGGGCGGTGGTGGACCCGGCCTCCAGGCCGCCGAAGCTCATCTGGAAAGATGACCTCAACACCTTTGATGCCTGCGAGTTCGGTATAGATGTCATGCTCAGTGCCTATTCTTTTACCGGTGATAAAAAGTATCTGGACCGGGCTGTGGAGGCCATGGAGAATCAGCTTCAGGTGCTGGAAAATTATGGCCTGCTGCTTGAAGACCATGCCGGCGAACCTTCGGTTAATGTCTTCGCCTTTGCGGCCAAGGCTCTTTACCGCCTCTATGATTACACCGGTGAGGAGAAGTGGCTCCGGGATGCTGAAAAGATACTCGATGCCATGCTGATGTCATTCATCCACATGGATAAATTCCCCGCTGAATTTTACTGGCTCAAGGGCGGCGTGGCCAGAAAGGACGGGGACTGGACAGGACAGTTCGGCGAGCCGACCACGGGAACCGACTCCTCGGTGGCTACCGCCCCCACCTATATTCCCTGGATCATGGAAGCCCTGGTGGCTGGCTACAAGCACACCGGAAAAAAGATGTACCTGGACTATGCCCACCAGCTCCTCTGGCACTCGCTTGAGGCCAACAAAAAAATGAAGGAAGCCACCGGGGGTAAATTTGAATTCTGCGGACACTTCAATACTTACAACCGGAAATTCTACGAGGATGACGACGGGCTGGTGATAGTTTCCAATCTGTATGAAATTCCCTATCTGAAAATTTTTGAACGAGGAGCCCGGGCTGAGCATTTTGACCTGCAGGAAATATGGGATGGAGAGGGCCGGATCAGGCTGATCAACCCGACCGGCTCCAGGCTGAAGGCGGTCGTCCATCTGCCGCCAGAATGGACTCAGATACAGGTGGTCAACCTCGGGCCGATAAGGGAATATTTTTCGGGCGGGATGGCCGCGGCCGGCGCTCCGGTAGACTTCAAACAGGCAGGCAACAGGATTGAGTTTGAAGCCGGGCCGATGAGCCTTTATAAAATTGTCAGGAAAGAATCTGAATAGTCAAGGCCAGAAAAAAATGGTCGGTCGATTTTTTCGCAGGGGAACATGATTTTAAGGAAAGGAAAGGAGGAGTCGGCTCTCCGGCTGATGGCTGCTTAAGCGGGCGTGAGAAGACAGCAGCTTTATTGTGGCGGAGAAATTTCCGGAGACTGGCGCCAGAGCGGAGCCGCGGCTTCTGTCGCCTCAAGTCTGTTCCCCCGGCCGGGAGATAATATAGCCCGCGGGGAATAAATCCGATCGTGCCTGTTCAGGGAATTCCAGAATCAGCGGGAAAGATAGGCCAGGACGGCGTGAACCGTGGCCGTAAGCAGCAGCAACACCCCCAGACGACGGTGCCAGATGAAATTTACTTTAAGCCACTTCTTGCCGCTGCTGACCTGGAATAGAACCAGGACCAGGTTGATGATTCCCAGGATCAAAACCAGTGAAATTCCGCCGATGGTCATTGCTCCCCCTTCTATCCGGATATCTTAATCTTGGCCGAGGCCGGGCCGGCGCTGCCGTGGAGGTTGCAGCTTGCTTCAGCCTCGATTTCGGTTTCGGCCTCGATTTTAAGCTTGACTTCGCGGGAGAAGTTTTCTGCCTCCGGCCTGTGGCCCGGGGAGAAATCCCAGCGGGCGATTTCTTTTCCGTTGGCCATAACAACCAGCCGCCGGGTGTAATGAAGGCTGCTGTTGCCGCGGTGGGCGACGTTGATGATAATAGTTGCCTCCTCGCCGGCCTGGACCGAGGCCGGGGCTTCGATCGAGACGGCGGATTTGTTGGCCAGAAGCGGCAGGACCAGCAGTCCCAGCACCAGGCTCAGAGCTAAAATACCTTTTATTTTCATCTTGCCTCCGTTTGTCTCTCTTAATCCGGCACTGGCGGGGAATAATATCTCCGCTCAATCATTTTCATCCGGATCTCGTGGCCCCTGATTTCGTACCTTATCCATTATACACAAGGTGATGGTCTGGCTGAATAATGCGGGCGGAGCGGGTCAGAGTCGGTCATAGATTTCCGGCCGGCGGTCAGGAAGAAAATGCTTTCGGGCCGGGCAGTGCTGAAGCTGACTGAAGTCTAATTCGGCCACCAGCAGATCTTCCTTTCCCCTGCTGGCTCTGGCCATGACCTGGCCAGAGGGGTCGACCACAAAGGAGCCACCGTCAAATTCAACCGCCTCTTCTTTGCCCACCCGGTTGGCCAAAGCGCAGAAATAACCGTTCTGAAAAGCGGCCACCCGGAGTTCGGCTTCAAACAGTCCGGCCGGCCATTCGCCTTTGGCTCCGGCCTGGGGAATAACCACCACCTCGGCTCCCTTCAGGGTCAGGGCTCTCATGTACTCCGGGAAATGGCGGTCATAACAGATGGCTACGCCGATCCGGCCGGCCGAGGTCTCAAAAACGCCGGCTCCCAGGTCTCCAGGATGGTAGTAGCCCTTTTCGTGAAAGCCAGGCGCCTCCATGACATGAACCATTCTGTTCAGTCCAACCAGCCGGCCGTTACTGTCAATCACCGGCGAGCAGTCAAAGGTTTTTCCCTGATGTCTTTCCAGCAGATTGAAAATTACCACCACTCTCAGCTCAGCCGCTTTTCTGGAGATAATTTCGGAGGTCGGGCCGGGCACGGTTTCAGCCAGGGCTTCAAACCCGGGGGATGCTGGATGTTGAGGCAGAAAAGGGAGAAAGGAGAGCTCGGGAAAGACGATTAGCTCTGCTCCGGCTGAAGCCGCCCGCTCAAGGGCCTCAAGTCCCCGGGCCAGGTTCCTGTTCCGGTCAGGAGTGTTTGACTGTTGTATCAGGGCAATTCTCAGAATTTTCCCTTCGCTCACCAGAACCTCCTTAATAAAGATAAGGCTGAGTTATAATTTTTTCTTCGCCGTGCTTATTCTAATTAATTAAAGGCCGGAATTAAAGACAGAACAAAAACAGCGGGCCGGTTTCTTATTAAGAAAATTACTGCCAGCCTCGATAGCTGAAACTCGAGGACGGCGAATCCCTGTTAACCGGGTTGGCATTGAAATTAAGCCCGAAAAACTGAGAGGTTGGCTTTTGCCCCCTTCCGCCTGCGAAATCATAGATTCCATCATTTCAATCAAAAATCGAAATGCTTCGGCGGGGAAAACGGGCTATTAAATTTAAAGCCTGGCGGCGGGATCAGAGTCGTCGCTTTCTCGAGCTATGCTCTTAGCTTTTTTCAGTCGGCAGACAACTCTTGATATTCAGTTCTCGCTTCAGGGGTAAATTATGGGATTAAAAAGGAACTTAAAACTGCCGTGTGACTGAGCCCGGTGGATGACATCAAACCCGAGGAGAACAATTTTGCCCCTTCCCAACTCGCAGACGGCGGCGGCCGATTTGTTCTGGAGCTTCTCGCCGTTGAGCAGGATGCCGCTCAACAGCGGGTTATAGGCAGGATACCAGCACAGGTTGTGGACTTTTATGGTTGCTGCCTGACCTTCATTCCTGATCATTTCAAAAACTGGACTGAAGTAGGAGAAAATGGCCGCTTCCCGGTCGCAGCCAAAAGCTTCCGGTCTGGTTCCGTCCACCACCACTTTTAAAATGGAGCCGGGAGAATAGACACGCACCCGGTCGGTGGAGGGAGCAGAAGGTTCATTTTCAGCCCGGCTCTGCCTTCGCGGTTCGATGATATTTCTGAGAGGCAGGCCAAAATATTCAATGGCAAAATCGGCCGAGTTTTCTACGGCTATCAGCACACCTCCGTTCTGGACGAAGGAGTTGAGCGCGGAAATTCCCTCAGTACCTATGCCCCCAGCGTATTCGGGCGGCGTTTCCCCCTGACGGCGTCCCTCCAGAATGACCCGGGAGGAGATAGACGGCAGGATAATGTGGGTGTAGTTTTTTTCGAGCTGTCCGGCTCTGATTTCGGCGTTGTGCAGGACCTTGAAATCAAATTCAAATTGTTCCAGCACCCAGCGGGTCCAGCCTTCATCCATACTGGCCGTCCAGGGCTGGTAAATGCCCAGGCGGTATTCTTTCAACGGGCGGGGGCTGGCTGGTTTTATTGAATCCAGGCTTTCTATTCTGAGCCCCAGCCCTCTGGCCAGAGATATGATCTGCGAGGGATTCACCCGGCCTTTTTCTAATACCAGGCTGCCGGCGCGGAAAGTTTTATTTCCGGCCGAAAATTCCCGGTTAGCATAGTTGACCGCAAATCGCTTTTTCAGCAGGCGATTGGCAAGAATTACGCTGTTATTGGTGCCACTGTCAATTACAAGATATTGGCCGCTTCCGGAAATCTGACCGTCGGGAATGGCCAGCGGAGGAAGAAGCTTAAGGTCAGCATCAAATTTATTTGTTACCTCCACCACCCGAACGCCCATCTGGAGCGGCAGGGTCCAGCTGGCTTCGTCATAGGGAAGATACTGAGCCGGGTCCCGGCCGGGCGGTATGGGATAGGATTTGCTTTCCAGCAGGTCCTTGACAAAAGCCCGGTAGGGCTGAGCCAGCAGGATTACATACGTTCCGGCAGGGTAGTCCAGTCCGTCGGCTTTGAAGGTACTGGCCGCCCTGTGCACTTCTGCGCCGTTATTCTGAATGACTTCCAGCAATTTAAGAGCTGTTGGCAGGTCCTTCTGGTCTTCTGGCACGAGATAGGCGTATGGCGGTTCCGTCAGCCCTTTATTGATCTGTCGCTCGGCGAACAGGCAGTAATTCTCCAGGAATTTTTCCTTCCGGCCGGCAATGGTGCCCAAAAAGGACAGGGCCACGGTTTGTTCATATTCCACGATATCGCGCAGCCGCCACCAGCCTCCGGGCCAGGGTTCAAGGTTGGTGGCTTGAATTTCATTGCCGCCGCCAGAAATCCTGATGTCCGACGGCCTCAGAAAGATGGGTGAAGCAAGGTTGGCACTGGCCGCTTCTGACAGAATTCCAAGAGCATTATGACGGAGAGGGGCAGCCCGGTTGGCTGTGTTGTACCAGCCATCAAAGATGGTGCTGGTGGAAACGCCAGTTTTGCCTTCGCGGGAGAGGCTGATAACCGCTTCTCCGGTCAGCTGATAGAGTTCTCTCAGAAGCAGCGGGTCCAGGTTGGGGTTGATGGGGTCCTGATAGGGCGGCAGAAAAAGCCGGGGACCGTTTGAGCCCATCTGGTGAACATCATAGACCAGCAGCGGGAACCACTCGCGGTATAGCACCCTGGCCATCAACCGGGTCTCTTTCTGGGTGAGCATAAACCAGTCGCGGTTGTTATCGTGTCCGGTGTAATAATGATACAGCCAGGGCATGGAGCTGCCTTCGTAAGGAGTGCCCAGGGTGCGATGGTACCAGTCGGTGACCAGATCTATTCCGTCCGGGTTGGCCGAGGGCACCAGAAGCAGGATGACCTGCTCCAGGACGTTCCTTATTTCTGGCGAGGTGTCGGCGACCAACCTGTATGCCAGTTCCAGGGACATCTGGGAAGCGGCGATTTCGGTCGAATGGATGGAGCAGCTTATATAAACGATAGCCTTGCCTTCCCTGACCAGCCCGGCTTTCTCTTCCGGGCTGAATCCGCGGGGGTCGTGCAGGCGTTCCTGGATTTTACGGTATTTTTCCAGCCCGGCCATGTTTTCTTCCGAGGTGATAACGGCCATGATCAGCGGCCGGCCGAGGGTGGTTTTTCCGAGCTCAAGGACCTTGATACGGTCGGAAACTTCATCAAGCAGCTTGAAATAGCCGGTAATCTGAGTCCAGCTGGCCAGCTTGAAGTCCTGGCCTGGCTGGAAACCGAGGTATTTTTCGGGCGGGACAATTTGTGCAGCCAGCAGGCAGGGAGAGGTCGTTAAGCTTATGAGGAGAAGAATAAGCATAAATAAGCCAGAAAGCATGCGCCCGTTAATAAGAGCCAGGTAGCTTTTCTTTGCGGCCTGATGACTTAATCTCATTGGCAACTCCTTGGTTTGAGCTCAAGAGAAAAAATATATATTTTTCCCGCGATTTATTTCAAATGGAATTTACGGCCCTGAACAAACCGCTTGATGGCGGCCCCTGGAGATTGGAGGATACTGTCGCCGCGCGCCAACTGCTGAAAACTTTTCTTCGCCGATTTCTGAATGGCGCAGAATAGGCAGGGGGGCCTGTCACGGCGCGCCTCCTCCCGTCCTCGCTCCACCCATCCCCCCGTGGGGAACCCCTTCCGCTGCGGGCGGTTCGGAGACACGCCGTGCCACCCTCGGAAAACCCTGGCTCTGCGATTCTTTATCGGCCCGGACTGGAAAGAATGCCGGGCTGTAAGTGCCCTTGAGATCGGCTTCTGGCCGTTTCATTGCTGGCTGAAATTATAAGGAGAAGCCTAACCCGGTGCACCCTCCGAGTCCTCGCTCCCCGATTTTTCAGAGTGGACTCCTGCGGCTCCGGGGGCGACTGGAGACCGGCCGGGCCACCCTCCTTAGAACTTTTCTGCGCCGATTTCTGAATGGCGCAGAATAGGGAGGGGGCCTGTCACGGCGCGCCCCCTCCCGTCAATCGTTCTCATTAATAACAGAAGCAGAAAGCCATGGCCTGAGGATGGGTCAGGTCAAAAATCTAGCGAAGGCAAAGAGCCGAAAAATTGACTCCGGCTGCTGGAAAGGAAGCCGGCTGATTAAGATTTTTATATTTATTTAGAGAGCTTCGTTAACCAGCTCCAGTTTCTTGAACCTGGCCAGCATCCGCAGCTCCCTGGTGAGGTTGCCGTAGCAGGTCACCCGGTGCAGGCCGCTCGACCAGTTCTGCCAGAGCTTTTCCAGGCTGCCGTCGACCCGGACGGAGATCTTTGTGCGACAGCCGCGGTCGTCTTCGAGACGGACCGGGGTGTCCACAATTTCGCCGGTGAAATAAAGAATCCTCTCCGTGCCGACAATGATGGCCTGGGTCACTTTTTCCCCCAGCCGCATCTCCACCTGGGGGACCACGCCTTCTTCTCTTTCCATGATTGTTCTGAGTTTGTATGGATGACCGGGTTTCCCGGGACCGTCCATGTTTACCGTTCCCATACAATGGGCCAGGATGATGCAATTTTTATCTTCATCGACCGTCGGGTCGCTGATGAACCCGGGTCTGCCGGAAAGACCCTGAAGGATGATGTGGGTGATGGCCGAGCGCAGGTCGGATTCGCAGATGCCTCCCAGGCCGCGATTGTTGAGCCGGCTGAAACCGAGACAGGGGTAAGCCGGCAGCTTTATGGTCTTATCCCACATGGTGCCATAACAGTCGATTGTCAAGGCCGTAGCCTTTTCCTCCTCTATCAGTTTTTCGAAAGCCAGGGCCAGGCGGGCTGATTTCAGAACCTCTTCCCGGGAAGGCTCGACCACCTTTTCTGCCCCGTTGTGCCAGAGTTCGGCCTCCTTCCTGGCATCAGCTTCGTTGACTGCGGCATAGAGCTTTCCCACCCGGTCCAGAGTAATCCTCTTAATTTCCGTGCCGAATTTTTCCCGCACTCTGGTGGAATACTCTTCAAAAGGGGAGGTGGTCAGGTTGAGAATTTTAGCTTCCCTCAGATGGTGGATAGCCCGGAAGGGGCGCACTGCCCTGGCCAGCTCTTTCCTGTTGGAGGTTAGAAAGCAGTCCACCAGCTCTCCCTTTTCCTGTTTCATAAGGCTGCCGAAATAGGTCCATTCATGACCTGAGTAAGGGGCAGCGAAGATGACAGTCGGTTTCCTGAATTTCAGGATTTCCTCCAGGACGGGTGTGATCCAGATGGTAAGGTGAATGGCCAGGATGCCATCGGCCTGCTTGATTTTCTCTGCCTGTTGCCGAACATCCTCAGGCTTACTGGCCAGGATGTTGACCACAAAATCAACGTCAGAAAATTCCTCCTGCATTTTGCCGAATTGCTTTTCATAGGTTTGAATTTCCTGCTGGAGGTCGAGTGAAGGCCGGGGCCAGTGCGGGGCGGGCAGGCCCATGTAAATTTTGGCCACCCTGACCTTTGTGCGGCTGCCCGGACTGACCAGACCGGGGGCCAGAGATGAGGTCCACCGGGGTCTCTTGATAGTCTCCGGCTCCTTATTTATCAGAGCTGGAGAGACTGTCAGGGCGGCGCCGCTTCCGGCCGAAATTTTAAGAAACTCACGTCTTTTAAGAGGTTTCATCGCTCATTCCTCCATCTTTTGTTTTATTTACCGGATCCAATTTTAGAGCCAGCTTAACACAGGCTGCCCGGTGAACTCAAATAACCTGGTAAAAGTTGTTTTCCGAAAGACCCTTCCTGTCCAGGAAGGCAGGAGTCATTCAACCGGCTAAAAGAATAAAGATACCTGGCCCGGAGCCTGAATATATGAAAAATATTTCATATTTTCTCTTTGAATGTGGCGAAAGGAAGCTATTGTCCGGGGGCTCTGGCAGAATGGACACAGTCTGGAGATGGAGTTTATGCTCTTCATGTTGCCCGTTTGCCCCGGCTTATCTCGTTAAACCTGCTGCTGATTGCCCTGGCGAATTTATAGCCCGCCCGGTCATCAGAAAGCTGGCTGCCGTTCAGGTTCTCAGGATTCGATTCGGCCTTTCAGCTCCCTCAGGCCGGCAATCATCTCCCGCACTCTTTCCTGCAATTGCCTGAGCTGGGAATCGCTTGCTTCCGCCAGGTCCAGATGAACACAATCATTCCTGGTGACCCACCATTTTTGCATCTCTTCTTTAACCTGATCGCTGAAAACCTTCTTCCGGGCCAGCTCTTCCAGTTTATCGGGCATATTTGAAGGTCTATATATCCGGTGACCGGATTGAGTCTTTTCATTTTCCCACAAATCATTGACCAGGCATTCCATTTCCTTTCCGGCCAGGATGCCGGCGATTTCGGGGTCTTTTTCCAGAAAAGACTCGGCCAGGTCCAGGTAATAAATGTTTTCCTGGCGGAGGCGCTGCAGAGCATTGCGGGCAGAAATTTTTTTGATCGGATTCGGGTTCTGAAGGTAATTCAGATATATCTGATGGTAGTCAGGATTCTGCCTGAGATATTCTTCGTTCAGCAGACAGCAGAGGGCAAAGAGAGCCATATCGGCGTCGGCAATCCGCTGCAGGCCGTAGGCTTCCTGAAGTTCGCTCAGATTATCCAGATAAAGCAGGTATTTTTTGACCGGAGTTTCCGCCCTGATGGCCAGCAGATTTTCAACCGGCGCGCTAAAAATACCGTAGTGCCGGGGGCAGATAACCCGGAGCAGACAGGAGAGAATTTCGATGTTCAAGAAGATTTCAAAGAGTTTCTGGATTACTGCTTCATTTTTGGGGCCGGGATTGCGAAACAGCCATTTTATCGTTTCCAGCTCCTCTGCTCTGAGCTCCGGAAGTTTCCACCAGGCCGGGAAAAGGTGGTCGCGCTGCAGGACTTCCAGGTGGCGGCGGGAAAATTCTTCCTGGCCCAGCCGGACCGGCTCCATGAATTTTTCCAGCCGGCCGAAGTCCAGGGTGCCGCCGTACTTCAGGTTTCCGAGGTGTTCATACAACCCGAGCAGCAGTTTCAGGTCAAATTCATTCATTTCATTTATTTATATCGCGCCAGCTCCAGTTATTCCTAAATTTTATTTAATAATTTAGTCAGAAATCAACCTTTTTCCACTCAAAGGTTATGGCTTTTCAGCCCGGGGAGCTGGTGGAAGAGGGCGGGACTGAACCGGAGCGCCTCTTTCCGGTAACTGCGGCTGCGGTCAGGCTGAGCAGAAAACGGGTTGATCAACTTCTCCGGCCGGCGGGGTCGGGAGCGGACTTTTTTATTTTTCCAGAAGCTCCAGGATTTTCTTCTTATTGAGCTCTCTTCTGGTCTGGAAATCGAGGGCCGGGTCGTCGAGGTGGAAGACTTCACCGGTTGAGTCCAGGACGACCACAAACGGTTCGAGCCTGACCCGGAATTGCCTGAATAGAGTTTTATTCTGGTCTTCAATCAGCGGATAACTGAACGCATACCGGCGGACAAATTGTTCCAGCCGCTCGCGGCTTTCCGTTGCCACTCCCACCAGAGTAACAGGGAGAGACATCCCGTCCACAAAATCTTTCATCTCAAAGAGTTCTTCCCAGCAGACATGGCAGGCGAGGGATATGAACACCAGTACCAGCGGCCGTTCTTTGTATCCTGCGATTTCTTCTATCCTGTTATAGATGCTGCTCCGGAAGGGTTTTTCATCGCCCGGGAAAAGTGGTGGTCGGGACAGCAAGATAAAGATCAGCAAAGCAGCTAACAGAAGAGAAGAACCTGATTTCTTCATTATGGGCCAACCCGGTAGACAAAAAGTTCATCGTCAGTGTTCAGAACATAGAAGGTCACCCCATCGGTGGCCAGAAGCCGGATGGCCTGGGGAAACCTTATCTTTTCCAGTAATTTACCCTTCTGGTCGATAACGCAGACTTCCTTCCCGGGTCCCAGGTCGCCCCGGCTGTCTGAATCGGGCACCAGAAGGTAAAACTTATCTCCAGAGCAGGCTACATTCCAGAAGGCCACGCCGACCCGCTTCTTTTCAGATTTAAGAGGAAGCTCAACACTTTTGACAGGACAGGATGGGTCCAGTTTAATCTGCTCTCGGACCTTTCCCTCGGAATCAATTTTAAGGATTTGAGGGCCGTTATATTTATGAAAAATGAATATGTTTCCCCGGTCATCTCTTTTAAGAAAGATTTCATTGATGAGGGTGAAATACACCTGATCGGCTGAAGGCAGAGGGTCGATTGCCTGCCATTTAAGCCCTCCCCGGGAATCATAACAGTAGAGAATAGTCTCTTTTTTGCCGAGCGGCAAGGGCCGGTTAGAGACGACAATTCTTTCGCTGTTCAGCACCGCCAGGTGAACCGGGTCGACCTCAACTCTGAAGTTGCCGAGCAGTTTGCCCTCCAGGCTGAAGATTTTGACCTGACGATTGAAGGAATCGGCCACATAGATTTTGCTGTCATGGATATCAAGGCCAAGAGGGGTGTCGAATTCATCTGGACCCTGACCCTGTTTCCCGATGGTCGTCTTCAGCCGGCCGTCCGTGCCGACCAGCTTCAGGCAATTTTCTCCCGATTCTGAAACCAGGATTCCGGCCGGAGAAAGGAGCAGGGTAAATGGCTTGAAGAAGAAGGGCCGGTCCTGAATTCCGTCGAGCCTGACCTCTCTGGCCACCCGCTCGGTAACGGGCTGGCTCTGGGTAAACCCGGGAATGATCATTAAGAAAGTCAGCAGGAGCAGAAATGGCAGGGTTTCCCTTTGCCCCCTCCATGTCTTCGCTTTCTTCATCAGAGCCCTCCTTTACTTAATTTAGAAAAGGGGCCTGCCGTCATAAGCAGGCCCCTACTGGCAGTCTAAAATTTCTGAGTAAGGTAACAGGCCATCTTTTCCAGGTCACAAGCCACAAGGGCGGCGAAGGTGACAAAGGTGCTCAGGTCAGACATCAGCACTTCCTTCCGGCATTGCTTCCAGTTGGTCAGGCAGATGTCTTCAATGGCCCTGGTTTCAGAAGGGAAGAGCAGGAGAATAGACAGGCCCAAGAGTATGGTCAGTGCTAAAGCAGTTTTTCTTTTCATGGGTCTCACCTTAGTCATCAGACAATCTTCAGCAAACAATTGCCCAGGGCAATGTCGCAGAGAGTCAGCGCCAGGGTGGTTCTTACGGGACCATAATCAGATTCCAGAGCCCTGGTCCGGCATCTTTCCCAGTTGTCCCAGCAGGAATCAGCCGGATTGACAGCCTGTCCGGAAAGTGAAAGAAGCGAAAGTGCGGAAACGATAAAAATTGCGGTCAGTGTGACGGCAACTGCCTTTTTCATGTTAACCTCCTTTCGCTTCCATTAAGAGCAAGTGATGTGCCAGCTTTAATTTGCGAATCGGACAGGTCCGGCCTTTATATAATTTGCCCTTACCATTTATAAGACGTCAATTCAAATGAAAAATTCTCACTGAGGTATAAGCTATTTAAAAGATGGGAGAAAGCTTCAGGAGAAAGAAGCCAATTATCGGAGGTTAAAGGCAGAAAGGGGGTTAGCTCAGAATCCGTGGACAGAAGAAAGGATGGTCCGCTTTGATTAAAAACCGAGGGAGTGGCGGTGCCGCCTGTTATCCAGAACCTGTCAAATGGTTAAGGAAAGTTAACCCTGATCCTTTGAAATGGCAAGAGGTTTTTACCTCCGGAGATGCCGGTCTCATTTTCCATCGGCTGCCAATCCGCCCGAAGGCAGGGTCCGGCGGATTAACAGTCCGGGGAAAATTCTGGAATTCTGGGCAGTCTTGCCCCTCTGAAGCCGGCAACCTGCGCCTTGATTCAAACCGTCCGGGAAATATTCCCCGCTCTTTATTCTGGAATCAATTTTATCTAACAGCCGGACCGTCCGACTTAAATCAGATCAGAAATTTTCCGTTCTTGGCGATGTATTTTCCTTTGGCGATAATGGTCACCTTATCCACCAGAGCGTCATAATGGTGCTTGCTCTTGTTCTGGCCGATGCCGTAGGAATCACCGATGGCAAAGTGAACCGTACCGAAGGCCTTTTCCGCTTCCAGCATGTTGGGGCAGATACGGGCTCCGGGGTTGGTGCCGATGCCGAACTCTCCGATGATGAATCCAGTCTGGTCGGAGCCGATGTTTTTTACTATGGCTTCAATGCCTTTGCCCTTCCAGCGCACCAGACGGCCTGCCTTGAATTCCATCTCGCCGTAACCCAGCTTGTCGTCGATCAAACTTATGACCAGCTTGCCGGTAAAGGTTTCTTCCACCGGGCAGGTGTAGCATTCTCCGGCCGGCAGGTTGCCGTGCTGGCCCTTTTTTCCGATGTCGCCGTTGTCGTTGTGCCACTC
>Ga0172363_10000266_pt1 | contig 37228 bp, 44 predicted proteins | sample LakKivs2_kivu2a2_FD_114541 | JGI IMG/M metagenome (GOLD analysis project Ga0172363, IMG submission 114541) | Sediment microbial communities from Lake Kivu, Rwanda - Sediment s2_kivu2a2 | ecosystem: Environmental > Aquatic > Freshwater > Lake > Sediment | place: Rwanda: Western Province, Lake... | reverse complement strand
GGCCGACGGGCACGCACACCAGCAGACCCGCGGCGGCGACTTCCAGGCTGGCGCCGCGGGGGGCCAGCTCGGCGGCGGCGGCGGCGAGGGCCTCGACCAGTCGCGGCGAGCCGCTGCACGCCCACGGCCCGACGCGCCGCGCGCCGGGGCCGCCGCGGGCCGCCAGCGGCGACAGGTCGCCGTCGGCCTCGTGCCAGAGGACCGCCCGGCCGCCGGGCAGCTCGGTTTCGGCCACGACCACGCCGAACCGCCTCGCCGTGCGGCGGGTGCCGTGCCCCAGTTCGCAGTGGAAATCGAAGGAGCGGACGGGGATGCCGTCGAGGCGCATGTCGACGACGTTGCTGGCGCGCGGGCTGTGCCCGCAGGAGATGGCGGCGAACGCCGCGTAGCGCCGCGGGACGTCGAAGGGGTCGTCGCGGAAGAACCGCATCCCCCGCTGGTGCGCCCGGCGCGCCAGGCGGCGCGTCCGGCGGACCCGCGCCGCGCCCAGCACGCCGAACAGCACCACCGACGCCGCCAGCACTCCCACCAGGACAACCACCAAGACGTACTGAAGGATCAGCAGCAAAGCCCTGCGCGCTCCCGCCGGCCGGTGCGTCCGGCCGGCACGCCCGCGCCTCGCCGCCGCGGCGGGCGTCTCAGAACGGCCGGGCGGGCATGCCCGGCGCGCTCGTCGTCGTCGGTTTGCTCGTGCGGATGCCCGGCAGCTCCCGCGACCGCGGCATGACGTAGGGGTAGGTGTTGCGGATGTCGTAATGCGGCAGCTTCTCCAGGCTGCGGATCCACCTCAGCGTGGCCTGGAAGCCGGCCAGGCCGCGGTTGCCGAAGGCGGGGCTGGTCTTCTTGGGATGCTTGTATTCCGCCTGCTCGGGCGGCAGGGCGTACTGGAGCAGCAGCGACATTTCGGGGTGGTCGCGGTCGATGGTCCGCGCGAGGGTCTTGGTGTTGTAGAAGTTGCTGAGGATGAGGAAGTTGGTGTAGTCGGCCTGCTCGTGCTGGCCGGGCAGGTTGTACAGCTTCAGCCCGCCGCGCCCCTCCTGCGAGCCGTGACAGGGGCTGGTGGCGCACGACGGGCCGACGAACCGCCAGACGACCAGGCGGTAGTCGCGCATGAAGTCGGGGTCGCTCTTGATGAGGATGTCGTCGCGCAGGGGGCTGTCCTCGGCCAGGTGGCGGAGCATGTATCGCGCCTGCCAGGAGGGCGTGCGCCCCTTGAAGAGGCGCTCGAAGCCCGCCTGGCGGAACTCGTCCACCCCGTGCATGCCCTTGATGAACCGGTCCACCGCGTCGTTGCGGAAGTCCACGCTGACCGTCTCGCCGTCGCGCAGCTCCGCCTGCCGGATGCGGTAGATGTCCTCCATCCGCAGCAGGTCCTTTAGCTCGGCGACCTTCGGCGTGTCCGTCGAGACCGGCGGCGCCTCCGGCGAACCGGCCTGCCCGGCCAGCTTCGCCTCCACCTGCCGCAGCAGCAGCGCCGCCCGCTCGTTGTCCTTCTGCAGGGCCAGCGCCGCCTGAAAGTGGCCCTTCGCCTCTCTCAGGAACCCCTGCTCCATCGCCCACTGGCCGAGGGCCACCTGGGCAACGGGGCTGGTCTTGTCCACCGCCGCCAGACGCTTGTCGTACTCGCCGCGCGGGTCGAAGGCGTCCTCGACGGCCACCACCTGGTCGGCCGGAAAGCTCAACTCCCCCAGCTTCATCCGCACCTTGATGATCTTGTCGGTCCGCTCGACGATGCGCCCCTCAAGGACGCGCCCGTCCCTGAGCCGGATGAGTTTCAGCGGCTGGGCGAAGCAGGCCGTCGCCGCCAGCATCACGCACGCCGCCACCAGGATGTTCGTTCGCATATGCTACCTCGTGAACCGGGCGGGCCGCGGCCCGCCGCACAAACAGCCACAGGCGGCAGTGGGATTCGAACCCACGTATAACGGATTTGCAATCCGTCGCCTTGGTCCGCTTGGCTATGCCGCCGTCGGAGTCCAGTATACCCCTCCCGAACCGTCATGCAAACCACAACCGCCCCCCGCCCGTTCACTTGCCCCCGAGCTGCCTGATCCTTTCCTCCGCCCTGCGCAGCAGGTCCATGAACTCCGCCGCCAGGCCGCCGTACGTGCGGTCCTGGATGCCGAGCTGCCGGATCCGGATGACAAGGCTCTTGAGGCCCTCGACGCTGCCGGCCGCGGCGTCGCAGTTGCACCGCCCCCGCTCCAGTTGCCCCTCCCAGTACATCCGCCGGTGCTTGTTGGCGTCGATGCCGGCGACGTACTCCTCGAACAGCCGCAGCGCCTCGCCGTACTTGCCCAGGCCCCACAGCGCCCGCGCCCTGCCGACGACGTTGGCCGAGTCGACGATCAGCCGGCGCTTCAGTCGCTCCAGGTGGTTGGCCCACGCGCGCTGCAGCGAGCGGCGGGCCGTGGGGAGGCGCTGCTGCTTCTCGGCCGCGGTCCGGGCCTTCTGCACGAAGGCGTAGTCGTACTCCACCGAGGGCAGGTCGCCATTCTCGTTGGGGTCGAATCCCTGGCGGAGCAGGTCGCGCCGCAGGTCGCCGATGGCCCGCCGCACGTCGTCCATGCCCTTGATGCGCCCCTTGGCGGCATCGGCGGGGTTCATGCTCTCGACGATCGGCTGGTACTCGGCGTCGAGGGCGTCGGACTGGAGCTTGCGCCGGGCGTCGTCGATCTGCCCGCAGGCGCTGAACAGGTCGAGGGCCTGCTGGAACGAGGCCGTCGCCTCGGCGTCCTCCTTGCGGACCTGGTGCATCTGCCCGTCTCCGCAGAGGGCGTCGGCGTACATCTGCGTCACCGCGTAGCGCTCGCGCAGCACGTCGCGCAGGGCGATGTAGGCGTTCTGGAGCACGGCGATCAGGTCGCCCAGCAGGCGGGCCTTGTCGGCGGCCGTCGCCGCCTTCGCCCAGTCGCCCGTGACGGCCTTGAAGTCCTTGTAGACCTTGAGCTCTTCGGCCTTGACGGCCATGTTCGCGGCGAGCTGCTCGAGCTGTCCGGCCAGCGCGGCCACGCCCGCCGCGTCGCCCTTCTTCTCCATCTCGTCGAGCTTCTGGAGCGCGGCGTCGAGGTTGGCCAGCGGCATGGGCAGGCCCTTGACCGGGGCGAACAGGTCGCCGGCGAACGACACGTAGGCCTGCTGGTACTTGCGGAGGTCGTCGCCGCTGGCGGCCTGCCGGCGCAACTGCCCCACCCGGCGCTGGATTTCCGCGACGACGAGCTTGATGAGCTGTTCGGCCTGCTCGGGATACTGCTGCTTGAACTGGCGGACGCGGGCGATGGCGGCCTGGGTATCGCCCATCTCCACGCGCTTGCGGATTTCGAACTCCCACGCCCGCGGCACCACGCTGGTGCCCTTCCAGTTGCCCGCCAGCGACTCCAGCTCCTTCAGCGCCGCCTTCTCCATCGCCTCGCGCTGCTCGGGCTTGGGCTGGGCCTTGGCCAGCACGTCGTACTTGACGACGGCGGCCTCGTACTCGGCCGCGGCCGCCCAGTCGCGCAGCCCGCGCGCCTCGGCCTCCTTGCGCCGGCGCTCCAGCGGATCGGTGAGGGCCTTGGCCTGCTCGTCGACCTTGCGGGCCTCGGCGGCCGCCTCCGAGCTGTACCTGCCCAGGCGCTCGGTCAGCGCGACGGGGTCGGAATACTTCTTCAGCGCCTCGCGCAGCTCGCCCGACAGGCGAGCGGCGTACTTCTCCACCGGATCGGCCGTCGCCGCGGCCGGCTGACTGGCCGGCTGCGTGGCGCCCGGCTGCGTCGCCGGGGCGCCGTTGCCCGCCTTGACGCCGGTGATCTCGTCGAGGATGAGGTCCACCCGCTCCAGCTCCATCAGCTCGCGCGCCAGGCGGTCCAGCGCCTGGCGGGCGGCGCCGTCGGTGCCGGCCAGCATCTCGCCCAGCCGCCCGGCCGCCTGCACCACCTCCGCCCGCATCTCCAGCGACCAGTGCTGCGACTCCATGTACTCCAGCAGCTCCGGCGGGATCCGCTCGTAGCAGGCGATCGCCCGCTCCTGCCAGTACAGCCGCGCGATGTCGCTGTCCGCCGTCTCGCGCAGGCCCGCGCACTGCTGGCCCAGCTCGAAGTTCCAGACCACCACGTCCTTCGGCGCCCCCGCGCCGGCCAGGTCGATCAGCGTCGTCAGCGCGATGATGAACTGGCGGCGGAGGTCGGCGGCGACGGGCTGGCCGCTCTCCACGCGCTCGGAGATGGCCCTGTTGAGGCTGATGACCGCGTTCTTGGCGGCCGTCTGGGCCAGCCGGTTCTCCGGGTGCAGGCGCGCCAGCACCACGAAGCACCGCGCCGCCTCGCGGTTGTCGCGCCGCCGGTTCATCACGAGCGCCAGCTCCCACAGGGCGGCCGGACGGATGCACTTGGCGATGGCGGGCGACTGGAGGTCCGGATGGCGCAGCACCGCCCGCAGCAGCGACGCCGCCTCCTCGACGTCCTGCGCCTTCTCGCTGGAAAGCTTGCCGTACGCGCGGGCCAGCAGCACGATCGAGCTGGCGCCCTTCACGTCCGTCACGTCGGCGAACTTCGCGGCGATGAGGTCCAGGAACTTCCGCACGAGGTTCGGCCGGTCGGCGTACTTCTCCACGAAGCCCAGCAGGGCGAGCTGCGCCTGGCGGCGGTGCTCGGCCGCCTTGGCCCGGTCGGTCTCCTTGCCCGCCTGCGTCTCGTGGAGGTAGTTGTCCAGCATCACGGCCGAGACGTCGACGAGGTACTCCGCCTGGCCCAGCGCCAGGGCGCTTTTGCGGTAGTCCTCCATCGCCTTGGCGGCCTCGTCGTACTTGCCCGCCTCGATGCGGTTGACGACGCGGGCGAACCACGCCATCAGGCGCACGCCGTCGGAGGCCCGCATGTCGGCGGCCTTGTCGAGGCAGTCGCCGGCCTCCTCGAACTTCTGCAGCATCCGGTACGCCTGGCCGGTCACGTAAAGGGCCCAGTACATCACGCCCGATTCGCCGTCGCCGCGGAACGTGCGCATCTCGGCGATGGCGTCGTTGCAGAGCTGCTTGCGCTCGGCCCCTTCGGCCATCGCCATCGCCCGGTGCATGCGGATCCACGCCGCGCGGTACTTCACCTCGCGGTCGAGGCCCTCCAGCACGGGCCCGGCGACCATGTACCGCTCCATGTCGACCCGCACGCCGCGCAGGGCGTCGTCGATCTCCTCCTTCAGCACGTCGAGTATCTTCACCGCCTCGCCGGTGTAGCGGGCGATGACCTTGCGGTCCGGCTGGCCGTCCTGGAGGTACTCCAGGCGCACCACGTGCGGGTGCTTGATCCGGTCGCGCCCCAGCGTGACGGCCAGCTTGAGCTGGAGCCGCAGGGCCGCCAGGCGCGCCTGGTCGCCCCCGGCGTCGGACTTCTCCGCCAGCTCCGCCGCCTTGCGCAGCAGCGGGATCGCCTTCGGCCCGTCGAGCAGCGCGTTGCGCCGGTCGCCGTCGTCCTGGGCGTTGGCGATCGCCACGTGCACCAGCGCGGTGGTGGCCATCGCCTTCAGCGACGCCTCGCCGGCGGGAACGCTGCGGCCGAGCTCCTCCAGCAGCTCGATCATGCCGTGCTCGGCCAGTTCGTCGGTCAGCTCGATGACGCGGTCGGTGGTGAGCCGCTCGTGGGCGCTGCGCTGCGGGGCGTCGGCGGCGGCACACGCGCCCGCCGCCGCCATGCAGGCCGCCGCGGCGGCAGCCACAATCCGCTTCGCTTCGACTGTCAGTCTCATGTCGTCTCTTCTACGTCGCGGCGCTCGCCGCGCGTCACAGTAAGTCGCGGGCGAAGCCGATCCTCTCGAACCTGGCCCGGACGGCCTGGTTGAACGCCCTGACCACAAACTCCCATGCCACGCCCGGTTTGGGCTCAATCACGACCGGCACCTTCGTGCCGCCGCCGCCAAGGCCCTGCTGCCGACCCCGAAGGCAGTTGTACAGCTCCTCCTCGCTGGCCAGCACGCCCGCGTGGTCGCTCACCTCGTAGTTGGCCGCCAGGTGGTCCGCCGACGGGCGCAGCCGGATGCGGATAGGCTTCGGGAGCAGCTCGTCGTACGGCCCGACGACAGTTCCGGCCGGCAGCGTGCCGGGGATGCGCCCTTCCGTTTCGCGGATGTCGCAGGCGAGGATGAAGAACAGCAGCAACTGGAACGTCACGTCGATCATCGCGGTGAGTGGAAGGCGCGAGCCGCGCGGGGGCCGGCCCTCCGCGGCGGCGCCTTGCCTGCGGCGCCCCCCCTGCCGAGCGAGGGCTTCTGTGCCGGTCATGTCGTTGGCTCCTTCCCCGCCCGGGCCCCTGGGCTTCGGCTCCGGTGCGCTGCTTGCCCACGCTGCCGGGCGGCTCACAGGATCTCCTGGGCGAAACCGATCTTGGTGAACCTGGCCCGGACGGCCTGGTTGAACGCCTTGACGACGAACTCCCACGACACGTCGGGGCTGGGCAGGATCACGACCGGGGCCTCCGTGGCCCCGCTGCCGAGCCGCTCCTGGCGCCCCCGCAGGCAGTCGTAGAGCTCCTGCTCGCTGGTGATGACGGTGGCGTAGTCGCTGACCTCGTAGTTGGCGGCCAGGTGGTCGGCCGAGGGGCGCAGGCGGATGCGGATGGGCTCCGGGGGGGGCTTATCCTCGACGACCTGGACGATGTTGCCCTTGGCGGGCAGCGTGCCGGGGATGCGCCCCTCGGTCTCGCGAATGTCGCAGGCGAGGATGAAGAACAGCAGCAACTGGAACGTCACGTCGATCATGGGCGTCATGGGCGGCTGCGGGGGCTTCTGCGGGGGCGCGGGCTTGCGCCGCTCGCGGGGGGCCTCCTGGGCGTTGCCGTTCGTGCCGCCCTGTTCTTGCGGTGCGGGCATGGCTGGAACTCCTCAATACTTCATCAGGGCGCTGAGCTGCATCCGCCTCACGCCCGCCAGGACGCCGGCCTTGATGACGGGCGCCACGTCCTCGTAATGCACGCGCTTGTCGGCGCGGATCTCGATGAAGAACTCGCGGCTGGGCTCCTTGGGGTTCTCGTCGACGGCGCCGCGGCTCTTGGCGACGTTGAAGTCGTCCTTGATCCGCTGGATCAGCCCGTCGATGTCGCCGATCTCGTACTTGTCCTTCATGATCTCGTATCGCGCGGCGCGCTCGCCCACCGACTTGTCGGGATCCTTCTGGTCGGGATCCATCGACACCACGTTGACGATCATGCCGTTGGGCATGTGGATGACGTCGCTTTCCAGCGCGACGCTCTCGTAGGGCCAGCAGAGCTTGACGTTCGCGTAGGCGTCGCTGGCCGCCTGCGTCGAGATCACGAAGAAGATGATCAACTGGAAGGTGCAGTCGATCATCGGCGTCATGTTCAGGTTGACGTCCTGGTGCTCGGCAGCCTTCTGTCTCTGGCTCGCCATGGTCCGGTCTCCTTGCGTCTTCGGCGGCCGGCGCGGACGCCGGCGGCGGCTACTTCTCCGCCTTGGGGCCCGGGCGGAAGGTGCTGATGAGCTCCTCGCTGGTCATGATCGTCTCGCCGGCCAGCGCGTCGATCCGCGTCCGCAGGACCGAGAAGACCGACAGGGCGGGGATGGCCACCATCAGCCCCAGGAACGTGGTGACCAGCGCGATGCCGATGGCGTACGCCAGGTCGCCCGCGGGAGGGATCCGCCCCAGCCGCTTGATGTCCATGAACATCAGGATCATGCCCCAGACGGTTCCCAGCAGCCCGAGCATGGGCGCGACGTTGCCCAGCAGGTTCAGCCACTCGATGCGCCGCAGGAACCTGGCGGTGCGGTCGTCGGCGGCATCCTCCATCGCCTGCTCCATGGCCGTGTACCCGTGGGCCGCCTCCGTCAGCGCCGCGTGCACCACCGAGCTGAGCATGCTGGGCTCGGCGGCGGTCATCTCGATCACCTCGCGGTACTGCTTGTTGTCGAACATCGACTGGATCTGCTGGCGGACGACGTCCGGCAGGATCGTCGCGCGGCGGATCGTCACGAAAAACTGAATCGCCAGCGCCAGCACCACCACGCTCAGCAGCCAGATCAGCATTCCGATCGTCCCGCCGCCCGGCCAGACCAGCGTCTCGAACCAGTTCGTCATGCTCGCCTTCTCCTTCGCTCGTGTCGGTCGCCCGCGGCGACCCGTATGTCGGTCCCTGTCCGGCCGACACGCGGCCGGACCCGTTGCTCGCTCGTGTTTCTACCGCTCGGCGGCGCCGCCCTTGCCGCGCAGCTCCGCGGCGGCCTTGTCGGCCCATTCCTTCCGGCTGTTCCGGCAGCTCCGCACCACGTCGCGGAAGGCGTTGTCCGCGGCGGTCCTGTTGCCCAGCAGCCGGCAGACGCGCCCGGCGAGGTACATGGCCTCGGCGGCCTCGGCGCTGCCGGGATGGGCGGCGACCACCACCCACATGAAGTTCAGCCCCGCCTTGTTCAGCGTCTCGCGCGAGCGGGCGGCGCCGTTCTCGTACGACAGAAGTTGCGCCTTGCCCAGAAGCAGCATCGCCTGCGGCAGCTCGCGCTCCTGGTAGTTGCGCAGATTGTTCTGGATCGCCTGCATGGCGCTGGCGTAGCGGCGGCCCTTGATGTCCTCGGCCACGGCGGCAAGCTGCGCGCCGAGCCCCGCCGACGAGACCTCCACCGGCTGCTCATTGGCCGGCGGCTCGGTCGTGCCCCCCTTCGGCGGCGGCGCGGGCGCCGCCCGCAGCAGCTTCTTCATCTCGTCGGCCTTCGCCTGCTTGCCTTCCAGCGTGTACAGATCCACCAGCAGCCGGCCGATGGGGGCCTTCAACTCGTCGGGCACGGGAGGCGTCTCCAGGCGGGCGGCCAGCAGGTCGATCGCCTTGGCGTTGTCCTCCGAGCCGCGCCTGCCCAGGTGACTGGGGCGCAGCGCCAGCGCCCGCCGCGACGTGCGGGCCTCCTCGACGATGGCGAGCCAGTCGGCCACCGCCCGCCCCACGCGCCCCGCCCGGTCGGCGGCCAGAAGGCGGCGATGCCGTATCAGCCGGCTCTGCCAGTCGTCGGCGCCGAAGGACCTGGCGGACTTGTCGTAGGCGTCGGCGGCCTCGGCGGCCTTGCCCTTGGCCAGCAGGTCTTCGGCGGCGGTGATGGCGGGGTAGTCGGTGAGCCGGATGCTCTTGACCTCGCTGAGGGGCTTGCGGTGGGTCCGCCCGCCCCAGCGGAAGGATATCTCCAGCCCCGACACGTCGGTGACCTGCACGCCCATGTAGGGGATGCCGGAGACGGGGATGATGTCGTCGCCGCGCGCGGCACCGGCCGCCAGCGCCGCCGCCGTCGCCCCCGCCAGGACTGCCGCCCGCATCGCCATCGCCTCTCCTCGTCCGCTACTCGTCGGGGCTGATGAACTTGTACCGCCCGCCGTTCTCGGCGGCGACGACCTGCATGACCTTGACGGCCGTCGGATGCTTCTCGCGGTACAGGAAGGTGTTGATGTACACGTCCTTCTTGGTGTTGTTGTCGCGGAGCCACTGCACGACGGCCTCGTTGCCGTTGAGGGTCTTGCCGTCGGGGGTCTTGTAGATGCTGCCGCCGGTGAAGCCGGCGAAGTCGCCGTCGCTCAGCAGGTAGATCAGCTTGCCGGGCTTGCGCATGTCGGCCCACTTCAGCACGGTGAAGGCCCGCTGGAGGGCCGGCAGGGCCGTGGTCTGCCCCTCCGCCGCCACGTTTTTGAGGAACCGCGTGGCCAGCAACTTGTTCTCCATGTCCGCCGAGACGAGCTGCTTGCGCGGCCCCTCGATCACCTGGTTGTTGGCGAACAGGATGACGTGGAAGTCCTGCACGGGCTTCAGCCGGCTGATCGACTTGAGCATCTCGATGCGGACCTCGTCGAACGTCGGCGACATCGAGCCGGAGCGGTCCACCACGTACACCACGTGGTAGGCGTTGCCGCCGGAGCCGAAGAAGTTGCTCCTCGGCCCGCCGCGGGCGTCGGAGTCGCTGAGGCCCAGCTCGGCCTCCGCGCCGCCGCGGCTGCCGTCGGAAGACGGCGCCAGCAGCTCCACCTTCTGCTCCGTCTGGCCCTGGTCGATGCGGTCCTCGCGATTGGTGTAGCGCTTGACGACGGTGCGCCGCTCGTTCCGGCTGCGCGACAGCTTGTCGGTCTTCGGGTCCATCACGCCGCCCGGGTCGCGGTCGCTCAGAACGGCGTCGGGGATGATGACCTGGTCGGGCTTGTTGGAGCCCAGCGCCGCCATCACGAAGAACAGCATGATGAGGAAGACGCCCATGTGCAGAAAGACGCTGATGACCCAGGGCATGACGTACGCCATGGCGCCGATGACGGCGGGGGCCTCCTCTTCTTCCTCCTTCTGCTGCTCCTCCTGCCCCTGCGGTGCGCCCGGGCCCTGCGGGGCGCCGCCCTGCGCCGGCGGCTGCGCCGGGCGACCGCCCGGCGGCACCTGCGGCCGGGGCAGCGACGCCAGCGCCGCCGGCACCGTCACCTTCTTGCGGCAGTGCGGGCAGCGCACGGTGCTGCCGGGGTCGGCGTCCACACTCAGGAGCTTGCCGCAGTTCTCGCAGCGAAAGTCCACAGCCATCGTCGTGCCTCCTCGGCGCCGCGCCGTTCGCCCGGCGGCACGGCCGCGGCGCCGGCATGACTACACTATTACCAATGGCACGGCCGGGACGCAACCCGTCGCGGCACCGCCGAATCGCTCCGCGACGGGGCTTCACGGCGGCCTGCTAACGCCCATCGGGCGAAACAGCCCTTGTGCGGGCGACGGCGCCTCGGCCTGCCGGCCGGCGCTGCGCCCTTCTGGCGTGGCGGGCCTGGGGGCACGCGGCCACCCGACGTGGGCCCGCTTGGGCAGGCAATGAAACGCCCGCCCGGAGAGAACACCGATACGCTCAATTTTTCCAGCCGGCCAACGGCACCGCACGGACCGGCCGGGATTTGCCCGACGACCTCGCGGCGGCACGCGCGCCGCCCCGAGGCCCGCACAACTCGTCCACTTAATCGTACCTTCATCCACACGTCCGGACAAGCCGAAAATTCTGCATTCGCGCGCCCGCCCGCTGCCCGCCCGCTTGGCGGAAAGTCCACCACCCCGCCGGCGATGCCGGGTATACTGCTGACGGCGCGGTCCGGACGCGCCGCCGCGAGGGTGGCGGAATTGGCAGACGCGCCAGGTTTAGGTCCTGGTCCCGAAAGGGGTGTGGGTTCGAGTCCCGCCCCTCGCAATGACGGCCGGGCGTTGCGCTGCCGTCCTCAGGAATCCTCCCGACGCACGAAGAGACGGCCGAGGACGAGGACGACAACGACGACGAAACGGAAGTTCCCCCGTGCGGCGCCCCGCGCGCTCACCGCGGGCCGCGAATCTGCCCGCCGGTCAAGTCGCCGTGGATGTCCCTCAGGTTCTCCTCCAACTCTTCGAGGGATTGCCCCTGCGTCATGTAGTCCGGGTACTCCTCGATGTAGCCCAGCCACATCTCGCCGTCCTGCCAGTAGACGTATCGAACCGATTCCATGGCCCTATGCTAGATCCCCTGTCGCCTTGTTTCAAGCGGTTCGACCGCGGCGGCCGGGGCGGCCTCGACGGCTCGCTGCCGCGGCACCGGTCGCACCGCCAGCGTGGCCGTGGCGATGTAGAAGAACCCGAAGGCGAAGATGATCAGGAACGGCGCAGCCACCGCCGCGCGCAGGCTCCACAGCGCCTGGACGGCGCAGGCGGACATGTACAGGCCGAATGCGATCTCCAGCCAGGGCAGCAGGTCGCGGCGGCGTCTGCGCCCGCGGGCCGGACGCGGCATGGCCTCCGCCGGCGACGAGCCGTACTTCGGCGTGCGCACGAACTCGCTCTTGCGGCCCAGCACGGCCTCCAGGATCGCCTTGGTGTTCGACAGGCACAGCCCGACCCCCACGGCCATCAGCACGGGCATGTACTTGACGACCGTCCGCCAGTCGCGGAGCAGCTCGACCTGGCTGGCGACGTAGAAGACGCTGGCCGACAGGGTGGCCAGCGTGAACACGGCGATGTCGAAGGCCCCGCGCCAGAAGGTGCCCTCCTCCAGCGGGACGGTGCGCAGGCACAGGGCCGGGTACATCAGGGCGATCAGCAGCAGCACGTAGATGTGCATGGTGAAGCCGGTGAGGTGGAAGACGGCCTCCAGCTTGACCTTCCAGGGCGCCCGCGACAGCAGGACCCTGGGCAGCAGCTTGATGGCGGTCTGCGCGCCGCCCTTGGTCCAGCGGAACTGCTGGGCCTTGAACGCCCTCATCTCCGGCGGCAGCTCCGCCGGCGCCGTCAGTTCCGGCAGGAAGACGAACTTCCAGCCCTTGAGCTGGGCGCGGTAGGACAGGTCCAGGTCCTCGGTGAGCGTGTCGTGCTGCCAGCCGCCGGCGTCGGCGATCGCCGAGCGCCGCCACGTGCCGGCCGTGCCGTTGAAGCTCATGAAGCGGTCGGAGCGGTTGCGCGCCACGTGCTCGATGGCGAAGTGCCCGTCGAGGAAGATCGCCTGCGCCCGCGTCAGCATGCTCTCGTCGCGGTTGAGGTGCTCCCAGCGCGTCTGCACGGCGCAGACGGACGGGTCGGTGAAGTAGTGGATCGAGTTGACCAGGATGTCGCGGGAGGGGATGAAGTCGGCGTCGAAGATCGTGACGAACTGCCCCGTGGCCGTCTTCAGCCCGTTCTCCAGCGCCCCGGCCTTGTAGCCCGAACGGTCGGCCCGGTGTATGTACTCGATGTTGAACCCGGCCGCCTTCGCCTCGGCCACCGCCCGGGAGGCGATCTGCGGCGTCTCGTCGGTGCTGTCGTCGAGGACCTGGATCTGGAGCTTGTCGCGCGGATAGTCGATGCGGCAGGCGCCCTCGATGACGCGCCGGGCCACGTGCCGCTCGTTGTACATCGGCAACTGCACCGTCACGGGCGGCAGGTCCTCGAAACGCCCCGCCGCCTTCGGCACGCGCCGACGGTGGCGGTAGTACAGGTACACCAGCGCGTAGCGGTGCAGGCCGTACAGCGACACCATCGCCAGCGCCAACGTGTAGACGGCCATGAAGACCGTCCTGGCCAGTTCGGCGTAATCCATGGGTTGCACCCGTCGGCCGGACGGGACAGGCGAGCGGTCTTCCGGCCGGCCTGGAGCATTCTACAGCCGCCCCGGGGGGGCCGTCAATGCCCCTTCGATATCTCGCCCGGACCGCCCTGGGCTCGCCGGGCGGACCGGATGACGACCGGCTTGAGCGGCACGTTCTCATACCCGCCGACGGTGCCGGTGGGCACGTGCTCGATCCGGGCAACCACGTCCATGCCCTCGACCACCTGCCCGAACACGGCGTAGCCGAAGCTGGCGGGGCTGTGGTCGAGGAAGCCGTTGCTGACGGCGTTGATGAAGAACTGCGCCGTGGCGCTGTCGACGTCGTCGGTGCGGGCCATGGCGATCGTGCCTCGCTGGTTCTTCAGCCCGTTGGCGGCCTCGTTGCGGATCGGCTCGTGCGTGGGCTTCTGCCGCATGTCGGGCGCAAAGCCGCCGCCCTGGATCATGAACTTCGCCATCACCCGGTGGAAGATCGTGCCGTCGTAGTGCTTCTCGTCCACGTAGCGCAGAAAGTTCGCCACGGTGACCGGGGCCTTGTCCGGCCAAAGCTCCAGCTTGATGACGCCTTCGGATGTCTCCATCACCACCATGGGGAACTCCTTCTTGTCGGCGGCGCCGCGGGTGCAGCCCGCGCCCGCAGCAATTGCCCCCGCCAGAAGACACGCCAGCGCAGCGCGGACAACCAGGCTCCTCATGCCGAGAGCTCCTCGGCGATCCGCCGCGCCAGCTCGTCGGCCCGGCCGGGCGGATACGTCCCCGCCGGCCAGTTGAAGTGAAACTCGTCGCCCGCCTTCCGCGGGATCACGTGCACGTGGGCGTGCATTACGAGCTGGCTGGCGGCCCGGCCGTTGTTCTGGAGGACGTTGACGCCCTCGCAGCCGGTGACGGCCGACACCGCCCGCACCAGCGCCGGCAGGTGGCGGAGCACGGCGGCCGCCTCATCGGCCGACAGGTCCGCCAGCGTTTCGGCGTGGCGCTTGGGGACCAGCAGCACGTGGCCCTCCGCCAGTGGGCTGATGTCCAGGAACGCCAGGCACGCATTGTCGTCCAGCACCTTGTCGCAGGGGACCTGGTCTGCGGCGATCTTGCAGAAAATGCAGTCGGGGTCTCTGCCCATTCCGCTTGCTCCGTTGCTCTGGCAGGGCAACTGCCGTCGGCCTCTCATTATGCGCGCCGCCCGCTGCCCGGCAACGTCAAAAAGCCGAATCGTTCCTGGCGCCGGCGCACAGGAAACGCGATTTTGCGGGGCGATCTCCGGCCGGGGGTGTCCCGACCCGTTCGCGCCCTCGTTCGTGGCTCCGGCGCCGAAAAAACGGTAGTAAGCTACGGGTTCTCAAGATAGGGGAGCCGCTGTCCCCCGCCGGACGGGCTCGGCGGCGGCGATGTCGCCCGAGCGGCGCCGATTATTCCGATTTCTCGCCAAATCTGCTCCGCTCGACGGGATTTCGGGCGAAAGATCGACGAACGCGGTTTTGGGGTGTCCGGACCCGTCCGAGGCCTCGTTCGTGGCTCCGGCGCCCAAAATCCCGTCGAGCGGCCGGGATTCTCGGCGCCCAGCGTGTCCCGCCCCCCCGCCGCCCGGCGGGCGGGAAGCCTCATTCGGGCTTCTTGGCGGGTTCCTCGGCCTGGCCCGGCTGGTCGTGGGGCGGTGTCTCGTCCGCCGCCTCTGCCTGCTCGTCTGCGGGAGGCTGCTCCTGCTCCTGGGCGGGCGTGCCGGCGGCTTCGGGGGCTTCGGCGGCGCGGAGGGCGGCGCGAGCGGCCTCGTGGCGCCTGGTGGCGCGGCGTCGGCGGCGCGAGGAGCCCCTGGCCCCCTCGCCGCCGGCGGCGGGCGTCTCCTCGACGAGCTGGAGGATCACCTGGCTGCCGGCGTCGCCGATGCGCCGCTCGGCGAGGCGGATGATGCGGGTGTAGCCGCCGGGGCGGTCGGCGTAGCGCGGCGCGATATCGGCGAACAGCTTCTGGACCACCGTCTGGTCGGTGGGCATGCCTTCCTTGTCGAGGATGTCGCGGTCGCGCCCGAGGGCGGCCAGCACCTGCCGCCGCGCGTGCAGCGTGCCCTTGCGGGCGGTGGAGATGATCTTCTCGACGAAGGGGCGCAGCTCCTTGGCCTTGGGGGCGGTGGTGCGGATGGCGCCGTGCTCCAGCAGGGCCGCGGCGAGGTTGCGCCGCAGGGCCACGCGGTGGCTGGTCGTCCGACTCAGTTGTCTGCCGGCGATACGGTGACGCATGGCTGAAAACCTCTCTGCAATCGGCGGTCCGCGCGGACGCGCCGGCGGGCCTACGCGGAGGGCTCCTCCCCCGCCTCGCCCCGCGCCGGCGGCCCTTCGGGCGGGACGAACTCCACGGTCATGCCGAGTCCCAGCCCCATCTCCTGGAGCTTCTGCTTGATCTCGCGGAGGCTGGTCTTGCCGAAGCTGCGGATCTTGAGCAGATCGGCCTCGGTGAGCTGGACGAGCTGCCCGACGTAGGCGATCTTGGCGGCCTCGAGGCAGTTGTTGGCGCGGACGGACAGGTTCATCTCCTCCAGGGGGGTCCGCAGCTTCTCCTGGAGTTCGGCGCCCAGGTCGCGTTCGGCCTCGGCGGCGGCGGTCTCGATCACCTGCTCGCCCAGCTCGAAGTACTGCACGAAGGGGTTGAGGTGCTTGCGAAGGACCTTGGCGGCCTCCACCATCGCCATCTCCGGCGTGATGGTGCCGTTGCTCCAGATCTCCAGGATCAGCCGGTCGTAGTTGGTCTTCTGCCCGACGCGGGTGTCTTCCGTGCGGTAGCGCACGCGGGTGACGGGCGAGAAGGCGGCGTCCACGTAGATCCGCCCGATCTCCTGGTCGGCGTCGGGGTCGATCATCTCGTCGGCCGGGCGATAGCCCCGCCCCTTCTCGACGATCATCTCCATCTCGAAGGGGACGTTGTCGGCCAGCGTGGCCAGGACGAGGTCGCCGCTGACGATCTCGATGGCGGCGTCGGCCTCGATCATGTCAGCGGTGATGGGGCCCTCGACCTCGCTGCGTAGGCGCAGGACCTTGGGCTCGTCGCTGTGGCTTTTGACGACGAGGCCCTTGACGTTGAGGATGATGTCGGTGACGTCCTCGCGGACGCCGGGGATGGCGGTGAACTCGTGTTCGGCCCCGGCGATCTTGAGGCTGGTGACGGCGGCGCCCTCCAGGCTGCTGAGCAGGACCCGCCGGAGGGAATTGCCGACCGTGATGCCGAAGCCGCGCTCGAACGGCTCGATGAGGAACCGGCCGTAGGTCGGCGTGGAGACCTCGTGGTCACTGACCACCCGCGTGGGCAATTCCAAGCCGCGCCATCTGATTCGCATGCGCCCTGCCTCCGTCTAGCTAGGCAACATTGCCATGGTCTGCCGCCGGCGCTTCCGGCGCGCCCTTACTGACCGCAGAGCTCGATAATCAACTGCTCTTCCACCGGGATCATCACGTCGTCGCGCGTGGGCATGGCGACGACCTCGGCTTCCAGCTTGGCAAGGTCCAGCCGCAGCCAGTTCTGCACGTGCGGCTCGCCCATCTCCTCCAGCCAGGCGCGCACCAGCTTGCGCGTCCGGTCGGAGTCCTTGACGGCGATCTTGTCGCCCACGCGGACCAAGTAGCTGGAAATGCCCACTCTCCGCCCGTTGACGTGGACGTGCCCGTGCGTGATGGCCTGCCTCGCCGCGGCGCGGGAGGGGGCCAGACCCAGCTTGCAGAAGACGTTGTCCAGACGCCGCTCCAGGAGGCTCAGCAGGGCCGCCCCCGTGTTGCCCTTCTGGCGTTCGGCCTCGGCGAAGTAGCCCAGGAACTGCTTCTCGAAGACGCCGTAGTAGCGCTTGACCTTCTGCTTCTCGCGCAGACGAAGGCGATACTCGCTGCCCCGCCCGCGCCGCCACGAATGCATGCCCGGGGGGTTGCTGCGCCACTGGCGCTCCATCGGGCACTTGGCCGTCTCGCAGCGCGCGCCCTTCAGCATCAGCTTGATCCCCTCGCGCCGGCACAGCCGGCATTTGGGTCCCGTGTAGCGTCCCATGTTCGACTTTGCTCCTGAGGTCCGGCCGGACCGCCCCGGCCGGCCTATACGCGCCGCCGCTTGCGCGGGCGGCATCCGTTGTGCGGGATGGGCGTGACGTCCTCGATCGACAGGACCTTCAGCCCCGACGCCTGCAGCGCCGTGATCGCGCTCTCCCGCCCGCTGCCCGGCCCCTTCACCTTCACCTCGACTTCCGTCAGGCCCAGCTTGCGGGCCTTCTCGGCCACCGACGAGGCCGCCCGCGTCGCCGCGAACGGCGTGCTCTTCCGCGAGCCCTTGAACCCGATCGACCCGCCCGAGGCCGCGCACAGCACGTCCCCGCCCGTGTCGGTGATCGTCACCAGGGTGTTGTTGAACGTGGCCGTAATGTGGGCGATGCCCCGGGACACGCTCCGCCGGACCTTCTTGCTCTTGCCCATGGCCTACCGCATCTCCTTGACGGATTTCTTGCCCGCGACGGTCTTGCGCGGGCCCTTCCGCGTCCGGGCGTTGGTCTTCGTCCGCTGGCCGCGCACCGGCAGCCCCCGGCGGTGCCGCATCCCGCGGTACGAGTTGATGTCCCGCAGCCGCGCAATGTCCTGCTGCACCTGCCGCCGCAACTGCCCTTCCACCACGTAGTCGCTCTCGATCGCCGCGGCGATCCGCGAAAGCTGCTCTTCGGTCAGCTCTTTGGCCCGCACGGCCGGGTCCACCTCCGCCTTCTGGCAGACCTTCCTGGCCGCCGTCAGGCCGATGCCGTAGATGTACCGCAGCGAGTACATCGTCGGCTTGTCGCCCGGAATGTCCACGCCGATCACACGGGGCATGCGCCGTCTCCTGGCGGCCGGGGCTTCAGCCCTGCCGCTGCTTGTGCTTGGGGTTCGTGCAGATCACCCGCACGACGCCCTTGCGCCGCACGATCTTGCAGTTCTCGCACAGCCGTTTCACCGAACTTCGCACCTTCATCGCCCACCTCGCCGGCCGATCACCGGCCGTCCGTCAACACGTCGGCGCCGCCGGCGGTCACGGCAATCGTGTGCTCGTAGTGCGCCGACGGCTGGCGGTCCTTCGTGACCACCGTCCAGCGGTCCGCCGCCAGCTCCACCGCCGAGGTGCCCATGTTCACCATGGGCTCCACGGCGAGCACCATTCCTTCGGCCAGGACGATGTCGCTGGCCTCCAGCTCCGGGGAGACGAAGTTGGGGACCTTGGGGTCTTCCCACATCCGCCGCCCGATGCCGTGCCCGACGAACTCACGCACCACCGAGAATCCTTCGCCCTCGACGTAGCCCTGCACCGCGCGAGCCACGTCCGACCACAGCACGCCCGGCCGCACCATCCCCAGCACCATCGCCAGGGCGTTGCGCGTCACGTCCACCAGGCGCCGCACGTCCGGGGGCACGGGGCCGACGATGAACGTGTCGGCCGCGTCGCCGCACCAGCCGTCCAACCGCACGCCGAAGTCCACGCTGACGATGTCGCCCGGGCGGACCTTGCGGTCGGTCGGGATGCCGTGGACCACCTGCTCGTTGAACGAGATGCAGGTGGCGCCGGGGAACGGCCCGCCGCCGTAGCGGCTGGGCACGCCCTGGAACAGGCACGTCCCGCCGGCGGCCAGGCAGATCCGCTCCGCCTCGGCGTTCATCTCGCTCGCCGTGACGCCCGGACGGACCATCTGTCCGAGGCGATCCAGGGCGCGGTGGACGAGCCGCCCCGCCTGCCGCATCCGCTCGATCTCCTCGGGTTTCTTCAGCCGGATCGCCATCAGCGTCGTCCCGACCTACTTGTCAAGCGAGGCCACCGCCTTCACCATCGCGGCGGTCACCTCGTCGGGCGCGGCGTTGCCGTCCACTTCCAGCACCTTCGCCTTGCCCTTGCGCCGGTAATACCCGATCACCGGCTCCGTCTGCTCGTAGTATGCCTTCAGCCGCTCGCGGACGACCGCCTCCGTGTCGTCCTTGCGCTGCGTCAGTTTCGCCCCGCAGGCGTCGCAGACGCCGGGGCGCTTCGGCGGCATGTGCTTCACGTGGTACACCCGCCCGCAAGACGGGCAGCTCCGCCGGCCCGTGATCCGCTCGACGATCGCCTCGTCGTCGCAGACGATCACGACCACGCCGTCCAGCGGCGCGGCGGCCGCGGCAAGCTGTCCGTCCAGCGCCTCGGCCTGCGCGACCGTCCGCGGGAAGCCGTCCAGCAGCAGCCCGCCGGCCGCGCTGCTGGCGGCGACGGCCTTGGCCATCACCTTCACCACGATCTCGTCGGGCACCAGCCTGCCGGCGCTCATGTACTCGGCCAGCGTGCGCCCCAGCCCCGAGCCGCCGGCCTTCTCGGCGCGGAAGATGTCGCCGCTGGACAGGTGGTCCATGGCGAACCGATCCGCCAGGCGTTTGGCCTGGGTGCCCTTGCCGGCGCCCGGCGGGCCCATCAGCACGATTCTCACGTGTAGGCTCCCTTGATGCGGGCCGAGCCGCCGAGGAACCCGCCGTAGTTGCGCATCACGAGGTTGGCCTCGATGCGCTGGACCAGGTCCAGCGCCACCGACACGACGATCAGCAGCCCCGTGCCGCCCAGGAACTGCGCGATCTCGAACGACACGCCCAGCTTCAGCGCCACGATCGTGGGGATCACCGCGATGGCCGCCAGGAACCCAGCGCCGCAGTAGGTGATCCGCTCCATCACGCGCTCCAGGTAGTCCGCCGTCCGCTTGCCCGGGCGCAGGCCCGGTATGAACGAGCCGTAGTCGCGGAGCTGCTCGGCCATCTCCTTGGGGCGGAACTGCACCGTCGTCCAGAAGTACGCGAAGAAGAAGATCATCGCGATCTCGGTCACGCCGTAGATGTAGCTGTCGAAGTTGAAGGCGTCGGCGAGCATCCGCGTCACGTCGTTGGGCCATCGCGTGGAGACCCAGCGGAACATGGCGTTGGGGAAGATCATCAGGCTGCTGGCGAAGATGATGGGCATCACGCCGCCGTGGTTGACGCGCAGCGGCAGGTACTGCCTCTGGCCGCCGTACACCCGCCGCCCGCGCGTGTGCTTGGCCTGCTGGATCGGGATGCGCCGCTGGCCCTGCGTGATCAGGATCACCCCCGCCACCACGCAGATGAACGCGATGACCAGGAAGACGATCTTGTCCGGGCCGGTGCTGCTCTTGGAGCCGATGGCCGACAGGCTCAGGTTCGCCGTGCCCGCCAACTGCATGATCGCCCAGGGCAGGCGGGCGACGATGCCGGCCATGATGATAAGGCTGATGCCGTTGCCGATGCCGTACTCGTCGATCTGCTCGCCCAGCCACATCAGGAACATCGTGCCTGTGGTCAGGCCGACCACGCCGATGAAGAACACCAGCGCCGAGCCCTCGTACTCGGGGTAGACCAGCGAGTGCCCGCCGGACCCGCCCGCGCCCAGCATGATCCGCATCCAGACGATGGACTGCATGATGCACAGCGGCACCGTCGCGTAGCGCGTGTACTCCTGTATCTTGCGATACCCGGCCGGGCCTTCCTTCTGGAGCTTCTCCAGTGCCGGCACCACCGTCGTCAGGAGCTGGAAGATGATGGACGCCGAGATGTAGGGCATGATGCCCAGCCCGAACAGCGACGCCTGCCGCAGCGTGCCGCCCGTGAACATGCCGAAGTACTGGATGGCCGAGCCGAAGATCCCCCCCTCCTGCTCGGTCATCATCTTCTGCACCTCTTCCTGGTTGAGCCCCGGCAGGGGCACGTGGAAGCCGATGCGGTAGATGCACAGCAGCAGCAGCGTGAAGCCCAGCTTCTTGAGCAGCTCGGGAATCGAGAAGATGTTCTCCATCGACCGGCGGATGCCGCTGCCGGACCAGACGGCGTAGTAGCAGCCCGCCGCCACCGCCAGCGCCGCCACCACCAGCAGCACCGGGCTGAGCAGTGCCCCGGCCGACATGCCCGCCCCCGTCGCATGCATGAAGCCCGCCCCGGCGCGCGCCAGCAGCCACAGGACGATGAGTCCCACGATGCCGGTCACCGTCAACCTGAACAAACGAAACGCCATCACACAATCCTCTACGACACACCTGGCCCGGCCGGCCTCACAGCCGTTCGGCCGCTCCGCCCGCGGCGGCGATCTTCTGTGCCGCGGCCGCGGAAAACGCCCCCGCCGACACCGTCAGCGCCTTGGTCAACTCGCCGTCGGCGAGCACCTTGATGGGCTTGCCCGCGTCGTCGATCAATCCGGCGGCGGCCAGGGCGGCCGGGTCGACACGGCTGCCCGCCTCGAACTTTCGTTCCAGGTCGCGCAGGTTGACGACCTGGTATTCCTTGCGGAAGCGGACGTTGCTGAACCCGCGCTTCGGCACGCGCGCCAGCACGGGGTTCTGCCCGCCTTCGTAGCCGAAGCGCTGCTTGTAGCCCGCCCGCGCGCCGGCGCCTTTCGTGCCGCGCCCGGAGGTCTTGCCGTGCCCGGAGCCCTTGCCTCGCCCCAGACGCTTGCGGGAGCGATACTTGCCCGCGGCCGTCAGGATCTCATCCAGTCTCATTGCAGGCTCACTCCCCGCAGGGCCGTCACCGCCGCCTCGGTCCGCAGCTTCAGCAGGGCGTTCAGACCGGCCTTGAGCAGGTTCTTGGCCGACGTGGAGCCGTAGGCCTTCGTCAGCACGTCGCGCACGCCGACCAGGTCCAGCAGCGGGCGGAGCTTCTTGCCGGCGATGATGCCGGTGCCCTCGCTGGCCGGCACCAGCACCACCGTCGATGCGCCGTGCCGCCCGATACTCGTGTGCGAGATCGTGTTGCCCTTCAGCCACACGTGCACCATGTGCTTCTTGGCCTCGGCGATGCCCTTGTCGACGGCCATGGGGACCTCGTTGGCCTTGCCGTACCCGACGCCGACCCTGCCGTTGCGGTCGCCGACGACAACGAGGGCGGCAAAGCTGAACCGCCGCCCGCCCTTGACGACCTTCGCGCAGCGGTAGATCTGCACGACGTTCTCTTCCACGACGCTCTCGCCGATGCCTTCGCCGGCGTCGCCCGTTCTTCGTTCCGCTTGCTGGACCACAGTCCTTGCTCCTGTCCGCTTCCGCTCGCCGGCGCCGTTCAGAACGCCAGGCCGCCCTTCCGCGCCGCCTCGGCCAGCTCCCTCACCCGCCCGTGGAACGGGTAGCCGTTGCGGTCGAAGACGACCTGCTTGATGCCGGCCTGGAGGGCCCTGGCCGCCAGGGCGGTCCCGACGACCTGCGCGGCGGCCTTGTTGCCGCCCCGCGCCAGGCCCGCGGCAAGCTGCTTGTCCAGGCTCGACGCCGCCACCAGCGTGCGCCCCACCGTGTCGTCGATGATCTGGGCGCAGATGTTCCGATGGCTGCGGAAGACGGTGAGCCTGGGGCGGTCGGCCGTGCCGCTGACGGTCTTGCGGACGTGCCGCTTCCGCCGGACCCGCCGCACCCGTTTTCGTTCCGCTTCGTTCATGCTCGTCGTTCCTGCCTGACCGGCCGGGCGGCTACGCGCTGCCGGTGCCGGCGAACTGCTTGCCGGCCTTGCGCCGCACGTGCTCGCCGACGTACCGGATGCCCTTTCCCTTGTACGGCTCGGGCGGGCGGATGCGGCGGATGCGGGCGGCCAGCTCGCCGACCGCCTGCTTGTCGGCACCGCGAATGGTGAACCGGGCCGGCTCCGTCTCGCCGCGCGCCTGGGGCGTCTGGACCTCGACTTTGACTCCGTCGGGCACCTGGAAGACCACCGGGTGGCTGTAGCCCACGTTCACCGTGAACCGGTTGCCCTGCGCCTGGACGCCGTAGCCCACGCCGTAGACTTCCAGCGCCCGGACGTAGCCCTTCCAGCAGCCCTCGACCATGCCCGCGATGAGGCTGCGCGTCAGGCCGTGCAGGCTGCGCCGCAGCCGGTCGTCCCCGTCGCGCTCGACGAGGAGGCTCCTGCCGCCGTCAGCCAGCCGGACGGACAGTTCGGGGCGGTGGGTCCAGCGCAGCTTCCCGGCGGGCCCTTCCACCGAAACGGTGCGTCCGGACAGGCTGACGGTCACGCCGTCGGGGACGACAACGGGTTTTCTTCCTATGCGCGACATCGTTCGGTGGCCTTCTCAGCAGACGGTGCAGAGCACCTCGCCGCCGACGGCTTCCTGGCGGCAGCGGCGGTCGCTCAGCACGCCCTTGGAGGTGGAGACGATGGCGATGCCCAGGCCGTTGAGCGGGCGGGGCAGCTCGTCGGCGCCGCCGTACACGCGCCGCCCGGGGCGGCTGACGCGGCGCACCTCCACGATCACGTCTTCGCCCTGGCGTCCGTACTTGAGGTAGACCCGCAGCAGCCCCTGCTTGCCGTCTTCGACGCGGGCGTAGTCCTGGATGTAGCCCTCGTCCTTCAGCACGCGGCAGATGCCCTCGCAGATCTTGGAGGCGCGGACGTTCACCGTCCGCTGCCGCGCCCGGCAGGCGTTGCGGATGCGGGTCAACATGTCGGCTATCGGGTCGGACAGGCTCATCTGCGCTGTTCCTCTCTACCAACTGGCCTTCCGCAAGCCGGGGATCTTGCCGTCCGCCGCGAGCTGGCGCAGGCAGATGCGGCAGACGCGGAACTTCCGGTACACGCTCCGCGACCGCCCGCAGAGCTGGCAGCGCCGCACCAGGCGCGTGGAGAACTTCGGCGTCCGCCTGGCCTTCTCAACGTGTCCTTTCGTGGACATACGCTCGTTACCTTCTTTCAGCTCCGCCGGAAGGGCATGCCCAGCAGCCCCAGCAGCTCGCGCGCCTCTTCGTCCGTTCGGGCGCTGGTCTGCACCGACACGTTCATCCCCTGCACGAACGCGCACGACGCCGGGTCGATTTCCGGAAAGACGCTCTGCTCCACCAGGCCCATGTTGTAGTTGCCCCGCCCGTCAAACGCCGACGGGTTCAGCCCGCGGAAGTCCTTCACCCGCGGGATGGCCAGCGCGATCAGCCGGTCGAGGAACTCGTACATCCGCGCCCCGCGCAGCGTGACCTTCAGCCCCACGGGGAAGCCCTTGCGCAGGCGGAAGTTGCTGATCGCCTGGCGGGCCTTGGTGACCACCGGCTGCTGGCCGGTGATGAGGGCCAACTGCTTCGTGGCGGCCTCCAGCTTGGCCGGGTTGCTGTGCCCGTCGCCGATGCCCATGGAGACCACCACTTTGCGCAGCTTGGGCACCGACATGGGGTTGCGGTAGCCGAAACGCTCGGTCAGCGCCGGCGCCACTTCCGTGCGGTACTTGTCCAACAGCCTCGCCGTCATCGCTCGATGCCCTTTAGACCTTCTTCACCGTGCCCAGCGACTCGCCGCTGCGGCGGGCCACCCGCTGCAGCGAACCGTCGTCGCCCCGGCGGAAGCCCACGCGCGTCGACTGGCCCGTCTTGGGGTCCACCGGCAGCACGTTGGAGATGTGCACCGGCATCTCCTTCTGGATCCGCCCGCCCTGGGGATGTTGGCGCGACGGGCGCAGGTGCCGGTACACCCGGTTGACGCCCTGCACGAGCACCTTGCCGCCCGAGCGGTCCACGCGCAGGACCTCCCCGACCTTGCCCTTGTCGTCGCCGGCAATGACGACGACCTGGTCGCCCTTCTTGATTTTCATTGCCATGGTCAGACCACCTCGGCCGCCAGGGAGACGATCTTCATGAAGTTTTTTTCGCGCAGCTCGCGGGCGACGGCCCCGAAGATGCGCGTGCCGCGCGGGTTGCCGTTCGGATCGATCAGCACCACCGCGTTGCGGTCGAAGCGGACGTAGCTGCCGTCGGCCCGCCGCACCGGGTAGCGAGTCCGCACGATCACGCACCGCACGATCTCGCCGGGCTTCACCTCCCCGCCCGGCACCGCCTTCTTGATCGAGCAGATGATCACGTCGCCCAGCGACGCCGTGCGGCGGGTGAACGCCCCCCGGCGCGTCGAGCCGCCCAGCACCTTGATGCACCCGACCTCCCGGGCGCCGGTGTTGTCGGCCACTGCCAATCGCGTCTGCTGTTGGATCACCGCTCTATTCCTCGTTTCCCGGCGGCGGGGCCGCGGGCGCTTCAGCCGGTGCTTCGGCAGAGACTTCGCCAGGCACTTCTGCGGCCGGCTCGGCCGACGAGGCCTCCGGGCCCAGCTCCGTGCCGGGCAGCGGGCCGATCTGCACGGCCTGGCGCACCACCCGCGCCAGCCGCCAGCTCTTGGTCTTGCTGATGCGCCGGCACGGCAGGACCTCCACCACGTCGCCGAGCTGGGCCTCGTCGTTGGCGTCGTGGACGGCCAGCTTCGTCCGCCGGCGGATGAACTTGCCGTACTTGGCGTGCTTCACCAGGTTCTCGACGACCACGCGGATCGTCTTGTGCCCGGCGGTGGAGCTGACCACGCCCACCCGGGCCTGCTGCCGCCGCTCCGGTCTGTCGTTGTGCTCGTCAGCCATCTAGCCGTTTTCCTTGCCGGCCGCTACTGCGCGGCCCCGGCCGTGGCGCCCGCTCCGCGCCGCTCGCGCAGGACGGTCAGGATGCGGGCCACGTCGCGCTTGCCCTTGGTGATCAGCGTGGGGTCTTCCAGCTTCTCGGTCACCGCCTGGGAGCGCAGGTCGAACAGGTGCCGCCGCAGACGTTCCAGCTCGGCGTGCAGCTCCTCGTCGCTCATCTGTCGCACTTCGCCGATCTTCATGCCGCGCCCGCCTCTCAGACGCCGTGTCGCCGCTGGAGCATGCGGCAGCGGACGGGCATCTTCGCCGCCGCCCGCCGCAACGCGCCCTTCGCCGTCGCCTCGTCCACGCCGCCGATCTCGAAAATCACCGTCCCCGGCTTCACCACCGCCACCCAGTCCTCCGGCTCGCCCTTGCCCGTGCCCATCCGCGTCTCCAGCGGCTTGGACGTGATCGGCTTGTCCGGAAAGACCCGAATGTACACCCGCCCTTCGCGGTGCAGGTAGTGGGTGGCCGCCACGCGCCCCGCCTCAAGCTGGTGCGAGGTCAGCCACGCGGCATCCTTCGACTGCAGCCCGTACTCGCCGAAGGCCACGAAGTTGGTGCGGCTGGCCCAGCCGCGGATCCGCCCGCGCTGCTGCTTGCGGTGCTTGACTCTCTTGGGCATCAACGCCATGGTGCCACCTGCTCGCTGTCGCCTGCGCCTCGGCGGGCGGTCGGCGCTAGCCGGCCTCGCCGGCCGGCGCCTCTCCCGCCGCCGCCTCTTGCGGGGCCGGTCCGGCGGCGCCCGCCGCCGGCGTCTCGGTCCGCCGCCCCTCGCCGCCGCGGCGCCGCGGCCCGCCGCCGCCGCCGCCCGGACCTCCTCCGCCGCCGCCCGGACCTCCGCCCGGACGGTCCCACCGCCCTCGCCGCCGCGCCGCGCGGGTCATTCCCCCGCGCTCCGCCTGCTGCTGCTCCTGCTGCTGGGCGATCTCCGCGAACAGACCGCGGTATATCCACACCTTTACCCCGATCGTCCCGTACGTCGTCACGCAGTGCGTCAGGCCGTAGCCCACGTCGGCCTCCAGCGTGTGCAGCGGGATGGAGCCCAGCAGCGTCGTCTCCGTGCGGCTCATTTCCGCCCCGCCGAGACGCCCGGAGATCTGGATCTTCACGCCCTTGGCGCCGGCCTGGAGGGCCGCCTCCGCCCGCTGCTTCATCGTCCGCCGGAAGCTCGCCCGGCGCTTCAGCTGCTCGGAGATGCCATCGGCCACGAGCTGGGCGTCCAGGTCGGGGTTCTTGATCTCCACGATGTTGATGCTCACCCGCCGGTCGGTCAGGTCCTCCAGGGCCGAGCGGAGCTTGTCCACCTCGGCGCCCTTGGGCCCGATGACCAGTCCCGGGCGAGCGGTGCGGATGAAGACCTTCACCTCTTCGCGCGTCCGCTCGATGTCCACGCCGCTGATGGCGGCATAGGGAGGCTGGCGGTTCAGCCGCCGGTCGATGTAGCGGCGGATCCGCTCGTCCTCGACGAGGAACTCGCCGAAGTTGCTCTTGGGGGCGAACCACCGGCTCTTCCAGCAGATCGTCACGCCCGTTCGGAACCCGATTGGCGATACTTTCTGGCCCATGCTGGTGCCTCTGCCACGCTGGCTCAGGTCTGCTCCAGGACGACGGTGATGTGGCTGGTCCGCTTGAGGATCGGGTGCGCCCGCCCGCGGTCCTTCGGCTGCCAGCGCTTGATGGTCGGCCCGTCGTCCACGAGGGCCTGCTCGACGTAGAGCCGCTCGACGTCGGCCTCGGCCTCGTTGGCGTTGGCCAGGGCGCTGTTGACCACCTTCGACAGCATTCCCGCGGCGCGGTTGGGGGTGAACTTCAGCAGGTTCAGCGCGTCCTGGACGTCGCGCCCGCGGATGAGGTCCGCCACCAGCCGCACCTTCCGGGCGCTGATGCGTGCATATCGATGTTTCGCCTGCCAGCCCATCGCCTGCTCCGGACGGCCCGCTACGTGGCCGCCGCCTTCTTGACGCCCGAATGCCCGCGGAACATCCGCGTCAGGCTGAACTCGCCGAGCTTGTGCCCGACCATGTCCTCGGTGACGAAGACCTTGTGGAACGTCTTGCCGTTGTGCACGAGGAACGTGTGCCCGACGAACTCCGGCACGATCGTGCAGGCGCGCGCCCAGGTCTTGACGGGCTCGTGGCTGCCCGACTGGGTGCTCTTCTGGACCTTCCGGAAGAGCTTCTCGTCGACGTAGGGGCCTTTCTTGGCGCTTCGCGTCATCGCTGGTGGCTCCTGCTCACAGCACCAACTGCCCGTAGCGCCGGCTGCGGCGCCGCCGGAGGATCAGCCTGCTCGATGCCTTGCGGCGTTTGCGGGTCCTGCCGCCCTTGGCGAGCTTGCCCGTCGGCGAGACGGGGTGCCGCCCGCCCGCGCGCCGCCCTTCCCCGCCGCCCATCGGGTGGGCGACGGGGTTCATCGCCGAGCCGCGCACCGTCGGACGGATGCCCCGGTGCCGCGTGCGCCCCGCCTTGCCCCACCGCACGCCCTGGTGCTCGGCGTTGCCCAGCCGCCCGATCGTCGCGCGGCACTTGGCGTTCACCATCCGCACCTCGCCGCTGGGCAGCACCAGGTGGGCCATCCCCGCTTCCCGCGACACCAGCCGCGCCGCCCCGCCCGCCGTACGCACCATCTTGCCCCCCTGCCCGGGCTGCAGCTCGATGTTGTGCACCTCCAGGCCCAGCGGGATGCGGCCCAGCGGCATGCAGTTGCCCACGCGCGGCTCCACGCCCCCGTCGCCCGAGGCGATCTCCTGGCCCACGGCCAGGCCCTGCGGGGCCAGCACGTAGCGCTTCTCGCCGTCGGCGTAGGCCACCATCGCGATGTTGCACGTGCGGTTGGGGTCGTACTGGATCGACATCACCTTGGCCGCCTGGCCGTCCTTGTCGCGACGGAAGTCGATCAGGCGGTACTGGCGCTTGTGGCCCCCGCCGCGGTGGCGGCAGGTGATGACTCCCTGGAAGTTCCGCCCGCCGGTCTTCTTCAGCGGCTGGAGCAGCGACCGCTCGGGCTTGCCGTCGGTCACTTCCTCCCGCGTGTTGACGGAGCTGTTGCGTCTCCCCGCGGAAGTCGGTCTGTATGTCTTGATCGCCATGACGAGGTCTCTCGGTCAGAACAGGTCGATGTGGTACTCGCTGTCGAGGACGACGACGGCCTTCTTCCAGTGCCGCGTGGCGCCCCACTGGTTCCAGCGCACCCGCCGGGGCTTGCCCTTGCGGTTGGCGGTGCGCACCTCGACGACCTTCACGTTGTAGATCTTCTCCACCGCCTCGCGCACCTGCTGCTTGTTGGCCCACGAGGCCACCTCGAAGGCGTAGGCGTTGAGCTTCTGGGAGTGCTCCACGCCCTTCTCGGTCACCAGCGGACGGATGATCGTGGTGTAGATGGTGTCCTTCACGGCCGCTCCTCCCCGCCCAGCAGGGCCGCCATCGCCTCGCGCGTCACGAGCATCTTCTGCCGCGTCGCCACGTCGAAGGCGTTCAGCTCGCGCACGGGCCGGACGGCCAGGTGCGGGATGTTCCGCCCGCTGAGGTAGGCGTTGCGGTCGGCGGCGCCCAACGCCAGCAGGCAGGAGCGGTCCACGTGCAGGTTCCGCAGGACCTCCGCCATGCGCTTCGTCTGCGGCGCCTCGAACGCCAGCCCCTCCACGACGGCCAGATCCTGCCCCAGCACCTTGGCCAGCACGGCCGACTGAAGCGCCCGCCGGCGCATCTTCTTCGGCAGGGCCTTGCGGAAGTCGCGCGGGCGCTTGGCGAACGCCACCCCCCCGCCGCGCAGCAGGTTGGTCTTCAGGTCGCCCCGCCTGGCGTGCCCCGTGTGCTTCTGGGCGTAGGCCTTCTTCGTCGTGCCGGCTACCATCGAGCGGCTGCGGTTGGCGGCCGAGCTCTGCCGCCGGTTGGCGTGGTAGGCCACGATCGCCTGTTTGAGCAGGTCCACGTTGACCGTCCCGCCGAGGGCGGCCTCGTCGACGCCCATGGTGTCGATCTTCTCGCCCGCCGTGTTGTAGACCGGGACTTCCAGCATGTCTGTCAATCCGCCTTGCCCGCGGGCGCGGGCGCCCTGGCGGTCTTGCTCCTGCGGACGAACACCACGCCGCCGCTGGGCCCGGGCACCGCGCCCTTGATCAGCAGCAGGTGGTTGTCCTTGTCGATGCCGACGAGCTTGTGGTTTCGGCTGGTGCGGCGTGCCGCGCCCATGTGCCCCGCCATGCGCTTGCCGCGCTTGGGCTTGCCGCCGGTGCCGCGGTTGGAGGAGTAGGAGGCGATGGAGCCGGGGCTGCGGTGCTTTCGTTCGGTGCCGTGGCTGGCGGGCTGGCCCCCGAAGTGGTGGCGCTTCATGCCCCCCTGGAAGCCCTTGCCCTTGCAGGTGCCCACCACGTCGACGAACGGCACGCCCTCGAAGACGGCGACGGTGACCTCGGCGCCGGCGGCCAGGTCGGCCGGCGCGCTCAGCCGCACCTCGCGCACGAAGCGCCTCGGCGCCAGGCCCGCCTTGGCGGCGTGGCCGATCTGCGGGCGCGTCGCGCGGTGCGGCTTGTGCTCCTGGAAGCCGATCTGCACGGCGTCGTAGCCGTCGGTGGCGACGGTCTTGACCTGGAGGACGGCGCAGGGCCCGGCCTGGACGACGGTGACCGGCTGCACCGCGCCGTCGGCGCCGTAGACTTGGGTCATGCCGATCTTTCTGCCCAGGATGGCCGGCAGCATCGTCACACCTCAGGCCTTGATCTTGATGAACACGCCGGCGGGGACCACCAGGCGGTTGAGGGCCTCGATGGTCCGCACGGTCGGCTCGTAGATGTCGATGATCCGCTTGTGGGTCCGCATCTCGAACTGCTCGCGGCTCTTCTTGTCCACGTGCGGGCTGCGCAGGACGGTGTAGCGCTCGATCCGGGTGGGAAGCGGCACTGGGCCTCGAACGCGCGCCCCGGTCCGCTCGGCGTGGTCGACGATCTCCTTGGCCGACGCGTCGAGCGCCCGGTGGTCGTATGCTTCCATCCGAATCCGTATCTTGTCCTGCACCATAGGGGAACACTCCCGTCCCCGCCCTGCGGGACACGCCCCGCAAAGCGCCGAGTCGCTTCAAACTACGGAAAATCTCACGCCTGTCAACACCCTACTTGCGATTTCGCGCATTTTTTTTTCCGTTCCGCCCGGGCGTCAGGCGAACCGCAGGATCCTTTCGGCCACCTGGGCCGGCACCGGCGCGTACGCCGCCGGCTCCATCGTGCTCGTGCCCCGCCCCTGCGTCAGGCTCCGCAACTGCGTGGAGTAGCCGAACATCTCCGCCAGGGGCACGTCGGCCATCAGCACCCGGTACGGCCCCCGCTGCTCGGAGTCCTTGATCTCCGCCCGCCGGCTGTTCAGGTCCCCCGTCACCGCCCCGATGAACTCCTCCGGCACGCTGACGGCCAGGCGCATGATCGGCTCCAGGAACACCGGGCAGGCCCTCTGGACGGCGTCGCGGAACGCCAGGGCGCCGGCCTGCTGGAAGGCGATCACGGAACTGTCGACGGGGTGGTACTTTCCATCGAGCAACACGGCCTTGATATTGCGCATCGGATAGCCCGCCAGCGGTCCGGAGGTCGCCGCGTCGCGGACCCCATCGCCCACGGCGGGTATGAACTCCCGGGGCACCGTGCCGCCCTTGGTGGCGTCCTCGAAGACGATGGACTCGCCGCCGGCCTCCGGCACGTACGGCTCGATGCGCAGGACCACCACGGCATACTGCCCACGCCCGCCCGTCTGGCGGATGAACCGCCCCTCGGCCTGCGCCGCCGTGCGGATCGTCTCCTTGTAGGCCACCGACGGCCTGCCCACCCGCACGTCCAGGCCCATGTCGCGGATCAGCTTGTGGTGGACGATCTCCAGGTGCAGCTCGCCCATGCCCGAGATCGTCGTCTGCCCGGTCTCCTGGTTGTACTGGTACTGGAAGCTGGGGTCCTCCCGCCGCAGCTCCGCCAGCGCCTCGCCCAGCCGCTGCTTGTCGGCGTTCGTCCGCGGCTCGATCGACATCGTGATCACCGGCGCGGGGAACTCCAGCCGCTCCAGCACGATCGGATGGCGCGAGTCGCACAGCGTGTCGCCCGTCAGGCTGTTCTTGAGGCCCACCACGGCCACGATGTCGCCGGCGACCGTCTCCTCGCGGCGGATGCGCTGGCTGGCGTGCATCTCCCAGATGCGGGTGATGTTCTCGCGCTTGCCCTGGGTGCTGTTGAGCACGCGCGTCCCGGCCGACAGACGCCCGCTGTAGACCCGGATGAAGTTCAGGTCGCCGTGCTTGTCGGACAGGATCTTGAAGACCAGCGCCGAGAACGGCGCCTCCGGGTCGGGCCCCCGCTCGACGGTCTTGTCGGACTTCAGCGACTCATCGCCCCGCACCGGCGGGACGTCCAGCGGGCTGGGCAGGTAGTCCGTCACGCCGTCCAGCAGCAATCGGACCCCCATGTGCCGCAGCGCCGAGCCGCAGAACACCGGGTACAGCTTGCACGCCACCGTGCCCTTCCGCACCGCCCGGATGCTCTCCTGCTCCGTCGGCGGCTCGTCGTGCACGTATCGCTCCATCAGCACGTCGTCGAACTCGGCGGCCGTCTCGATCAGGTCGTGACGGGCCAGCTCCACCTCGTCGGCCCGGTCGGCCGGGACAGGCTCCTCGCGGAGCTTGGTTGCCACCTCGGCCGGGTCGTAGTAGCAGGCCACGCGGCGAACCAGGTCGATCTGCCCGAGGAAGCCCTCGCCGGCGCCGATGGGGAGCTGCATGACGGCCGTCCGGGCGTGCAGGCGGGAGGCAATCTCACCGACGACCATTTCGAAATCGGCGCCGGGCCGGTCGAGCTTGTTGACGAAGCACAGGCGCGGCACGCGGTAGCGGTCGGCCTGGCGCCAGACGGTCTCGCTCTGGGCCTCGACGCCGCCCACGCCGCAGAAGACCGCCACGGCCCCGTCCAGCACGCGCAGCGACCGCTCCACCTCGATGGTGAAGTCCACGTGCCCGGGCGTGTCGATCAGGTTGACGGTATAGCCCTTCCAGCGGAAGGTGGTGGCGGCGGAGGTGATGGTGATCCCCCGCTCCTGCTCCTCCTGGAGGTAGTCCATGACCGCCGTGCCGTCGTGCACCTCGCCGATCTTGTAGGTACGCCCGGCGAAGTAGAGCACGCGCTCGGTGACCGTGGTCTTGCCGGCATCGATGTGGGCCATGATGCCGATGTTCCGCCGCTTGTTCAGTTCCGTCGCCATCGTCGCTCCGCCGGGCACCTCCGCCCGGCATCGGCAGTCTATCGTCGTCCTCAAAGCCCCGGCCCGCCATGGCCGAGGGCAGCCTCCGCAAACAGGCACTTCCACCTGAGTCGGGGCTTCGGTGGCGCCCGGAAGGCATGGCCAAAGGTCGGCGCCGCAAAGGGAAGGCTGCCGAGGCGCCGGTCTTGCGGCCGCGGATGTCTCCCGCGGCCGGTGGCAGACCGGCCAGGTTGTCCTATCTCAAGCGGCCGCCCGCCTCGCCCGCGGGTGCGGGCGCCGGGTGGCCTTCTCTGAGCCCCGGCCGGCCCTTCGGCGACCGGGGTCGTCTCTGCCTCCGGGCCGACCAGCCCGCGGCATGGGAGACGATTCAATCCAGTCCCTGTTCCGGCCGGAGCAGCCCGGCCGGGATGTAAAGCCAAGCTCTCAGCGGTCAGCCATCAGCAGTCAGCCGCGGCAGCCCGGGGCGGGTTCCCGGCCTTTCCCCCTGCTGACCGCTGACCGCTGAACGCTGACCGCTTCCTGTCAGTGCCACGCGAAATGGGCGAAGGCCTTGTTGGCCTCGGCCATCCGGTGGACGTTGTCTCGTGTGGTCATGGCCGCCCCTTCGCCGCGGTAGGCGGCCAGCAGCTCGTCGGCCAGCAGCTTGTGCGTGGCGCCCTTGCCATTGCGGACGGCCTCGCGGATCCAGCGCATGGCCAGCGAAAGCTGCCGCCTGCTGTTGACCTGCATGGGCACCTGGTAGGTCGCCCCGCCGACGCGCTTGGAGCGGACCTCCACGAGCGGCTTGACGTTGTCGACAGCCTTCTGGAAGACCTCCAGCGGCGGGGCGTCCTTGACCTTCTTTGCGATGATCTCCATCGCGTCGTAGAAGACCTGCTGGACGGCCCATTTCTTGCCGTCGCGCATGAACGCGTTGATGAACTTGCTCACCAGCTTGCTGCCGTACTTCGGGTCCGGCCGCAACTGCTCGCTCGATGCCGTGAACTTCTTGTATGCCATGTTCGTTCTTCCGCTCTCGTCGGCGCCGCGGCGGCGTCACTTGGGCTTCTTGGCCCCGTAGAGGCTCCGCCCCTGGCGGCGCCCCTCCACGCCCAGACAGTCCAGCGCGCCCCGGATGATGTGGTAGCGCACGCCCGGCAGGTCGCGCACGCGCCCGCCGCGCACCAGCACGATGCTGTGCTCCTGGAGGTTATGCTCCTCGCCGGGAATGTACGCCGTCACTTCCTTGCCATTGCTCAGCCGCACGCGCGCCACCTTCCGCAACGCGGAGTTGGGCTTCTTCGGCGTCACCGTCTTGACCAGCAGGCAGACGCCCTTCTTCTGCGGGCTGGAGCCCAGTGCCACCGTCTTCTTCTTGGCCGTCTGGACCTTCCGCGGCCTGCGAATCAGTTGGTTCATCGTCGGCATTCGTCTGTTCCTTGCCGGCCGTGCCGGCCTGCTCACTCCCGGTCCTGCCCGGTCAGCGCCTGCTGGACCGCCTGGGCGATCTGTGCCTCGGTCAGCTCCTCTCGCGGCAGCGCCGGGGCCAGGTCGGCCAGTTCCACGTTCCGCTTCACCCGCATCTCCAGGTACGGGCGGAAGCTGGTGCCCGCCGGGATCAGGTGGCCCAGGATCACGTTTTCCTTCAACCCGCGCAGCTCATCGACCCGTCCGGCCAGCGCCGCCTCGGTGAACACCTTGGTGCTTTCCTGGAAGCTGGCGGCCGACAGGAAGCTCTCCGACTGCAGCGCCGCCTTGGTGACGCCCAGCAGCAGCGTCTTGGCGGTGGCCGGCTTGGGCCTGCGGGTCCGGGCGGGCGTCCCGCCGGCGGACTCGACTTCCATGTTGGCCTGCTCGATCTTCTCGCGGGCGGCGATCTCGCCCTTGACGTACGGCGTGTCGCCGCCGTCCAGGACCTTCAGTGACTGCGCGAGCCGCGTATTTTCGCCGCGGAAGCGGAACTTGTCAACCACCTCGCCGGGCAGCAGGTTGCTGTCGCCCGTCGATTCCACCTTCACCTTCCGCAGCATCTGCGTGAGGATCACCTCCATGTGCTTGTCGTTGATGCTCTGGCCCTGCCCGCGGTAGACGGCCTGGACCTCCGCCAGCAGGTACTGCTGGAGCGCCTCCTCGCCGCGGATGGCCAGGATGTTGTGCGGCACCAGCGGGCCTTCCGTCAGCCGGTCGCCCGCCTCCACGTAGTCGCCCGTGTGCACCAGCAGGTGCTGGTCGTGGCTGACGTGGTGCTCGCGCTCCATGCCCGACTCGCTGCGGACGACCACCGTCATCTTGCCGCGGCGCTTGTCGGTCCGCAGCTCCACTCGCCCGGAGATCTCCGCCATGGCGGCGGGGTTCTTCAGCTTGCGGGCCTCGAAGATCTCCGTCACCCGCGGCAGGCCGCCGGTGATGTCCTGCGTGCCGGTCATCTCGCGCGGCTGGCGGGCGAGCAGCTCGCCGGGCTTGACCGACTGGCCCTCTTCCACCTCGATGCGGGCCTTGGCGGGCAGGTAGTGGAAGTCGAGAATCTTCCCGCTGGCGTCCTCTATGACGACGCGGGGGTGCTTCTCGCCCTTGTGCTCGACGACGACGAGGCGCTTGCCGCCGCCGGCGCGCTTCCCTTCCGACTCCACCCGCACCGTCTCGCCTTCCTCCACGTCCTGGAACCGCACCACGCCGGAGGCCTCGGCCAGGATGGGGGCCATGTGCGGGTCCCACCACACCAGCCGCTGGCCGGGCTTCACCTTCGACCCGTCGGCCACGACGATGTGCGCGCCGTAGTAGACCTTCTCCTTCCACAGCTCGCGGTTCTTCTCGTCGAGAACGGCGATCTCGCCGTTGCGCTTCAGGGCGATCCATCCGGCATCATGCGCCCGTTCCTTGTCTTCGCCGCCTCTTCGGCTGACACCGACGGTGATCCGCGTTCCGTCCTTCCCCTTGATGACACCAGTTTCCGGTTCTGGGACCGCGTTCATGGCACGGTAGAGGATCGTGCCGCCCACAGGTGCGACCAGCTCGCTTTCCACCGCCGCCCGCGTGGCCACGCCGCCGGTGTGGAACGTCCGCATCGTGAGCTGCGTGCCCGGCTCGCCGATCGACTGGGCGGCCATGATCCCCACGGCCATGCCCTCCTCCACCAGCCGGCCCGTCGAGAGGTCCACGCCGTAGCACTTGGCGCAGACGCCGATGGGACTTTCGCAGGTCAGGGGGCTGCGGACGCGGATTGTCTCCATGCCCAGGTCCTCGATCTTCCGCGCCACCTCGTCGGTGATGGTCTCGTTCTCGCGGACGACGACCTCGTCGGTGACGGGGTTGACGATGTTCTCGCGGGCGGTCCGCCCGACGATCACGTCGCGCAGGGGCACGTCGATCTGCTCGCCCTTGTACGTCGCCGACTTGGTGACGCCCTTGAGCGTCCTGCAGTCCAGCTCGGTGACGATGACGTTCTGGGCCACGTCGGCCAGCTTGCGCGTCAGGTAGCCGCTGTCGGCGGTCTTCAGTGCGGTGTCGGCCAGGCCCTTGCGGGCGCCGTGGGTGGAGCTGAAGTACTCCAGCACGGTCAGCCCCTCGCGGAAGTTGGCCTTGATGGGCGTCTCGATGATCTCGCCGGAGGGCTTGCTCATCAGCCCGCGCATGCCGGCGAGCTGGCGGATCTGGTCGATGTTGCCGCGGGCGCCGCTGTCCAGCATCAGCCAGACGGGGTTGAGGTAGTTGGGGTCCTTCTCGTCGCGGGCGTGCTCCAGCGCGCCCAGCAGCGCCTTGGTCAGCTCCTCGCGGGCGTGCACCCACACGTCCACAATCTGGTTGTAGCGCTCGCCCTCGGTGATCGCGTCGGCGTGGAAGTCCTTCTCGATGCGGTCCACCCGCTTCTGCGCGCGGGCGAGGATCTCGGCCTTCTCCGTCGGGATCCGCGCGTCGCTGATGCCGAAGCTCAGCCCCGCCAGCGTCGAGTAGCGGAAGCCCAGGTCCTTGATGCCGTCCAGCAGCTCCAGCGTGGCCGCCTTGCCCAGAAGCTGGTAGCAGTCGTTGATGACCCGCGCGCAGCCCTTGCCGCCCAGCGGGTAGTTGTAGCAGCCCATCCCGACCGGCAGGATGTCGTTGAACAGGCAGCGCCCCGCCGTCGTGACGATCCGCCCGCTTTCCGGCATGTAGCGGCGGTCCTTCTCGATGACCTCGCGGTCGGCCGGCACGCGCACCAGCACCTTGGCGTGCGTGCCGACCAGCCCCAGCTCGTAGGCGGTCATCACCGACCGCACGTCGGGGAAGACCGGGTAGCCGCCGCCATCGGGGCCCTCGACGCGCTGGAGCTTGTCCCGGACGAACTCGCAGCCGTGGTCGCTGGTGAGGTAGTAGATGCCCAGCACGATGTCCTGGGTGGGTCCCATGACGGGGTTGCCGCTGGCGGGCGAGAAGATGTTGTTGGTGGCCAGCATGAGCACGTGTGCCTCGGCCTGGGCCTCGATGGACAGGGGCAGGTGGACGGCCATCTGGTCGCCGTCGAAGTCGGCGTTGAAGCCCTTGCAGACCAGCGGGTGGATCTTGATGGCGTTGCCCTCGACGAGCACGGGCTCGAAGGCCTGGATGCCCATGCGGTGCAACGTGGGGGCGCG